>Ga0256405_10011809_pt1 | contig 11003 bp, 7 predicted proteins | sample RumenRJG_02DNA_FD_189096 | JGI IMG/M metagenome (GOLD analysis project Ga0256405, IMG submission 189096) | Bovine rumen microbial communities from Lethbridge, Alberta, Canada - RJG_02 | ecosystem: Host-associated > Mammals > Digestive system > Stomach > Rumen | place: Canada: Alberta | collected...
CAACAGGATTATCTACTTTGAATTCAGATGAATTATCCACAATCCAGCGATCACTCACAAATTTTATAGTGACTTCGCTTAAGCGCACATCCATAAACTCCGTTTTATTATCGATATGAAGAGTTGGGACCATATTGTTTTTGTTCATTAGTAGAACATCTACTGGATAAACAACATATAAATAGTTATTTCCATGGTCATATCCAACTTTGGTTTTGTTATAGTATTCACGAATTTTATAGATAGGGAGTCCATTAATAGTTAAATGTTGTCCGATATCATATCCTTCTGCTGCGCGATTGGTTGTTTCAGCAGTGTGGCTATTTGCTAAAAAGTCAGTGTCGAAATCTAAAATTAATTGTCGATAATTAGAGTCATTTGGATATTCTATATTGTTCCAACCATATATATTAATTTGCTTAAAGTTAACAACTGGTTTCTCAAAGTATTCACTATAATTTGATCTAACGTAAGCGCTGCGTGCTTCAGAAACACCTTTAGAGATTGTTGTTGCTTCTTGAACGAATTTCTTTTTCTCTCCACCATTAACGCAATAATCGTATGAAGGGAATTCACATCCCTCTAGAACTTTTACGTATTTGTATTTAGCGACAGAAGTGTTTTCTTCTTCGGTTGAAGATTGGTTATGCTTTAAACCAAACCTAAATGTTCCGTTTTTAAAGAAATAGTTTATATGAGAAGGGTTATAGATATTGCTAAACGGAACATATGTCTCATTGTCATTAGATATTTCGATATGAGTGAGGAAGTTATAATCATTTGCGTGGAAATTAGGGGCATTCAATGTAACTAAATGGTCAGCTTCTGCCATGGTAGTGTAATCGTTAACAGATAAAGTGAAATAGAAGTAAGCATCTATTCCATTTTTATAGGCATCACATTGATACGCTAACGCTTTAGTGTTTGTAATTGTCCATTCTCCATCCGCTCTAGCTTTTACTAGCGGTTTTTCTTTAAAAGAAACCGCGGATAAAGCAAAAGCAGTAAGGAATAATGATGCGACAAAAATTTTGCTTGTTTTTTTCATGACCAGCACCCCTACTTTTGAGAATAAATAACATTGATATAAGCGTCTCGATAGACCTCAAATCTTGTGACTTCTCTTCCTTCGTCAGAGATCGCCATCATGTCATATCCCTCTAATTCATATCTACTCATTGAAATTATTTCACCAGAATATTTTCTAAGTATTTCATCTTCTCTAGCAGCACCAACAAAGTGGATAGTAATCACATATTGTGTTGTGAAATCTGCATAAATGTATGTGGTGTCATTTATTGCATTAGCGAAGTCAAATGTTTTTCCATTAGAGAACCAGGCAAACGAAGCATCTAATTCGTAAGGAGCAGAGATTTTGCTTCCTTTATTGACCATCATAGCGATATCTTTATGGCCAACCGCCTTAATATTTACATAAGCTTTGCCTTCATAATTATTAGCAGGTTTAAAAGTTTTTTGTCCGTGTTCAATATTAGTTCTTCCAGACCAAATATCTCTAATTGTTTGAATCTCTTCTTCAGTAAGACCAACGGATTGAGTGCTACTTTGTTTTAAGAAGTTTTCAGCACCAACATTGATACTCTTTTCAGCGCCACTATAATCTTCTAAAGTTTGAAGAGTTTGGTTAACGATATTGAAATTCATATCAGTCAAAGTCTTTTGATAAGACGCTACTACTGACCACATCGAAGTATAGTAATCATGGATAATATATTCTTTTGAAGCTCCACATAATGCTTGAAGTAAGATAGCAAGTGTACCAGTTCTATCTCTACCAATTGCACAGTGGAAATAAACAGGGTAATTATTTGCATTAGCAAACACTCTAACCGCATCAACTGTCTTTGCTCGATTTTGAGGAGCTAAGTCGTTTGTATACATTTGTAATGTTTTTAAATAGTAATTTGATAATCCAGCCGGATTTTCTAATCCTTCATTAAGATTTCTTAAATCTAAATCAGTTTGAATATCTAATTGATGTAGAGCAGAAAGAGATTCACTAGTTGTGTAATCTAAGCATCCTCCTCTAAAGATAAGGCCTTGTTTCATCTCACCATATAAACCAGTAAAGCCACCAACATCACGGGAATTAGAAACATTTGGAATTTCTATTGTGCGTTTATGGTTACCGCTATAGAAATCAAAGATTTGGGATTTAATAACTCCATTATTCGTATTAGCGGTTACTTGCCAATAATAGTGAGTATTAGCAAATGGATTTTCCATTTTATAACATGTTTCAGTTAATCCCTTTGCCTCATATAAAGCATTAGTCATTTCAGCGTCTAAGGCGACAGTCACATCATATGAATTAACAGAGTCATTAGATTTCCAACTTAAGACATTATTAACAGGTTTAAAGTCATCCCATTTAGCGAATAATTCACGACAATAGTCATAATTCTTGAAATTAGAAGCGTATGAAGTAATATCGTTATTCATTTCATATAGAGATCTAAGTGTTTCAAAATCAGTTTCGTTATTGCCCCAATATTGAAGCATATCATCGTTAATAAAATTAACGGCCTCACCATTAAAATGAGAAAGAGGGATAATTGTATCAACATCAAGATTAATAACGTCATCCGCGTAAGAGACATTAAACGACTTATTAAAACTAAAGTTAGTGAAAAGCATTCCCATTAAAAGAACAGGGGCAAATAACTTTTTATTCATGTTTATATCCTCCTTTCTTTTTAAGAATGACCAGTAAGATAAAAGCGGCTCCTGAAAGGATTGATAATATCATTGTCGTAGTCACGATATTACCACCACAACCATTACTAGTAGGAGTAACTGGAGGATTAAGTGAAGTATAGACTAGTCTAACAATCATGTCAGATGAGACAGTGAATGAATCAGTTTCTTCATCATTCACATACGCTTTAAGCGTGTAACCATCTTTCATAAAAATTTCTACATTTACGCGTGTACCATGCACAAAGAAAAGTGAATAAGAATTAAGACTATCTATTCCTTCAACAACGAAAGTCACCATATGTTCTTCTACGACTTCTTGAAATCTACTTGTAAGATTCATATCGCAAGAAATATAGTCTTTTTCAAAATCCCAAAGGCGATCGTTATAATACCAGCCTAAGAAGCGATATCCTTCTTTTGTTGGACTAACGATTGGGGCGATTAAATCTCCAACTCGATATGTGGTTGGATTTTTATTATCAAATGTTACTGTAATATCTAACTTATCAGTGACAATTACAGTTGCCTTAACTTTAGCGGTATTATTTGAACGGTCAGAAGAACTCATAACTACTGTCCAAGTTCCCTTGTTCATTTTGTTATTAGTAATCGCTTCATTTGGCCAAGAAACTGTTATCATCTTTGATAAGTCACCATCAACCGCATCAATTGATAAGCATTTATTCTTAAAATCAATAACTTCACTGCCAACAAGAACTCCATACACTGATTTTCCTGAGTAAGTAAGAATTGGTTTTTTAATATCAACATTAAATGATGCATCTCTAAACGAAACAACACCACTAACTAAGTTAATAGCAAAGTGACTATTAGGATTAGAGATATCTATGTCATTAATCAAAATATAAATAATGTCATCAACTGCGACATAGAAGTTAACTTTGCTATTAACTTTTCTTGTGTAGATAAATAACATGTACCAATCATCAAACACAAAATGAGAAATCTTCGCAGTTTCAACTACTACATTCGCGTTAGAAACACTTATTTCATCACCATTAAATGTGACTTTAATATTTCCTAGTAAAGAAATAGAGAACACATTGTCATTAGATTCAATTTTGTAATTCATATAAAGACCAAAAGTATCTAAAGATGACTCTTTGTCTCCTAAAACACCGCTATTCTCCTTAGTAAGTGTTACTTCTTGTTTATTAAAGACACTTGAGAATGAGAAAGCATGATCATATTCATCATCACTTGTGGTCGCTGGTTTAGTTTCAACCCATTCACCATCACTAAGATATAAAGTAACTTCTCCTAATAAAGCATCATAGAATTCAGTATCAGCTTCGATATGAAGAGTTACTACTTTATAACCATTACTTGGGAATAAACATGTAATAGGTAAATTAATATGAAAGTAGCATTTTCCGTGAGTGTAAGTAACCGCTGCATCATCAAATTCATATAAAGAAACGCCATTAATTGTGATTTTCTTACCACAATCAGAATATCTATTTACTAAGTTTGAACTATCAGCAATTCCATTTATTCTTAACGAATCAGTAACGTTACCAAATTGGAAAATAGATTCATTGTGACCTGCATCTGCAGATACATTATTCCATCCAGCAGCGACACCAGAAAAAGCAAATCTAGTTAATGTTGATTTATCTCTTATTTGCATCCAACAACTTGGTTGGCCGAGAACTCCTCTAAATTCAAAACTACATTTAGGAAGAACAACTTCAGAGAAACGTAATCCCTCTTCAATGTTAATAGTAGGAATCTCATAAACATCCTTATTGGATAAAGATGCATCAGTGACGTAGATAAAAATGTAATGGTTTTGATAGATATAACACTTAGAGTCAGGAACATCTATGATGTTCACTCCGTTGATTTTAATTTTATAGTCAGCGTTATAACCAATACCTATAACTCCACGACCAGTCATGTTGTCTGGTCCAATAATGTTAGTTGGATCAGTTAAAGATTTTCCTTGTTGTTTAAATCCTAAAAGGACACAGTATCCATCTCTAGGAGCACCATTAGCTTCTCTTTCTCCAGACCACCAATCATTTGTCGCGTAGAATGAATAATCAGTGTTATTCCAAACGATACTATCGTATTCACCTTGTGTCTTACTAATAGGAGCAGGATTAATTTCCCATTTGCCAGTTTCGCCCAAGAAACCTCTAAATTCAAATTTAGTTCCTACTGTGCGATAGGCGCCATCTATTGACATGCCTTCTCTTACTTCAATAGTTAAAAAGTCATAACTATCTGAGAAAGTAATGCTTGAATAAGGCACATAAATAAAGAATCCATTTACTGGATAACAATAGATAATTGCTCCAGCAACATTTTTACTTGGGATTCCGTTAATTAAGATATAGTCACCAACATTGCAACCTGCAAGGCTAGAAGTTAAAAGATTTTCATCGTAATGATATGAGACCGAAATGTTTGCCTTATAAAGTGGCAATAAACAATATCCTTCTTGAGGTATATTACCGCTCTTATTTGGAACCCAATCTTGTCCTATACCGTTAGAGTAATCAACGTTGTTCCAGCTAACGCTATCAACATCCACTAGTGTATCCGCGTAAGCAGCTTCTATAGAATTATTGCTTTTTGAAGCATGACCAAAAAACACGATACCCATGGTAATAAATAGAGACAAAGCAAGTCCAAAAATCCTTTTTTTAGCCATATTATGACCTCAGCTTAGAATATTCATTTTCTTTATATTTTTAGTTTATGCCTAATATTATTTAAAAATAATTATTATTTTATTACAAAATATCATTTTTTCGACATTTCGTTTAATTATCATAAAAGCGAGTAGAAACCCACTCGCTTAATATGACATTCTTAACAATTATTCTTCTCTTCTTTTCTTAATGATTCTAGCGGAGATAAGTCCAATCACTAATAAAGTTGAGATAACAATTGAGATGATGATTAATTGGTTAGATTGCTCTTTGAAGAACAATGTATTATTTGATGAAGAAGTTAAAGCACCAGTATTTGCATCGAAGTTAATAACTTCACCATTAGCAGCAGCCCAAGCCATCATTCTAGCCTTTAAGTTTGCATAATTTGCATTAGTAGCAAATGCAACTCTTTGGCTACTAGTTACATAAGTATTAAAGAATGTTTTTGCAGCCGCATACTTACTTAAGCACGCGCCTGTTTCTCTATTATCATCAAAAGATACTGTTTTGGAATCAAGTTTGTTAACACCAAATCTATTTAAGGCGGTATTAACTACATCAACATCAGTATATGTAACTGGATCAGTTGTGTTTTGATAATGAGTTAAGACTTCAACTCTACCAATATCGCCTTCATCATATGTTGTATTTTTGGCATAACGAGTAATACCATCAATAACTACTTCATGACGTAATGTTTCTGCATCGAGGACAATTGAATAGAATTCAACAGTGTGAGTTACATCTTTTGCAAATGTAATACCATATTTTGTTTCAACTTCTTTGTTGTCATGTAAAAGAGTGACATATCCATCAGCAGCTGAATTTGTACCAAGTTTAATTGTGTAATGAGGATTAGCAAAATTAGAACATGCACTGAAACCAATTACAATACCAGTTCCATTTGGAGCGTTGACTCCAAATTTAAGTCCGATAGAATGTGCACCAAATGGTGACATATTATTTACAGGTATGCTTGTTGTTGCTGCATTGTATTGAGTTGGTGAAACAAAGTTAGGATTAACATCTGAAAGTGTTGCTAGACCATAGTCAGGACGTGTAGTAACACGGACATAATCAAGATAAACATTAATCCGTGCAGATGTTCTAAAGAATAATTGGAAAGACTTTAAGAAGCCATTCTCATCCGCGAAAGTGTTGAATGAAGTATTGGAAATGAATTTATCACCAGTTAATGAATAGGAAACCCATTCATTTCTTGTTGGGAGTAAACCAAAACCTGCTGAGTTTTCATTAATCACAATACCTGCTCCATCTTTTCTTATACGGAAGTCTGCTTTAGTTAAGGATGAAGAAGAGTCAGCGGTATATAATCTAAAATCGATTGAAACGATGTCGCTTGCAATGATATAACTTTCAGAAAAATCAAGTGTTACTACAGTATTTTCTCCATTAATTCTTAATATAGCGCCTTCATTGCCTGCTGCAACCGCTTGTGCTTCCGTGGAAGATAGCACTGTCAAGGTCGTTCCTGTTCCAGCAGCATAGCTGAATTGACCATTATTAGTGAACTCATCAATATCTGATTGAGCGTTAGAAGCACTGGCTTCGACATATTGTTTGTTGTTTTGTTTTGCAACCATTGCTATTCCACCGATAAGCAACGCAAAACTAGAGATGACACCAAAAAACTTTGAAATCTTTTTCATATAGTATCTCCTTATAAATCTAATTTTATTTTATATTCACATGTGCACACCCAAATTATTAGTTTTTTATAGAAAATATCAATTTTTGATACTTATTTGATATGTCTTTGCTTTGCAAAGAACAAAATTATTTCTTCCAAAACATATGTATTTTATTATTATTAGATGCAGCAACAAAAAAACACTCTCATCAATAACGAGATCGATTTGAGAGTGTTTAGTTGTTTTGTTAATTATCTGACGTTAACATCGCCATCAGTACAGTGCACTACAGTTACAGGAATGTCATCGTACCAGTGGTAGGTGGTACCTTGGTTAATACCACTCCACTGTGCAATCGTGCCTGTGTAGTTAACAGTAGATAAATTTGCGCAATCGTCAAATATGGAATGTTCTAATGAGTTTGGATAGAAGTTTGATCCACTATCATAATAATTCATAGTTACTGGCAATGTAATGCTTGCTAGCGTATTACAACTTGTGAATAGTGAATAACGGTAAACCATGGTGGTATCATCACCAAAGACAACGTTTGTTAGGCTGTAACAATTCACAAACACTTTCGGACCAAAATCAACTGTTCCACTATGAGAATAGATACTCACTTCTGTTAAACCTGATTGACAGAAAGCACTTTCACCAATTGTATTAGCATATAGCTCAATTGCACTAGTACTACCTAATTTTGAACAGTTGAAGAACGCTCTATAGTCAATATCGGTAACATGTTCTAAATTGATTGTCTCAAGCTTAGAAGCACCATTAAAGGCTGAACTTCCAAGACGAGTGATTGATGATGGAAGGACAACGGAGGTAATCTTGTCCATGCCAATATCAACTGCGAAATTATCGGCGATTGCAGTGATTGGTAATCCATCATATTCACTAGGAACAATCTTTGATTTTTTATTTGTGGTCTTATTCCACCACTGCATTAGATACTTTAAAGTGTTATTTCTTTTTATCGACAACAGGTATTTCTTCAATTTTTGAATGTTCGATAAATAAATCGTAATCAGACACAAGTCTTTCTTCTTGAATAATTTGATATTTCTCAAATTCGCTTAACGCAAATTTTTCTGCTACTTCTCTCGAAACTTTCCCGGGATTATCTAACACTTCCCTACCACTTAATTGAAGCAAAATATTAAGTCTCTTGATGTAATCATCCATCGTCAATGGAACATGTCTTCTTGCCATATCTTCTCCAAAATCTAAAAACATGCTTACCAATAACGATAACGACGTTAATTCTTCTTTTTCTAAATAGTTCTTTGCTACAACAACATCACTTCTATGAATTCTTCCTTGCGGCGCATTATTCCAAGTTTTTAATCCCATATGATCTTTTGTTGCATCTGCACGATTCTTAATAATTTCAGGAGCAGTATTGCCTGAAACAGCATAATGCAATTTGTTTTGTACTGTTTTAAAAAACTCAAATGTTCTATCGTCCTGATTGTCATAGTCAATTGCAGTAGCAAATAAATCAGTGACTTTTTGATATAATCTTCTTTCACTTAAACGAATAAGTCTTATTTCTTCAAGAAGTTCATCATAATAATCCTTTGTTAAATAAGCCCCATTAGCTAATCTCACATTATCCAAGGCATAACCTTTGATTGTGTAGTTTTTAAGAATATTTATTGCCCAATTTCTAAACTCTGTTGCTTTAGCAGAATTAACTCTAAAACCAACCGCAATGATCAATTGAAGTGAATAGAATTTTACATTTCTTTCCACTTCTCTATTTCCTTCTTTTTGAACTATTCGAAAATTTCGAAAAGTTGATTTCTCATCTAATTCATTAGATGCATATATCTCATTAATGTGATAATTAACAGTATTAACACCACATTCAAACAAATCAGCGAGTGATTTTTGTGTAAGCCAAAGGTTGTCATCTTCAATTACCGATGCCACCGTATTTTCTTTTGATTGATATGTAAATATAAGCGATTCAACTAATGCGATTTTATTCTTCATAATAGTTCTCCTTTATATATATTATATAATAATATAACTGAACTATCAATATATTTGAAAGTTAAAAGATGTACAAGAAAAGACCTCAGTAAGAGGCCTAATCTATGCTGGATAAGTCGTTTTGTCCAATTTTGAATAAGCGACTTTGGGTAACGACAATTTTTGTAGTTGGCTGAACTCACTTATCCGCTTTTGTGCCTACATAATCGATTGTTTGTAAAGAAATACAACTAGTCAAAGTAATAGCGATAAAAACTCTAGTTATAATCTTAATAATATTTTTATTATATTATTAATTATTCAGCTTTTTCCTGGGATTCTTCTTTGCTTTCGGCTTTATTTGTTAATGTACTGAAAAGATAGAAAGTAAAGATCACATAAATGACGACAAGAAGAATATCAACATTACCTAAAAGTCTAGAATTACCAGATATATCAAATAAGATGTTGAGCAATAACGCTAAAGCGAAAATCGCGGAGAATAAATAAGCAAAACGTATCAAAGCATCTATATTAACTAATCTTGCGATAGTATAAACAACGGCTAATCCTAACGCCGCGGCCATACTTAAGATTTGCACAATCCAGGCGGTTGGGCCCATTAAACCATTGATTTGTGCACCATTAATGGTGGTTAATAAGAAATAGATAAACATGAAGGCACCAAATAAAGAAACTGAAAGAACTTCAAATATTTTCTTTAATTGGGGACTAAACTTGTTACCAATCAAAATACCTAAAATGCCAACCACTAAATAATAAGTAGAAAGGATGACGGCAAAAATACCAATGGCAAGACTTGCTCCATTAAGCGATAAATAGTTTAAAAAGTATAAGAGTAATAAGGCACCAAAAATAATGAACATGTTTGGTTTAAGAAAATCGCCAATTTTTTTCATAATAATACTTCTCCTTAATTATGTTATCAGTCTATCAATATTTTTTTATTTAACCAATAGATTAAAATCCGCACAAAAAATAAAAAGCCTGGTGGCTCGCAGGATATCTTCGCCATGGAGTTTATATTTCTTTACCCAGTCTTGGACTATATGGGGATTAGGTATACACATTTCAAGTCCAACTTGTCTAGCTGACTTCTTCTTATCTAAAACTAAGTGAATTGCTTTGAGTTTTTCTTCTCTTGAATACACTCTTTTTTCTTGATCATCTGTAAATGGTTTTTCGCCCAAAAGCAAATACAAATTCACTCGATATTTTATTTTGCCGCAATCAACTTTGTACTTTTTGCAAAGATTCATCATTGGCTCTTTGTCGTCCAAATATTCGTGGACAACTTTGAGCCAAAATTGAGCATTATGTACCATAATAAAACCCCCGTTTCATGCACAATACTGGTACAAATTTTCGGGGGATTTTGACGTTGGACAGTCAAACTTATTCAGTTTTGTCTAAAATCATCTATTCGTATTATGTCGTGTTTTGAAGCATTTGCGAGCGGGTAAAATAGCAATTCTACGGCGGGGCGTGTGGGGAGCTGTTTTGAGAGCCGACGGACGTTTGCTTGAGCTGGTCGATTCGGTGCGATGTGGAGCTTGTTTGGCTTGCTTATGCGAGTGTGGCTACATGGTCTGAAAGTAGCTGCGTGTGCGGTTGGTTCGGCGGGCGGTCAGTAAGGTGTGAGAAGAGAGTTTTGGTGGTAGCTATATATTATATATATAAATAGGTGTGAGACAGAGTGGATGGAAGTATGAGATAGTAGGTAGCTATTAGTGTGTGTTGTAGTGAGTAAGTATAGGTAGTAAGTCTATATATAGGTAGATAAGAAAGTAAGTATTATTTTTATCTAATATTTTTTTATATGGGGGGAGAGAAAGTAATATAAATATCCACCGGACGATCCGGTGGTTTTTCATAGACGGGCAGATATTAGCCCTCTATTACTAGCCGCCCCTCTCAAGGGCGAAATGCGGACCACCGCTTG
>Ga0256405_10011810_pt1 | contig 11003 bp, 10 predicted proteins | sample RumenRJG_02DNA_FD_189096 | JGI IMG/M metagenome (GOLD analysis project Ga0256405, IMG submission 189096) | Bovine rumen microbial communities from Lethbridge, Alberta, Canada - RJG_02 | ecosystem: Host-associated > Mammals > Digestive system > Stomach > Rumen | place: Canada: Alberta...
TAGAGATATATCAGGCGGTTATAGCCTCGGGGTTCCACCTCTTCCCATCCCGAACAGAGAAGTTAAGCCCGTGCGCGCCGATGGTACTGCACCGCAATGCGGGAGAGTAGGTCGCCGCCGTTTTTTTTACGAGGAAGTCCTCATGGCAGAAATGCCCTGGGGACTTCCTTTTTTTTGACCCTTCCCGACCTCCCCAAGGGGAGAAGAATAAATTGTGTGGTTTTCTATAGAATCAAGAATTGCTTGAAATGAAAGAAATGTTCAAGCTGAATTTTAACCGAGGAAGAAAAGGGTGACACCGAGGACGGAAATGACGGCACCGATAACGGCACGCCAGGTTATCTTCTGATGAAATAGCCAATAAGAAGGTAGAATAATAATTATTGGTGTCAGTGCCATCAGAGTGGATGCTATGCCTGCGCTGGTGTACTGCACAGCCATCAGTGAGAGTCCCACTCCTACAAATGGACCGAAGATGGTGGTTGCTGTGGCAACGGTCATTCCCTTGATGTCGTAAATGGCTCTGCGAAGTGGTCGCAGACCGCTACGGAAATAGAGCAACAGGCTGAAACCTATGATACCAGCTATGCAACGCAGGAAGTTTGCACTGAAGGGAACGAGCCAAGCAGGTAAAGCCTCTGTGTCGTAATGATCCATGCCAATCTTGCTCAATACCAGTCCGATACCTTGGCATAGAGCAGCACCAACGGCATATAGCACACCGTTGAGAGGGAGTTTGAGCGAAACCTTATGATGTTCACCACGTCCTAATACAGAGATTCCGATTCCGAAGAGTGTAATGAACATAGCTATTATGCTCATAAGTGTCATCTCTTGATTAAGCGTAATCCATGCCATCAAGGCTGCTGCGAGCGGAGCCAGAGTCATGAACAGCTGCCCATAGCGAGAACCGATGATGATATAGCACTGAAAGAGGCAGAAGTCACCTATGACATAACCGACCACTCCTGAAAGCATCATCCATCCGCAGGCTTCAAAAGAACCGACAGGTGGAAGGGGCTTGCCAATCGTAACCAGGAAGAGTATTACGGAAAACAGAAGTGCTAACCCCATGCGGAGCACATTCAGGGTTAGGTTGCCAAGTCGCTTGCTGCCAAATTCACTTAGCAACGCTGTGGCTGTCCATGAAAAAGCAACACCTATGGAAATGAGTTCGCCGAAGTAATTCATAATCATTATCCGATAATTGTAACAACCAACTTTCTTGAGCCGCCGTAATTGCGATATTCACAGAAATATATGCCCTGCCATGTTCCCAAATTGAGATGCCCGTCAGTAATGGGAATGGTAAGGCTGACACCACTAAGTGTGGATTTTGCATGAGCTGGCATATCATCGGCACCTTCTAACGTGTGTTCATACTCAGGTCTGTTCTCAGGGACAAGCCGATTGAAGATGGTTTCCATGTCTACACGTACATCAGGGTCGGCGTTCTCGTTGATGCTCAGTCCACAACTCGTGTGCTTGCAGAATATATTGATGATACCAACCTTTGGTAGTTTAGGCAACTGACGCATGATTTCGCCAGTTACAAGATGGAAGCCGCGAGACTTGGGTTGAAGGGTGATTTCTACTTGCTGAATCATAGTTTCTTTATATTTTTATCAGAAAAACCCGATAATCTGCTACAAATTTACCAATATTTCCCCATTATCATTAACTTTGCAAATAGTTTTTCGGTTTTAATAAAAGAATAACATCATAATAACTAAAGAAAGAAAAATGAAACACCTGATTCTTGCAATTATTGCGTTGACACTTTGTCACACAGCCGATGCCAAGGATGTGTTTATTAACACACCTAATACAACATTAATGCTTGCTGTAAACGAGGGGCAGTCTCCACGTATTCATTATTATGGCTCACGCCTTCGTACTGATCAGGCACATGAGGTTTATGACGCTATGAGTATCAACTACGATGCTTATCCAGCATTTGGACGCAACAGTTTTGATGAGACTGCCTTGAGCGTTACTCATGCAGATGGAAATATGTCTACCGAACTGGTTGTGACAGGATGCAGAACTGACGGTGACAAGACAATTATCTCTCTAAAGGACAAAAAATATGAGTTTTTTGTGGATCTCTATTATAAATCCAATGACAAGAGCGATGTAATTGAAACGTGGACGGTAATCCGTAACGGCGAAAAAAAAGCTGTGAAACTGGAGCAGTATGCCAGTGGAGTGATGACGCTGCGTCAAGAAGGTGCATGGATCACACATTTCCATGGAGCCTGGGGTCAAGAAGCAGGAATGACGGAAGAGCCATTGAAGGCTGGTCTTAAAGTGATAGTAAACCATGACGGAGTTCGCACAGCCATGGACGATCGTGCAGAGGTGATGATATCACTCGACGGCAAACCTCAGGAGAACAGTGGACGTGTTTTAGGTGCAGCCCTCTGTTGGACAGGTAATTATAAACTGCGTATTGAAACACGTGGCAAGTATCGCCATACTCTCTTGGCTGGTATAGATGACCTGCACACCGCCTATACTCTGAAATCAGGCGAGTCTTTCACCACACCTGTTCTGGCACTTACTTACAGTGAAGAAGGAAAGGGTGGGGTGAGCCGTGCTTTCCACCGTTGGGGACGTAACGGACAGTTGCACAATGGCAAAGCCTTGCGCGAGATTCTGCTGAACTCATGGGAGGGCGTCTATATGGACGTTAACCAGGAAGTGTGTGAGCAGATGATGGATGGTCTCAAGGACTTGGGCGGCGAACTCTTTGTTGTTGATGACGGCTGGTTCGGACGAAAGTATCGCCGTACCTACGATGACAAGGCCTTAGGCGATTGGGTGACCGACACAGTAAAACTACCCAATGGAGTGCCTGCCCTGCTGAAGGCTGCTGAGGATCGTGGTTTGAAGTTCGGTATCTGGATCGAACCGGAGATGACCAACTCTCAGAGTGAACTCTATGAGGCACATCCTGATTGGGTTGTGGCTCATCCTACACGTGAACTCTCTAAAGGCCGTGGTGGTACACAGCTGGTTCTCGACCTCTCCAACCCTAAAGTTCAGGATTTTGTAGTGGGTATAGTGGATAACTTGGTTAAGGAGAATCCACATCTCCATTACATAAAATGGGACTGCAATATGTCAATGCAGAACTTTGGTAGCAGTTATCTTTCTTCCGACAAACAAAGTCATCTGTTTGTGGACTATCACTTAGGCCTTCGTAATGCTTTGGAGCGTATCCGAAAGGCTCATCCTGACCTTGTAATTCAGCTCTGCTCAAGTGGCGGCGGTCGTGTGAACTGGGGCGCATTGCCTTACTTTGACGAGTTCTGGGTAAGCGACGACACAGATGCCCAGCAACGTCTGTTTATCCAATGGGGTACCAGCCATTTCTTCCCTACCATGGCTATGGCTCAGCATGTTAGCGCATCGCCAAATCACCAGACAGGACGCGTGATACCACTGAAGTTTCGCTTCGATGTGGCTATGACCGGACGTCTCGGAATGGAAATGAAACCAAGCGATCTCAACGACAAGGAACGTGAATATGCAAAGAAAGCCGTGGCTTTCTACAAGGAGATTCGTCCAATCGTTCAGCTGGGCGACCAGTATCGTCTGCTGTCTCCGTATGAAGGAAATGGTTTCTGTAGTGAAATGTTTGTCACTGAGGATAAGTCGGAGGCAGTGTTCTTCTGCTATAAATTCGAAAACTATATAGGATTGGAAACTCCTCGCTGGCACATGGCAGGACTTGATCCCGACGCTACATATATTCTCAATGAATTTGAGTGTGCAGAGCGCAGTCACTTCTTTGAGGGAAAGACTTTCAGCGGCAAATTCCTTATGGAAACAGGACTTGATGCCTCTCTCGGTCGTCAGTTCGCCAGTCGTGTCATCCGTCTGAAGAAAATTTAGTGCGATACAATCTCTTTGCAATTTACACATATATTATATTATTATGGAAGTAATACAGAGTTTTACTATTGATCATACAAATCTGAAGCCAGGAATTTACGTTTCGCGTGTGGACAAAGGTTTCACAACTTTCGATTTGCGCATCACCGAACCCAACAAGGAACCGGCTATGGCTCCAGCATCCATTCATAGTCTGGAACATCTGATGGCGACATGGTTCCGCAATTCCGAAGCCAAGGAAGATGTCGTCTACGTGGGTCCTATGGGATGTCTTACAGGTATGTATATCATTATGACGGGAACATACACAGTAGAGGATATGCGTCGTCTGACTATCGCATGTCTGCAGTGGATTCTTTCTCAGACGGAAGTACCTGCCACTCGTCCCGAGGCTTGTGGAAACTATCTGCTTCACGACCTTCCTATGTGTAAGTGGGAGAGTGCACGCTATCTCGGCCGTCTTCAGAATGATTTCCACTGCGAATACACCAAACTTCAGATTTCACTTGACGACGGAAAGATTTTCGCTGATGCATAGATACACATATAATATTATATGAGTCGCGAGAAAGAAATATATAAGGTAACGCTGGTAGGCAGTGTCGGCAATGTGGCATTGCTTACCTTCAAGTTTATCGCCGGCATACTGGGCCACAGTTCCGCCATGATTGCGGATGCAGTGCACTCTTTGTCGGATTTTATAACAGATGTTGTAGTGCTGGTGTTTGTGAGCATCAGCGCAAAACCTCAAGACAAATCGCATGATTACGGTCATGGTAAATTTGAAACTATTGCTTCGTTCCTTATAGGTCTGGCATTGGTTGCTGCTGCAACAGGCATTATCGTGTCGGGCGTGCTGAAACTGGTTGCATGGTGGGGTGGTGATGACTTAGCAGCGCCAGGGTGGATTGCATTATGGGCAGCCCTGTTGTCGATATTGATTAAGGAATTGCTTTACCAGTATACTGTCCGGAAAGGGAGAAAGTATAACTCTCATGTGGTAATTGCCAATGCCTGGCATCATCGCAGTGACGCCTTTTCGTCAATCGGTACCGCAGTAGGAATCGGTGGAGCCATCTGGCTGGGACAGCGCTGGACAGTGCTCGATCCGCTAGCCTCTATCGTTGTAGGACTGATGTTGGTGAAGGTGGCATGGGAACTGCTTAAGACAAGCATTGGTGAACTGACGGAGTGTTCACTGTCAGCAGAGACGGAACAGGAAATAATGACAATCATCCAGTCGTTTGACGATGTACAGGAACCACACAATCTTCGTACTCGCCGCATCGGGAGCCGCATAGCAATCGAGGCACATGTGAGAATGGACGGAAGTCTCCCTCTGGAAATCGTGCATGAACGTGCAACAACCATTGAACAGAAACTTAAGGAACGTTTTGGCAAGGAAACTCATGTCACTCTCCACATGGAACCGATCAAGAGTAATAATTAAAAATGAATACAATGAAAAAGTTTTTTATAGCCGTTTTGCTTGCCGCTTCATTGGTTTCCTGCGGCAGCTTGCTGTCTTCAGTAGCAGAGAAAGCAGATAAGGTTCATCAGAACATGACAACCGACGAAGTGCGGAGTGTGATGGGCAGAGCCGATTATCGCAGATTTGACCATGATAATGAAGTATGGGAATACCGCACGAAACTCGTCGATGGTGACTACGATGTCGTAACCATTGTTTTTCAAAACGGAAAAGTAACAAGCCTGGAGTCTTTTCGTGAGTTCCATCCTAATTTCCCAGACTTACATAAGAAACCCTAAGACTGAGTGATGAACACCTAATTGAAAATTCTGTTTTATAATTTTTTCCACAAAAGAGGATTTGGCTTAAAGTTTTTTTCATATTTTTGAAAAAGAACCTATTGTGTCATTGCTGAATGAAAACAGTCTGCATGTTTCTTATTTGGGGAATAAGGTAACTTCTGACGGATATGTGGTGTTTGATATATCTTTTGATATAGTGTGGGGACCGGATGTGCCTTCTTATAAGGAATATGAAGTTGCTAACAGCCGTATCAATGCTACTCAGTATTTCAACGATGAGCCTGGAGTTAAGCGAGAATATCATTTTAACATGGATGGTGAGTCTCCTCATTCAGGTCAAATTAATGGAAATAGTTATATGCAGTTTTATAATATGGTTAGCGGCGGTTCATATAGCATTTCATTGTATTTCTAATTATCTATAGCCTTAATCTTTCTTTTTTAAAAGAATCACCATAAACTGATAGAAATGAAAACTTTACAAGTGGCTGTTTTAATAAAGTTTTCCGTTTTGAATAACTAAATAGCAGATAATCAACGAAATAAAATTTTTGAAAACTTCAAAAGTTTCCCGTTTTGGAAAACTTTTGAAGTTTTTTTGTTTTAAAATTGATTTTTTGGGGATTTTCTTATGCAGTATTTTGAAATTTTTCTAAATTTGTAACCGTTTTCGGGTTTGAACAAAAAACTCAGAAACTTAAGAACTCAAGAACTTAGAAACTTATAACTTAATAACTAATAATCAACCAATAAATATTTAACACAAATTATAACACCTCCGCCATGAATTTTGCTGAGATTTCAATTATCAAGCGTGATGGGAAACATGAGGATTTCTCCATCAGTAAAATAAAGAATGCCATTGCAAAGGCATTTATGGCTACCAACCGTGAAGTAGATGACCACATTCTGGCTGACCTCACTATGAAGGTCATCAGTCACTTCGAGGAGTGCAATATCTCTGTGGAACAGATTCAAGATATTGTTGAACAGACTCTGATGAGCCAGTATCCCGACGTGGCAAAGAAGTATATCATCTACCGCGAATGGCGTACCACTGAACGTAACCGTAAATCCAAGATGAAACTTGAGATGGACGGTATTGTCGCTATCGACAAGAACGACGTGAACCTCTCCAACGCCAATATGTCGAGCCATACTCCTGCCGGCCAGATGATGACATTCGCTTCTGAAGTAACAAAGGACTACACCTATCGTTACCTACTGCCTAAGCGCTTTGCAGAAGCCCACCAGCAGGGTGACATCCACATTCACGACCTCGATTACTATCCAACAAAGACTACGACCTGCATCCAGTACGACCTTGCAGACCTCTTCACTCGTGGATTCCATACCAAGAACGGTTCTATCCGTCCGCCACAGTCTATCCAGAGCTATGCTACACTGGCAACGATTGTGTTCCAGACCAACCAGAACGAGCAGCACGGAGGACAGTCAATTCCTGCGTTCGACTTCTTCATGGCTCCTGGTGTGCTCAAAAGCTATCGTAAGAACCTTGAGAACTACATCGCATTCGCCGCATCGCTCGAAAATGAGCAGTCTGACGATAAGACCCTTACCGATCTCATCAACGAAGTCGTAACAACCATCGAACCCGATGAACAAGAGAAGGCTACAATCATCGAGGGTCTTGCCGGTGTAGGTGTTAAGTTCTCAGACAAGGATTTCAAACTGGTCGTTGACAAGGCATACGAGCAGACTCGCCGTGACACACACCAGGCTATGGAAGGATTCATCCATAACCTCAACACTATGCACTCCCGTGGTGGTAACCAGGTTGTGTTCTCTTCAATCAACTACGGAACAGACACAAGTGCTGAAGGTCGTCTGGTTATGAAGGAACTGATGAATGCCACCATCGAAGGTCTCGGACCAAAGGGTGATGTACCAGTATTCCCAATCCAGATATTCAAGGTTAAGGACGGCGTGAACTACGATGAGAAGGAATTTGAGGAAGCTCTTAATGACATCGACGGAGTAATCAACGGTACACATAAGCTGAAGACACCTAACCTTGACCTCCTCATCAAGGCATGTAAGACTACAGCAAAGGCTCTGTTCCCTAACTTTATGTTCCTTGACACTCCTTTCAATGTTAACGAGAAGTGGCATGCTGACGATCCGATGCGTTACAAGTACGAACTGGCGACCATGGGATGCCGTACACGCGTTTACGATGACCTGTGGGGCGAGAAGACATCCATCGGTCGTGGTAACCTGTCGTTCACAACAATGAACATGCCTCGTCTGGCCATTGAAGCTCGTATTGAAGCAGAGAATTCACTGCCTGAGAATACAGCAAAGGATATCATTGAGGCAGAGGCAAAGAACATCTTCCTCAACAAGGTGGAGAATATGGCTCAGCTCATTGCCGACCAGCTCTATGAACGCTATCAGTATCAGCGTACCGCACTCGCACAGCAGTTCCCGTTCATGCTCAGCAACGACGTATGGAAGGGTGGTGGAAAGCTCATGCCAAACGAACCAGTAGGCGACATCCTGTTGCATGGTACACTCGGTATCGGATTCATCGGCGGTCACAACGCCATGATGGCACTCTATGGCGAGGGTCATGGACACAGCCAGAAAGCATGGAACACTCTCTACGAGGCAGTTCAGCGCATGAACGAAGTAGTTCGTCGCAACAAGGAAGAGCGTCAGCTCAACTATGCAGTGCTCGCAACTCCGGCAGAAGGTCTGTCAGGACGTTTCACCAAGATGGACAAGCGCCGTTTCGGCATCATCCCAGGTGTGAACGACCGCGACTACTATGTCAATTCATTCCACATCGACGTGAAGGAGGAGATGAGTATTGTTGATAAAATCAAGAAGGAAGCTCCATTCCATGCCATCACCCTCGGTGGACACATTACATACGTGGAACTCGACGGTGAAGCCAAGAAGAACGTACGTGCAATTGCCAAGATTGTCAAGGTTATGCACGACGAGAACATCGGCTACGGAAGCATCAACCACCCCGTAGATACCTGCCACACCTGCGGCTACAAGGGTGTAATCTATGGAGAATGTCCTATCTGCGGAAGCGACAACATCCTGCGCATGCGCCGTATCACAGGCTACCTCACAGGAGACCTCTCAACATGGAATTCAGCAAAACGTGCCGAGGAACGCGACCGCGTTAAGCACAGTCAATGCAAAAAGTCGGAGGGTGAGGCATGAACCTCATTAACACCATACCAGAAACTATCGTAGATGGAGACGGCATTCGCTACTCCATCTACCTTGCTGGTTGTTCGCACCATTGCCCGGGGTGTCACAATCCCGAGTCGTGGAATCCGAACGCAGGTGAGAGACTCACAGCAGAACGTCTGCAGGAGATAATCAGTGAAATCAATTCCAACATCCTGCTCGACGGCATCACTATCAGTGGCGGAGATCCCTTCTTCAACCCTACCGATACGCTCAAACTGCTGAAAATGCTTAAATGGGAGACAGGCTTGAATATCTGGTGCTACACAGGCTACACCATTGAGGAAATCATGGAACGTCCCCAGCTCAAGGCATTGCTCCGGTATATCGACACACTGGTTGAAGGACGATTCGTGAAGGAACTCTATTCACCCTACCTTGATTTCCGTGGCAGCAGCAACCAGCGCATCATCGACGTCCATGAGTACCTTGCCCGCGAGGAATCTCTCACTCAGCAGGCAACCCTCATTGCCCAGACCGTCATCCGTCACGCCATGTAACGCTTTTCCACAATCTTCATACCATATATCAAGAAGGCGCAGATGCACACCCACGTGTATCTGCGCCTTTTTTTTATTTGCAACAGTCGTAGCTTTGCGTTAACCTTGATTATTTTCCCATTGTTTATTCTGTGTTGAAAAATTTTGTATTTTTGCACCGATAAAGCAACCAAATAGATTTTGAGACGATGATATACGAAAAAATACCCTCTGAACAGTTACTGTTTTTCATCTTCTACGGCGTAACGGGAGTGACACCCCTCATTGCAGCCTTGTACTTGCTGTTTCGCCAAGGCAATGCCATTGCAGCAGGCGTTACATCTCCGGTCAGGCTGCGCCGTTGGACTGCATCGTTCTTTGCAGTAGCGTCACTGGCTCATGTTTGGTGGCTGCTGTTCTACCTCTACTCAGGCGACCTGAGTTCTATGGCCTTTATGGTGCTTGGCATGCTCGACTGCGTGTTGCTTTTCGCTACCTTTGCCGGCATGCTGCTTGCCATGCTTCAGGACCGCCGTCGACACGTGTGGCCATTCCTGGTGGCGATGATACCGTTTATGGTGCTTTGGGGAGTCTATATGGCTTGGTCCAGACTTCTTCTCGGGCAGATTGCTGTGGCTTACCTCGTTTTGCTATGTCTGGTCTTTACCGGATATATGATATTCGCTTCAAGGCAGTACGGACGCTGGCTGAACGATAACTATGCCGACCTCGAGAAAAAGAAGGTGTGGCTGATTCAGACGGCGTCGCTCGTCTGCATGCTGCTGTTTGTCATCTATGTTCTTGCTAACGACATGCTCTTTATCTGGATTATACATATCATCGAACTTGTGCTTGTCGGTCTTCTGCTGTGGCGTGTGGAGACACTGCCAAACTTGGAGGCTTACCTCCAGCCCCTATCTCAGGAATCGGAACAATTGGAGACCGAAGATAAGGAGGACTGGTCAGCGAGTGGGTATCTCGACGTCGACTACATCAGCGGGCTGCTACATCAGCACTGCGTCGCCACTAAGCTTTACCTGCAGAACGACCTTACCCTCCTGCAGCTGGCCCAAGTGATTGGTACCAACCGCTCGTATCTCAGCCAGTATTTCTCCCGTCAGAGCATTACCTACAACACCTATATCAACAACCTGCGCATCAACTACTTCATCAGCCGCTACCACGAAATACTTGCATCCGGACACCCCGTCGTAGCCCAACTGTTGGCAAGCGAAAGCGGCTACCGCAGCTACAGCACCTTCAGTCTCGCTTTCAAGCAGCGCACAGGCATGAGCGTAACTGCATGGATGCACAACACAAATGGTGACTAATCCCAGCGCTTCAGCGCGATGATATTTTTTATAATTATTTGAATTAATTTTTTTATAATTTCTCGCGTAGCGACCCAAAATAAATTGTTCCATTGTTGCTTTAGCAACTTGTCGGAAGTATAGTTCAAACTTATCCGAAGTTCGGTAAAAACATAAAAACACTATAGGTAGGTTCTATAAATTATGTCGAGACGATTTTTGATTTTATGTAAGTGGACTTTTGTCAGCTTTTGAGAGCGCAATGCGAGCATTGTAACCGAAAAAGATGGCAAAAAGACACCACAGAAAA
>Ga0256405_10011811_pt1 | contig 11002 bp, 16 predicted proteins | sample RumenRJG_02DNA_FD_189096 | JGI IMG/M metagenome (GOLD analysis project Ga0256405, IMG submission 189096) | Bovine rumen microbial communities from Lethbridge, Alberta, Canada - RJG_02 | ecosystem: Host-associated > Mammals > Digestive system > Stomach > Rumen | place: Canada: Alberta...
CTACATGTCACCGGACCAGTTTGAGAAGCTGTACGCAAAAGTTGCCGCATAAACCCTTAATTTGCACCCCCATCACGGTGAGAAATTTCTCATTTTATTTTGTGCTAAATCTTGACATAGGACCAAACCGTTCAGGTCTAAGGTCAGGTCTTGCTTATTCCTAATGTAAATCGTGTCGCTTGTCACAATATCCGCCAGCAGCTTGACGGTATCTCCGGTAGTTGCGTTGTCGATTGCATCTTTAAGGGTTTCGTACTTGCTGCCGTTAACCACTTCCGCCACATAATTTCCAATTGTATTATCTGCATACGCTGTCAAGCTCATCCCCGGCATCAGCCCCAGCACCAATGATAGACTGAGCAGTAAGCTCAATGCTTTTGTTCTTGCTTTGTGTATCATTTTGTTACCTCCATCGGTAGATTTTCTTTATTTGCTTTTGGAACGTCGATCCAGCTCACAAGGGCGGGCGGCGCGTTTGCTAATTGTCGTCGTTTCATCCATATCACCTCAAAAATGTGTACTTTTCTGCAAGCGGAAAACACGGCTTTTGCTTGATGCCACAGAGCGAAAAAATAAATCGAATTGGTATAGAAATCACAAGATAACCGTGCTATAATCAGTTATCAAGACTCTGCACGATGATTTGCAGGAACGTACACGTTCCTGCAAAAAGGTCGCATTGCAAGAATGTTGACCTTTTTGCAAAACGGGTCGGTCGCACAGTTTCAAGATAGTCTACCTTTTCGCAAGCTGAACACGGCTAACCCGCGCAACGCCGAAAGGCGAAAATCTTATCAAAAAAGGTATGGCAATCGTTGTCGTTTTGTGCTATACTGCTATAAATCCTTTAGAGATAAAGGCTTGCAGGAAGGTAGACTTTTCTGCAAAATCGCAACCTTTACAACAACTTGGCATTTTCGTAAATTGCCGCCCGGTAGCGGAACGTGGACAGCGGCATCCCGCACTCTCGCGCTGCCGCCGTGCCGGTGATCTTGCCTGCCTTCCAACGCTGATAGGCGCTGTGGTAGTTCTCCGGCAGCGGTCTCGGCGGCCTGCCGAAGCGGACGCCGCGCGCCTTCGCCGCCGCAATGCCCTCCGCTTGGCGCGCCCGGATGTTGACGCGCTCGTTCTCCGCGACGAAGGACAACACTTGCAGCACAATGTCGCTGAGGAACGTGCCAACGAGGTCTTTGCCGCGCCGCGTGTCCAGCAGCGGCATGTCGATCACGCAGATGTCCACGCCCTTGTCCTTGGTCAGAAAGCGCCATTGATTTTGAATTTCCTCATAGTTGCGTCCGAGGCGGTCAATGCTCTTGATGTAGAGCAGATCGTCTCGTTTCAGCTTTCGCACCAGCTTCTTGTACTGCGGGCGCTCGAAGTCCTTGCCGCTCTGCTTGTCCGTGTAGATGTTTTTCTCCGGCACGTCGATCTCCCGCATGGCAATGAGCTGCCGATCCTCATTCTGGTCGCGTGAGCTGACGCGGATGTAACCGTAAACGCTCACGAAATCACCCCCTTTGCTGCAGATCAGCTTACTCCTTTTTCGTGAAGCGTCCCCGTCATGCTTTCGGCGGCGATGACCTTTGCCATCTTGTCAGCGGCGGTTTCGGTTGCGTCCTGCTTGAAGTAGCCCTTGACGGTGAGGATCATATTGCCCATGCGCACCTCGGTCACGCAGTCGGGCTTTCGCTTGGATGAAGCCTGCTGGGGTTTATCGCTCATCTTCGCTCCTTCCGCTTTTGCCAGACCAGATCGTAGCCCAGCGCATCAGCCAGTTCGACGGCCTCATGGTAACGCAGCGAGCCGCGCCGCAGCTTCCCCGAAAGGTTGGGAACGCTGGCGCTCCACCCGTACTGCTCCGCCATCTTCTCGACAACCTCGCTCATGGTCATACCCTCGCGCACGATGATCGCCTTGATTTCGTTTCTGGTGTTCATTTTCAAAGCTCCTTTTCTGTTCGTTCATCGGCGCACCGCATTTTCGCTTTCGCGGAACTGGTACGCTGACGTGCGAAAAAATTGATGCTGCCGGAGCGGACAGAAACGCCGCCCATGATGCCCAGCTCACAGGAGTGAGGTTTGCATTTCACCATTTCGCATGAGGTCATGCGGAACGATGAAAACGCGCATGGCGCGGCGTATCGTGTTCGCTGTTCGGCGCGCCGCTGTTCCGTATGGATAGCGGCTTTTTCTATTGCGTTAATTCGCGGATTTCACATGGATTGATTTTGAGTGTCGCTTTTTGCCGTTCTCCCCGATGCCGTTCCTGCCCCTGCTGTTTCAGTGGCGTATCGCCCATCTTGGCACGCTCATATCGTGGCGCGCTTCGCTGGTGGGCATATCCTCGTCGGACGGTCATGCTGTTTTCAAGGTACTTTGCGCTGCGCATGACCATCGTAGCGAAAAAGCGGAGCCTCTCCCGTATATCCAAAAGGTAGGAAATCGCGCCGAAAAGCGAATATTTCCACGTTCTCGGAAATTTGTGATATAATGCCGTAAAAGGGGGCGCGAACGGTGTATATCAAACTGACAAACGCGGAGCGGCTGAAGGATCTGCGCACGGAGCGACACCTGACGCTGGAACAGCTTGCCGAACAGACCGGCATATCAAAGTCGGCGCTCGGCAGCTACGAGGCCAACGACGACATTGAGCTGAGTCCATACAGCGTTACCACGCTGGCAAAGTTCTACGGCGTATCCACAGACTATCTGCTGGGGATGACGGAAACAAAAAATCACCCAAACACCGAGCTGCATGAGCTTGGTCTGAGTGATGGAATGATTGAATTGCTCAAAAGTGGCAAGCTGAACAATCGCCTGCTTTGCGAGCTGGCGACGCATGAGGGCTTTCGTCGCTTCTTGGTGGACACGGAAATCTACGTTGACCGCATTGCCGATATGCGCGTCAACGACATGAACGCGCTGTTGGAGGCGACACGACGGACGATCTTGGAGAAGCACGACGTGGGCGAGGACGATCTGCACGTCCGCACCCTGGAGCTGGCGCAGGTCAGCGAGGACGATTTTTTCAGCCACGTCATGCACGATGATTTTGACGTGATCGCGCGCGACATCCGTGACGCCCACCAGAAGGACACGACCACCGCCGACGTTGCCTCGCCCGCTGCCGACGCCGCGGCAAAGCTGCAAGAGGCGTTGAACTTCGAGGGAAGCCCGCAGGAGAAGCAGGCGCGGGTTCTTCTCACGGAGCTTGGCATCGACTACGACAAATTGACACGCGAAGAATTTGTGACGCTGATCGGGATTCTGAAAAAGTCCAGCCTGATGAAAAGCCCCATCAAGCAGCGCGGCAAGCCAATCCACAAGAAGAAAAAGAAGTGACGCACATAAGATGACCGAGCAGCAAACACCGCCCGGTCACGCTTCGGTTCAGTTGTAGATCAGCTCGTCAAAGATGATTTCCTCTGTCTGCGCTTTGCAAGCGTTCATCAAGCCGACCCATTTCAGCGGGTCGCTGGCTTTCAGTGCCTCCGTCGCGCCCGCGTTCTCGGCGAGTACCGGCAGGAGATCGTCAAGGCGGGTGTTCGCCGCGTCCTCGATCTCTCGCAGATGGTCAAGTGCCGTTCCATTGTTGACCAGTACCATCCAGAGATCAAGACGGTGTTCCCTGAGGTACTCGCGCCGCAGGTCGGCGTACTTGCCGATAAATTGCCGCAGCTCCGGCGGCTCGTCCAGTATCAGGTTGGGGAGGTAGTAGTCCCCGTACTTGATGTAGTCCAGTTTGATGCTCATAGCGTCATCCTCCAGTTAAGGTATTCACGGAATAGCGGGGATGGCGGTCTTTGCGTGGTTTGTGGTTGCTTCTTTAAGACACATGAGCATTTGCTCCGGGGTTGTCGTTGCCGTAGCCTTCGAGCAGGTTGATGGCTCCCCAGATGCCGAGACCTGCGCCGAGAGCGATAACGAGGGTCTGAAGAACGGTTACTGCGCTGTTGAAAAATGCCATATATTTTTCCTCCTTGATAGAAAATAGGGTTGGGAGCTTCTATCCCAACCCGTGATTGATTGGTTCTTGAGCTTCCAGCGGCTGATTAGCCGAAGAGACCGGAGAGCAGAGGTACAAGGGTAGTACCGATGAGAGCGACACCGCCACCAGCCATGAGCTGCTTCATGCCCTGGGACTTTGCGCCGGGGTTGTCGTTGCCGTAGCCTTCAAGCAGGTTGATTGCACCCCAGATGCCGAGACCTGCGCCGAGAGCAATCACGAGGGTCTGAAGAACGGTTACTGCGCTGTTGAAAAATGCCATATACGTTTCCTCCTGATATTTGAAATGGATTTTGAAATGAAAAAAGCCCTCCACAATACCGGAGAACCGGTCGGAGGGCAGAGACAACGAGACTATTCAACTGCAATCATATCTATCACCACCACCTTTCAAGGGAAATAGGGTCAATCATCTTTGCCGGTGCGATTCACCAGACCATCCCTTGCTTTTGCAATCTTCTGGATGCGGCTTGTCAGCTGAGCAATCGTTGCATTGATTTCATGCTGATTGTCCGCATAGAAGTAGCCATCATAATCGCTGCAAATAGGTTCACCTTTGCTTCGCAGGGAATTGACGATTCTTCTGATTTCTGACCCTTTTACATGAAAAACGGCTTCAAGCGTTTTACTTGAAACCGGATTGTTGGAACCTCTGTAATACTTGGACAGGTATTCACAGAATGTTTCCTCAATATTGAATTGGGGAGTTTTTTCCATTAAGACCCTCCTTTAATCGGCATCGACTACTACAAATTCATCACCTGCCTTTAATTTCAATCTACGACTCAGAAACTGTTCGATGTTGAACTCATTCTTTTTGTCGAAGTCTGATGTGTACTTATAGTTCGGATGCTGTGTCAGATCGTACTTGTCAGACAGAAACGGTCTCACACCACGCAGCTGCAAGATGCACTTACCACCATCCAGAACTGCCAGCTCATCCACAGTAGCAAGGTCTTTCCCCAGCTTCTGATAATTCATGCCGTAGGACGGGCTGTTACCTCTGGTATTTGAGGTGTTGTAGGTGTCGATGGTCTCTTTCCCAAGTGCCTGATTCAGTTCTTTCAACGTGGTCGGCTCAGAACCGCCAAGGAAAATACGGGAATCCATGTTGCCGATGATGGTGTCCGAATTCTCCTTGTAAATGGCTTTCAGCTGAGACTGCGCCTGAAGGACAAGGCAGGCAGATATTTCACGGCTTCGGATAGTCGCAACCAACTTTTCCAGATTGGGAATCTGACCGATATTTGCCGCTTCATCAATCAGACAGCGCACATGAACCGGCAGTCTGCCGCCATACACATCATCTGCTTTTTCGCAGAGCAGGTTGAACAGCTGGGTATAAATCATGGAGATCAGGAAATTAAAAGTCGCATCCGTGTCCGACATAATCAGGAACAGTGCTGTTTTCTTGTCTCCGAGGGTATCTAACTGCAATTCGTCATAGGCTGTAATGTCCCGGACTTCCTGAATATCGAAGGGAGCAAGTCTTGCACCACAGCTAATCAAGATACTCTTAGCTGTCTTGCCGGCAGCCAGTTTGTACTTCTTATACTGGCGAACTGCAAAATGATTTGGCTTTTTCTTTTCCAGTGCTTCAAACATCAGGTCAACCGGATTCTGGAACTCCTCATCGTCCTCACGCACCTCCATTGCGTTTAAGAACTCAATCAGAGTGGAGAAGTTCTGTTCCTCAACCGGCGCTTCATAGTGGATATACCCAATCAGGGCGCAGTACAGAAGGGTCTCTGCTTTCGTCCAGAACTCGTCACCGGCTTTCCCGTCGCCTTTGGTATTGGCAATCAATGTCGTCACCAGCTTCAGAATATCTTTTTCTGAATGGATATAGGCGAACGGATTGTAGTGCATCGACTTCTTAAAGTTAATGGTGTTGAAAATCTTGATGTTGTAACCATGCTTCAGCAGGGCATTGCCGCACTCGATGACAATGCTGCCTTTCGGGTCTGTAACCACATAGCTGGAGTGCATCTGGAGAAGATTCGGTTTCAGCCAGAACCTTGTTTTTCCTGAACCTGAACCTCCGATAATCAAAACATTTTTGTTTCTGGCATTGGCAGGATTCTTCGGTCTGTTGGACATCATCAGCCGTTCCGTTTTCGTCAGGATAATATTGTCCTCAAACTTTGGAGCGGTGAACGGCTCAATGTCTTTGGCTGTACCCCAACGGGCAGAACCATACTCCACATTGTGCCGGTACTTCTTGGCGTTTTTGCTTTTCAGATAAACCGCAAGCCGAAGCCCTGCGCCACAGGCAATTCCCACCAGCAAATCCAGCGGATGAAAGCTGGGAAGTGGATTGCCCAGGGCTACCGGAAGAACATAAAAAAAGCTGAGGATTTTTGCAGAAGAATCTGCACCCTCAGCCAACCGCCATGCTTCTCCAAAATTCGTTGCAAACAATCCCACCAGAATATACGGGATGTTCAGAATCAGGAGCTTTTTCAAATTGATTTCGCTCATCACAAATCACGCTCCTGTTTCTTTTCCCGAACCTTCCTGGGGATAGCTGCTACCATCTCTTTGAACTTCTTCAGCTGTGCCAGAACGCTCGGTTTCTTATCCTTCGTCAATGACCTTGCCTGATGTTCCTTGCAGATAGCATCCAGGGCATCTGCGTCCTTGGAACGGACAAAGACAAGATAACGGGGAGGATCAACGGACTTATCTTTTCTTACGGCAAAGTCCACACCGTATTTCCTGGCGAGCCTTTCAAAATCCCGGATGCCATCCTTATCAATTTCCACATTGGTGGCACCCTGATTCTGTCCCAGCAGCTGTTTCACGGATTGTTTTCCGTGAACCGCCGTATCTCTGGTTCCTTTTCTCGCCTTGACCTTTTCCCGGTGCTGCAAATATTTGCGAATACCGGCAATGATACTTCGAGCAGTCAGCCTTGTCGTGCTGATTGCCAGATTTATCGTCCTGTTTTCAACTTCTTCCTGCATGAATCATCACCTCCTGCAAGCAGTAGAGTGAGGGTCATCGTGCCATATCTCTGCGGTCGTAATACAGATTTCCTCTGGCAACATTGGCATGACTGATAATCTTGATGTTACCGGCTTTCTGGTTGTCCAGAGCTTTCTGATACCCGGCTTCGCTCAGATACAGACGGTTTCTTTCGCCTTTCCAGCCAACAGGGGATTCATTGGTCAGCACATCAAAGATAATCATATGCTTTGTGGCTTCATCGAATCTTGCCAGGTCCATATAGGTGTGTCCCTGATACTCCTTGGCTCCTGCCTGTATCCTGCGGCGTTCCATCAGCTCTGCAATCGTTGAGCTTCTTTCCATGATGCCTCCTTACAGCGCATCTCGATCAGGGCTGCTCTTGCGTGGGGTGGGGTCAGCCTTGATAGGCGCATCTTCTTTTTTGACCATATCATCGGGCAACGGCAAAGCCATGATACTGCGCCCCATGCGGACGAAGGTTTCAGGCTGATGGAAATGTTCTTCAAACTGCTTCATCAGCTCCGGGGAAAGGGAGGAAAAATCCTCCTCACCCAAACCGACAACCAGAAAGTCACCGGCGATGATGTCGTAGATCTCGCCGTCTCCGTCCCGCAGCGCACGATTCAGGTCTTTCCCCATAATTTTTCCCTCATCGTGCATCACCAACGCAACCGGCTCATTAAAAGGGTAAACAGCTTCAATGTCGCCACCGACAGCTTTCTGCAAATCCTCCAAGTCACAGCCGATCTGAACCTGCTGGGGATACATGTGGGGCTTTACCAGAAGAACCGTCATTGTCTCAGCCTGTTCCTGCGGAATTTCACGTTCCTCCGTAGTGCCAAACTCGACGCCGGTAAAGTTCTCGGAGTCCAGAATGTACTCGGAATTGTAGTAGGCTGATCTGACCTGTTCTTCTGCATCAGCACGGGACTTGGCTTCCACCGTTACCGTCTTTTCCAGTGTCTCGGTGATCTTTACATCGTATTCCTTCAAACTTCATTACCTCCATTTCCTCAGATATAAGAAAAGCGACCATCCATGAACCTGTTACAGTTCATAAATAGTCGCTTCATGTTCCCACTGGGGGACACACATAGATTCCAGTTCCTCGATCAGTTCCTCTGGGGAAAAGAACAAATCCTCCGCACTTTTCAAAATCTTTTTGAAAGCCCGGTACTCCGTCACATAGCCGGTATCGTCAGACCCGATCAGCATTGACACACAGCGGACAATGGCAAAGTTCATATCCTCCATAAGCCACAATTCGGTTTCATAGGTGGTTTTGATTTCATCCAAAACCGCCTGTTCCACATCGGAAATAATGAGGCAGGCACGCTGGTCAAACAATTCCATGCCACGGTAATTGAAGCATTTCTCATAGCCACCGGCTACGGAATACTGATATACCGTCTGTGCCGCACCTCTCAATGCGGTGCAAACCTCCGGCAGACACAAACCTCCGGCATAGCCGATCTCATCTTCATCATACCCCTCATAATCTTCGGGAGAAAACAGCTCAAACAGCCAGTCGATTGCTTTGCTCATTTCTCTTTCGTTAAACATCGGGATTCACCTTACCTTTCCATAGATTTCTCTCGTTTCTTCTGCAATTGCTCCAGCAGCTGAATGATTTTATCCTCCATCTGCTTGCTGGTATAGGACTTCGGGAAGTATTTCCGCAGGGAGTCCGTTTTGAATGTCACCCTGTCCAGCTCGCCCTTTTTGACCTCATTCATAATCTCGCACATGGCATCCAGAGTACACTCGCCCTCCTGTGCCAGTTTTTTGATTCTCTGTGCCTGTGAAAGAGAAGGCGCAGCCTGGGCATAGTCCATTGCGGAAAGAAAATCCTGCTGTTCTTCTCTTGCGAGATAGGAAAGCTCCACAGCAGGATTGAATTTAATCTGACCGTTATCCACCATATCCAGAATTTCAGGAATAAGCTCTGTCAGACGGATATAGCGGAAAATCTGATTTTTACTTGTGCCAAGTTCCTCCGCCATTTCCTCACTTGAAGTCTTTCCAAAATTATTCCCAACTTGGGAATAATTTTTTTCGGACGGTCTGCCTGCCTGATGTCGCATTGCGTCTAACTTCAGCTTATAAGCAAAAGCTCGCTCACTTGGAAGAATGGTTTCTCTCTGCAAATTCGCATCGACCATCAAAATGATAGCGGCATCATCATCCATATCACGGACAATAACCGGCATTGTCTCTTTGCCTGCAAGTTCAGATGCACGGTGCCGCCTGTGTCCGGAGATGATCTCATAACCGCCGTCCGGGTCGGGACGGACAATCGCCGGGGTGAGAACACCGAAGTCACGGACGCTCTCAACCGTTTTCATCATATCCTCATCGTCTACAACCCGGAAGGGATGTCCCTCAAAGGGGTGCAACTCAGAAAGCGGGATTTCCTGCACCCGCTCTTGCTGGGCTTCGGCTCGTGACTGGTCGGTAGAGAAAATATCATCGTACCCCTTCAAGCTGATGTTTGCGCCTTTTTTCTGCATTGTTTAACACCTCCTTTGTCAGAACCCGGTAGGCATCAGCGACTTTGCCTTTTGGGTCGTGCTTAAAGATACTGGCTCCTTCGGCACTGATTTCCTCTGCACGAACAGAACGGGGAATGTCTGTCTTGTAGACTTTCAGCTTTCCTCCATAACTTTCCCGGATCAGATTGCTGATGTCCTTGGAATAATTGGTTCTGCTGTCCACCATCGTCAGAAGAATACCCTCGATTTTCAATTTTGGGTTGATTTGTCGTCTGACCTTGTTGATGGTTTCCAGCAGCTGTTCCAATCCCTTTGCCGGAAGATATGCCGCCTGAACAGGGATCAGCACATTGTCGGCAGCTGCCAAAGCATTGACTGTCAGCATACCCAAAGAGGGCATACAATCCAGAAGAATGTAGTCATAATTCTGCTTGACCGTATCCAGGTACTGACGGAGAATGGTCTCTCGGCTCATGGCATTGACCAGGGAAACCTCTAAACCGGATAGTTCAATATTGGCGGGCATCAAGTCCACGCCTTCCGGGTGATGAAGAATGCCTTCGCCGGGGGCAATCGGCTTTTCCATCATAATCTTTCCCATCATGTCGGAAAGGGTGGGAGATAAGGTATCCGGGTACGGATTTCCCAGACTGACTGTTAAAGAAGCCTGCGGGTCTGTGTCTACCAGCAGAACCCTTTTGCCCTCCATCGCCAGTCCCACACCCAAATTTTCCGTGGTTGTGGTCTTTCCCGTGCCGCCTTTCTGATTGACTACGGCAATGACGGTTGCTTTTTTCGACAAATATCTTCACCTCGCTTTCTATTCTGTGTATACTGCATTGATTACCACCTCCCTCCAAGTTTCCCCGAAGCCATATCATGCCTGACCTTTGCGTCATAGTGGGCGCTTATGGTGTAGGGGGCATTGTATATCGAAGCAAGTAAATACTGCTTGATATTGCGAACATCGGTTGTGTTCTCTTTGAAAGAACTCATTACAAATCTGATGTGTTCAGAATCCAGCTTCATAAAACTGCTTTTGACAATTTCAATGGGCTTATCATCACTGGCAATTCGTATTTGCTTCCGATTACTGCACATGACTTCAATAATCAAATGCAGAATTAGATCGAGTATCTCATGGTCATACGGATAATCCTGTTTCAGATAGTCCATAGAAAGCTGTTCATAAAAATACTGATAATATCGGGTAAATTCGTCAGTCTCATCGACTTCCTTTCCACAAAAACCGGAAGGAAAGAAAGGATCTGTATCACTAAAATCAATATAATTAGTATCAGTATTATTACCTTGTGCTTTTGACAGTTCTTGAATTGTGTTTTTGACAACTCCAGAATTGTCCTTTTGACAATTCAAGAATTGTCTTTCCACAGAACCGGAAATGAAGTTCTTTACATAGATCAGGTTCGGTTTCCCAAGTCCCTGTCGCTTGCGTTCTATCAGACCGCATTTCTTTTCCAGCTCATCCAGCAGCTTCACCGCTTTCTTTTCAGCACAGCCTAACGCACCTTTGA
>Ga0256405_10011812_pt1 | contig 11002 bp, 5 predicted proteins | sample RumenRJG_02DNA_FD_189096 | JGI IMG/M metagenome (GOLD analysis project Ga0256405, IMG submission 189096) | Bovine rumen microbial communities from Lethbridge, Alberta, Canada - RJG_02 | ecosystem: Host-associated > Mammals > Digestive system > Stomach > Rumen | place: Canada: Alberta | collected...
TTCGCCCAGGTCAAATCCTCAGATATTCATAAGCAAGACTATCCGATAAAAAGTTTTATACATTGCCCGGAAGTTGGTTAGCTCCAGCTTTTGGGCATTTTTTTGCGCGAAGCGGAGCTTCGCTAAATGATAAAGAAGAAATGAAAAATGATAAAGAAGCGCAAAGCGCTTTTAATATTTACTTCCCTCGTTTATCCGGATGCACCAGCAAACGCATTGGAAGCAATGCTATTGAAGATTGAATATTGAAGATTAGTCGGCTATGCCGATATAATATTTAAATCTTTCATTATTTCAATATTTACATCTTTTCTTCTACTCGGTCAGTGACCTTCGGTTCCATCTTCAGCAGCCTTCATCGTCTCACCCTCCTCTTCAGACTTGGGATACATAGAAATAGTGGAAGTGGGCTTTACGTCATTATAATCCACATCTTCGTTTTCCTTGAAATTCTCCACCTGCTCCATTACCTCGCGGAACACTTCTGGAGTGTACTGAGGAGGATATCCATTCTTGACAAGGCAAATCTTGATGTCTTGTTTCAACTGGTCACGAACTCGCTGGTTATTGAGCCAATCGGCAAAGGACGATTTTGCATCAATGATATCTCGAATCTTGCAAGCAAGACTCTTACACTTATCGTTGACAACAATACCATTCACCTCTTTGTCTTCTCCGTATTCAAAATTATTCTTGTCCCTTAGATGAATCAAAATGTCATAAAAAGCCTTTTCTTCAAAAGTAAGTCCTAACTTACGGAAACTTTCGCGGTCTGCTTGCATTCCTTTAAGTATGTTCAAAGCCTGCTCGGTGGCATTCTTGATAATACTTTCCGCAGTGGCTTCCTGTGTTGCACCAGCCTCTTGCTCTGATAGGAATTTACGTCTGTCGTGATACTCCTGAATGGTGGCTTCCAGCATTTCTTGAAATTTCTTCGATGCTACCTGATTGGTCTTGCCATATTCTGTGATTTGCTTACGAAGAAGTTTTATCAGCGTTTCCAGTTTTGAGGCTGGCATCTTGATGTCTTCAAGCCTTTCCGTGAACTCTGGTCCGAAAATATCCATTTCCTCACCTTCTTCAAGAATACTTTCCACATTATTATATTTCAATGCTTCCTCCACCATCTTTGCCACCCGTCTATTCATGGTATCGGTATCAGGTGCGTCAGTTCCATTCATCTTATATACCATACCTGCAATAGCCATGAAGCATTGTGCCAATGCCGACTCCTCCTCACCAAGTTCTCCCGAAGGTTGACAAAGGTCGTAAGCTTTTCGCATCCTCTTCACATTTTGCAGAAAATAGGTCTTGAAAGTAACTTTCTTTGTTTTCTTTCCATCCTTGCTGACAGAGTTGAAGTTCTCGTTTGACGAGAATACAAACTCCGCAGCCTTTGTCAATAGTGTGTATCTGGTTGCAGGATCGGTATCAGGATTCAGAAATGGAGTCAGGTCATAATTTTTGAACAATGCCTTCAAAATCTCCATGTACTCACGGAAGATAAGAGTAGCCTGTTCTATGTCATCTTCGGTTAATGCAACGGAATTGTCGCCACCATACATCTTTCTGGCTTCCATCATCTGGTCACGAATACCGATATAGTCAACTATTAAACCATACTCCTTGCCGGGGAATTTTCGGTTGGCACGGCTGATGGTTTGTATCAACGAATGTTTCTGCAACGGCTTATCGTTATACATGTAGGTAAGACATTCCACATCGAATCCCGTTATCCACATATCCACAACAATGACGATTCGGAAATTGGAATGTACCTGTTTGAAAGCAGCATCCAAGTCTTCCGAACGTTGGTCGTTCTTAACTCCTCCAAGATAATTGTACATATCTGCCTCGTCATTGCTTCCCACACTGGCTACCATGGCGATTGTCGGCATTTCCTTCAGTTCTTTAAGCTCTTCTGGCGTAGCCTTAATGTCTTCTGGCGTCTTCCTTTCAACAAACCATTCTGGATAATGAGCCTTGAACTTCAGCAACAAGTCGTAAGCAATCTTTCTATTTGAGCAAACTATCATTGCTTTTTGCACTCTGTCTGGATCGTTGGCAACGGAAGATACGTAGTGGTCATGTATATCAATGGCAAGTTTTTCCAGACGGTCGGGCTCGCCGAGAATCATCTCTAACGAACTCATGGCCTTCTTACTCTTGGCTATATCCTCTTTGGTAGAGCCTTCATCTGCGCACTTGGCATAATAAGCCTCAATCTCTTTGGCTTTCTCCTGATTCAGCAACACTTTGGCTATGCGTGGATGATACTTGATAGGCACTGTTATCTTATCTGCAACAGCCTGATCCATCGTGTAGCGGTCAATCTCATCTCCGAAAGTTTGATAGGTTTCTGCAATAGGTGTTCCTGTAAAGCCTACGAACGTTGCATTTGGCAAGGCTTCTCGCAGCACTTTGGCGTATGGTTTTGATATCATAGCACGCATATTCTCGTCGGCATCCTCGCTGAACTGAATACGCTTTGAGCCTTCTATCTGTGTACGATGTGCTTCATCGCTAAAGCAGATAATATTACTTCGGTCGTTGACAAGACCTATCGGGTCATCCTTCCTGTCGCAGAACTTTTGGATAGTGCAGATAAAGAAACCTCCACTATCTCTCAGACTAAGTTCTTCACGGAGCTTTTTACGACTTGGCACAACAGAAACCTCGCCCAAACCCAGAAACTCAGTACTCTTGGTAAAGAGTTTTGCGCCTTGCTTCTGAAGGTCTTCGCGGTCAACAATCATCAGTATGGTAGGTGAACCTATCTCGGCTGCGCAACGCAACGAGAGTTGACGGGCAAGGAATGCCATCGTATAGGTCTTACCGCATCCAGTGGCTCCAAAGTAAGTTCCACCTTTACCGCTTTTTGTTTTCACCGATTTGATGACGCTCTCTTTGAGAAGTCGTGTGGCAAAGAACTGCGGATAACGGCATACTATTTCCTTTTCATCGCTGTCAAAGTTCTCATCTTGGAAATACACATAGTCTCTGAATATCTCCAAAAACCTTTCTGGGCGATAGACTCCTCTCACCATAGTCTCCAATTCATCGAAAGGCATGGTACTTACCTTGTCGCCATTCTCCACACGTCTCCAAGCATAGAAATGTTCGTAAGGCGTGCGGACTGTTCCTAATCGTGTCTTTACTCCATCGCTGATACAAGCCAAAGGACAGTAATGAAGCAGTCCTGGAATATCTCGCCAATAGCGGATGTTGATTTGTTCCCAAGCATCTTCAATCGTGGCATTGGCATCGGCAGGATTCTTCAGTTCTATCACGCAGACGGGTATTCCGTTTACATAGAGCAGTACATCAGGACGGCGGTTCTTTACTGCACCGTTGTTCATGTATTCCACTGTAAACTGGTTGACAACGCGGAAGATATTTGTGTTTTCTTTCTGCGGATGATCTAAGCAGGAAAAGTCTATCAAGTTGACTGTCGTTGGCCTTCCGTCTTTATCAACGGCAGGCACACCATTCACCATCCACTTATAAACTTTATGCAATGTGGCAAAATCAGAATCGGCACCCACCAATCTGACATTATCTGCTATTCTTTGCACTTCCTCGTCCTTCACGTTCTTGTGATTGTCCTTTAGGAACAGAAGCAAATCGTCCATATAAAGCACTTCCTTCCTGTTGGCTCTTGTTATAGAGTCACCGAAAAGATATTGCCATCCTTCTCTTTCAAGGAAAGCAATGAGAGCATTCTCGTAATCGCTCTCCACGAAGTGGCCGTTGATGTTCTTTAATTTTGCCATAATTTTGATTGATGTTATTTAATCATTCTGTCCATCTCGGGAAATCATGATTTAAAATCTTCCTTAATTTTTGTCAATTCGTCAGATAAATCCTTTAGTTTATCAACAGTTATTGGATTTTCGGAGCTTGCCGTTCCAACATGATCTTCTTCGGATGTTGAATCATGAACGGTTCGCAATCTATCAACTAAATCTGGTTTAGAATTTATATTTTTAAGTTCTTCCCAGTTAATTCGACTGTTTTTATTGCTTACTCTTGGTGGCAATTGATGTTTAAAGACTTCCTCATCGATGATTTTTTCAACAGCCCTCCTTAACAAGATTGATACCCCATAACTATCATCGAATGGTCGTTTCGACAAGCGTTTATTCACTTCTTTTATGAGGGAATCTGAATTGTCACCCTTGTAATTAGTAAGAATACCTTTTTCTGTACCATCACCATATATTTGATAAATAAATATGTGCTTTCCTTTGTTGGAACCATATCCACATGAGTCAAAGTTTTTGCACACATGATTATTCTTTGATGTTTCAAAGCCATCAAGGAACAATCTATTGTGGCAAAATACAATAACCTGATTGCCAAAATCAAGCAATCTTTTTGACAGCATTCCAGCAATTTCATGATCTAGACTTGTTACAGGATCATCCAAAATGATAGGATAATTATCGTCTTGTATTTCCGCAAAAAACATTGCCAAGGCAACAGCTTTTTGTTCACCTTCACTAAGAATCTCTAGGACAGAATTATTGCCTGTTAATTTCAGTTGAGTGTTACACTTTCCTTTACTACCATTAATGACCTCAAGTTCAACATTCAGTTTTTGTCGGCCTAAAGCTTTTAATTCTTTTTCAAAGTTGGTTTTCAACGTGTTGGTCAATAAGTCTTTCTGAGCCTGATTTGCCAAGGAAGTTATCTGGTTAGTCTTCGTTGTTGACTTTTTACTCTCAATTGCTTTTATTTTATCATGAATAGAGAAATACTTCTTAATATCCGTTATCTGCTTGGAAATAGACCTTTTTTCTTTTAAATGTGCTATTTCCTTTCGCAATTCTTCAACCTTCTTTTCTTTCTCTACTTTTGACGCATTAAGCTTCTCTATAGCTGTTATATGTTCTTTTTTCTTATTATCTAAAATCTCCAATTCAGCAGAGAAATTCATTGCTGGCATCTGAATTTCATCTATTTTTATTACAGATTTTAATAAAGCCTTATAAGCTGATAGTTGTTCTATTTTCTTTTGCAATTCAACAGATTCTGTTATTACCCTATTCACTTCATCAGTCAGCGCAATTGTGACATCAAGTTTTTCAATTTTACTCCTAATACCAGAGAGTTTGTTTGAAGTTTCATTTAGCTCTTTTTCTGATGTGTCGCTTAAAAAATCAGCATATGCATCAATTATACTAATGGCTTCGTCTGTTTTTAATTCTTGATGGCAATATGGACATCTCTTTGGTTTTTCTTGATCACATAGTGCAGAATAATTATGTCCCGCTAGGATAAAAGATTTCCACTCCTGAGTATCAGACTTTGGCAAACTTTTCAAAACTTCTGAACGTTGACGAGCTAATTCATTTTTATTCTTTGCAGATTCAAAAGCCGTCAAAGCATTAGCAAGTTCTTCTCCATAGGCCTTCAAATCTCGAATTACAGAATTTAGTCTATCTGTAAAAGTAGATAGTTCTTTATTCTGCTTTGTTCTGAGATTTATAGTGTCTTGAACATTGTTTTGCTGTAACTGTTTTAATTCATTTTCTTTTTCAATTAGTAGATTATTTTCTGTATCCGAAAATGTATTCTTTTCGATTAATACTTTACGCTCATTAACACTAAAATCTTCACGATTAACAAATTTACCTCTAATAGAATCACTCAATTCTTCTGTTTGAATAACTGGAAGACTTGCTTTCGTTAATTCAATTTGTTCATTTATTTTAGCCGTATATGTATCTAATATTCTAGCAATATATCCAAATAAATGCAATCCTAAAGGGAAAATAATTGTTTCATCAGGATTTTTGGTTTGCAATAGTCCATTAAGATATGAAGAATCAAAAACCTTTACTCCATAAAAGTCAGAGTGTGTAGCATGAGAGTCCGTCCAACTATATTGCTTGTGAGAATTCCCAAGTTCATACTTTATGGAAACATTTATATCTTTCATCAATCCTTCACTCGAATAAATATTTGGCTTTATTTCTTTGTGAACTCCACCTGAAATATTGTTTAATATTCTAAAATAGCCACTCTTTCCAGATCCATTTAGCCCATACAAAACGGTAACATCTGGCGAAAACTTTATTGTTTGGTTTTCGCATAATGCATTTACACCACTTATATGTGTAAGGGATTCAAACAACAGTTTCTGGGAAGACTGTTGTGCTGATGATAGGTTGTGAGTTTGTACCTGCAATGGGGTACCATTTAATAGATTATCAAAAATCTCATTTATACGCAATTCTTCAATAGAACCATTTGTTTCAATGGCATCTTTTATCAAAGCCTTTAACCATTCTGGTTTGTTATTTGCAAACTCCGATAGATAATCTTTCGCATGATTCTTATTATTCATAATTGCTTTCTATTTTTACTCTGTTAAACTTCCCCGAATCAACACAGGGCATATATTTTTGAGTTGTTCTTTGAGTGCCTCTGCTATGCGTTGGCGCTTGATATAACACTTATGGATGTTGACTATCTCTCGTTGAACAGAGATGTCTGGGATTGGGATTTCCATTTCACAAAAGCGCTCTAAATCCAAATTTGAACGGATGCTCCCATCACTGGCAAACCAACCATAACGGTCAATTTGTTTGCGAGAGAACCATAGCATAATATAGTGACTCAAAACAACATTGTCGTTTTTTATTCTAAAGACTGTATAAGCTGGCGAGATAATTACAGGTTTCGATTCTTCATTTAATGCTATTCGGATACACATATCACGACCCGTTTGCATTCCACTAAAGGCAAACTGATTATTTTCAACTACCTTATAGTTTCGAGTATTGCTTTCATCTATGTTAGCAACAGTTGGGAAGAATGTCTTGTTAATATTAATTCCCTGTACATCAGTATAGGTCAATTCGCTATTACGTTTATCTACTGTCTCCAACAAGTCACCAACCTTTTGCTTTGGAATTTTCACTTTTAGCTGGTCTATATACCCATCACAAACAAGTTTCAATTCTTCCACTTTGCTTTGATAGGCAGCAAGATTGTTTTGGAGTGCCAAATAAACATCAACGTATTTACGCTGCTGCTCGATGGAGGGAAGAGTGATGTCGATGTCACAGAAATCCTCCCATGAAAAAGTCTCTCTTGCACTGCCCCACGAATTGAAACGTGCATAGCGGTCAAACTCTGGACGATTAAAATACATGTATAGAAACTCTGGAACCAATAAGTCTAAGCGATTACACTTGAATGTTGTATAAATTGAGGATATTAATACAGGGTGGGAGTTGTTATTAAATGCAAGGGCAATTTTGTCACCACGACGTGAAGTGTCAGGAACGTAAGCAAAGTCTCTAAAGTTTACTACTTTATAAGAGTCTAAACTAACGCCATCCATATTCGCTTTTGTTTCTATAAAGTTCTTCTCTGTAGAGATTCCCTTTACATATTCAAGCGAATATCTACCCATAGAATTACGCTCATCTGTTAATTCAACGAGTTCACCCAATTTATATTTCTTCAGTCCCATAGGCTACTTCTCCTCCTCTTCATTATTTTGTAAACGGAATATTTCTTTTTGTTGTTCTATTTCACGTGCCAAAACTTCCTTTGACGGCATATATGTAAGATACTTTGAAGCATACATCTGCTTGTTGGTGGCAAGAGTAGAAAAACGTGCCACATCGGCATTTGTCTCTGAACAAAGAATTATTCCGATAGCTGGATTATCGCCTTCGGGACGCTTGTAGGTGTCAAAAAGTTTAAGATACATATCCATTTGCCCCACATCCTCATAAGACACTTTGGTGGTTTTGAGGTCAACCAAAACGAAACATTTCAATAGATAGTTATAGAATACGAGATCAATGTAGTAATCATTGTCTTCTGTATGTATGTGCATTTGCCTATCAACCAAAGCATACCCTTTGCCCATCTCCATCAGAAAATGTTCCAAGTGATCAAGAATGGCTTGCTCCAGTTTGCTTTCTGTGAATGCTTCCCGATGTTTAAGCCCCAGAAACTCGACAAGCATAGGGTTCTTGACAAAGGTTGATTTCTCGTTCTCATAATCAGCTGTCAAACGGCACATCTCGTCAATCACTTCTTGTCTCTGTGACTTTGGGGTTTGAGCAAGGCGATAGTAATATTGCGAATCAATATTGCGCTTCAGCGTGCGATAGTCCCATTGTTGTGTGGCAGCCTCATGCATATACCAAAAGCGTGCATCAGGATCAGCTACACGTATCAGTCTTTCATAATGACTCCATGAAAGCTGAACTGGCATTGCGATTCCATTGTCGGAAGATTCAGCAGGCATTGTCTGCTGAATTGATGCAAGCCTCGACCTGAATTCAGCAGGCACTGTCTGCTGAATTTGCAATTCCCTGAATGTCAGATAGAATTTGCGAAAGTTTCTTATCTGTGTTTCGGAGAAGCCTTGCCCAAACTCTTTTGTAAGAACTTGGGATGCCAGTTCTACAACGTGCTTGCCGTATTCCGCACGAATCTTTCCCTGTTGTTCCTGCTCTACAATACGTCTGCCGATAAGCCAATTTTGCGCAACCTGCATTAAATTAGCCATACGGTAGCTGGCGTCTCTGGCAGCAGAGACGATTGTCCGAAGGTCGTTTACAAAGATTGTCTCTTTACCTTCTTGGTTATGCAGCGTTATATTCTCCATGGTCATACCTTCTCTTTGTTTATGCTATAGCCAATGCCTTTAAATGCTTCTTCAAGCATTTTCTGTGATTCCTTCTCGCGTTGTATAAGTTCTTTCATCTCCTGCTGAATGCGAGCCATCTCCTTGGGATAGTCTATCTCCAAATCATGGTCAATGAACTCGATGTACTTGCTTGGCACCAACGTCCAATTGTTCTGCTCAATCTCGTCAATGCTCACGCTACGATATAGCTCAGGTACAGCAAAGTTGTTGCCGTCTGTTCCCTCCGATTGCCATAGATGATAGATGTCTGCCACGCGTTGAATCTGCTCCGTAATGAGGCGCACCTTTTTCTTTTGTTCGCCCTTAACAGGATTCTCCTTCCATTGGCGCAAATCCATAAAGAGAATTTCATGCTCTCTGTTGCGAAGTTGACGACCATGATACTTGCCACCCTTCTTGTTCTGATTGAGAATCCAGAAGGTGACGCTAATATCCGTTGTGATGAAAAGTTCTCTTGGCAAGATGATAATGGCTTCCACTTTGTCATTCTCTATCAGTTTCTTTCGGATTTCAAGAGCATCTGTGTCGCCCAATGCACCATTGGCCAACAAGAATCCAGCCACACCCGAAAGAGGTTTCAGGTGAGAAAGCATGTGAAGAATCCACGCATAGTTGGCATTACTCTCTGGAGGAGTGGCGTAGTCTGTCCAGCGAGGGTCGTTCTTCAAGTTATCATTATACCAGCCTTTCAAGTTGAATGGTGGATTTGCCATGATATAGTCGAAGTAAAGACCTTTGTGCAGGTCGTTGGTGAAAGTGGAATCGCTTTCAGAACCCAGATTATGACTGATGCCACGCAAAGCGAGGTTCATCTTTGCCAAACGGTAGGTGGCAGCCTCCTTCTCTTGTCCATACACATTGATACGACTGATGTCGCCTTGTTTGGCTTTCACCAAGTCGGTGCTTTGAATGAACATACCTCCCGAACCACAGCAAGGATCATAAAGAGTTCCGTCGAATGGCTCGATAACAGTAGCGATGAGCTGAACAACATCATGAGGTGTATAGAACTCGCCTTCCTCCTTTGTCGCATTAACTGCAAATTCCTTCAAGAAATATTCATATACGCGGCCTATCAAGTCCTTCTCTTCACCAAAAGTCTTGTGGCTTATTTTGTTGACCTCGTCCACAATCTTCTTCATGTCATTGGCTCCAAGATTGCGTTGGGTGAAGGTACCCTCAACGAAACAACCCTTCAGCGTGGGATTCGTTTCACCAATACTGCGTAGAGCCGTGTCAAGAGCTACATTCAACTGTGGAGCTGCCGTGTTGATGATGGTTGACCAACGAGCCTCTACAGGCAAATCAAAAGTACCATCGGCAAAGGTTGCATCATCAAAGAATGCCTTGATGATTTCCTCGTCATCAGGGTCAAGTACTTCCTCAATGAGTCGTTGGCGGAGCGAGGCAACTCCATCCTCGTATTTCTCGCCCATAAAGCGTAGGAATACGAGCGTTAGCATCATGTCGCGTTTTTCAAAGAACGATCCAGAGTTCTTTGCCTGCCTCAATATATCTCGACACTTGAACAGAATATTATCAAGGTTCAGTGTTTCTTCTTTCTTATTTGATTTCTTTGCCATATTTTTTTATTGTGCCTTACATTGACTACAAAGTTACAAAAAACGAAGGAAATGTAAAATGAAAGCTTGCTTTTATTTTCATTTCCGAGTGACAATTAGCTCATAGATAACACGTTTGAGATAAACCACGAACAGCTATATGCCCAGATTCTGAGCGAGATAAACACAGGCAAGCCTTGCTATTTCAATCGTGAGGAAACAATATTGCTTCAGGAAGCCAACCAGCCATATCAGCAAAATATTGATATTGCAGCTATAACAAAGATATGTTTCCGTAAGCCAAGGGAAACGGAACAAGTTATCCCTACTATTACAACCGATATTCTTGAAGAACTATCGTGCCGTTACCCACAGATAATGCCTACTCAGAAAACAAAAATAGCGATTGCCGTTGCATTGAAATCACTTGGCTACAAAAGCACTCATACCCATAAGGGTAGCGCTTATTATGTAGTTCCGATAAAAATCAAAGCTGCATAAAACATTTTTGAAATAAATCTCAAAAAGACTGTCACCAAGTACACTAACGCACTGTATATCAAAGAAATAAGTACTCAAAGACTGTCACCAGACTGTCACCAGACTATCACGCATTTGAATTAGAATCAAAAATAATGAGGTGACAGACCGTGACAGTCTGGTGACAGTCTCAAATAGTTTAACAAGCTGTCTATCAATATTTTAACCTGCAACGTGACAGTCTTTGCAAAAAACTTTTTTCTTTTTTTAATGTATTGCA
>Ga0256405_10011814_pt1 | contig 11001 bp, 9 predicted proteins | sample RumenRJG_02DNA_FD_189096 | JGI IMG/M metagenome (GOLD analysis project Ga0256405, IMG submission 189096) | Bovine rumen microbial communities from Lethbridge, Alberta, Canada - RJG_02 | ecosystem: Host-associated > Mammals > Digestive system > Stomach > Rumen | place: Canada: Alberta | collected...
CGGGGAATCAGGCGAGCCGTCCTTCTGCCGGAAGACGATCCCCACCAGACGCGGGTCAGCGGCCTCTGCTTACAGTTTGTGTTCCATTTCCAGCAGCGTTGAGGTCAGGAATTCCACGATGCACGGTTTGAACTTCGGCCGCAGCAGGCCCGGACCAAACCAGACTTCGTAAAAACCGAAAGCCCCGAAATCGTCGCAGTCGAACATCGTCGGATACTGTTCGAACATCTCCCGCGTCGGATAGTAACCCGCATCGCCGTTGGCCACCGAGACCGCCAGCGGGAATTTCGCTTTGGCTTTCGCACGGATCTCTTCGCCGACCGCCAGGAACGGTTCACCGGGGACCGCCGCGACCGCGAGATCGCCCATCTTCAGCACCTGCAGGTCGCGGATGACGCGGAAATCGTGTCCGCGTTCAGCCAGCACCGCCATTTCGATCATCCGGTCATGGATGAAATTCAGCAGTTTTTCGTGTGGACTGGGCAGTTTCTTCAGCAGCTTCTCAGCCGTTTCGCGGTATACCTGCGCGTTGACTTCTTCGGTCGGCAGTTCGACGGCGTTCAGCACCGCCTTGCACGGCCCCAGTTCAATTTCCTGCGCATCGGCCAGACCCGCTTCCAGGTCGTCCGTGTAACTCGTGCCGATCCAGTCCAGATTCAGATGCCGTTCCTCCGGTTTTTTATGCGTCCAGATCACATTGATGTCGCCGGCCGTTCCATACAGGAAACACGGGATCTCGGCCAGACCGCGTTTTTTGATTTTGGCATTGGCATCTCCCATCCAGTCCGCGGAGACCAGCAGCTGCGGGCCGAACACCACGCCGTGCATAGCGTGGTTGTGCAGCAGCGCTTTGACCGAGCCGTTTTTCCGGACGAATTTGACGAAACGGATCTCCGGATCAGTATGTTTGTCGCTGCTGGTGGTCCGGCGACTGCCGATCGGTTTCCGGATCGGAGCTTTTCCTGCGAAGGCGCGGACTTCTTCTTCGTTCCGGATCGCTTCGCCGACGGTCTTTTTCACGGTCACACGCCAGTTGGCCAGGAATTCCGGATTGGCGTCTCCGTAACCGATGTCGCAGCAGCTGATGCACGCGCCCGAATGGGTGTGCGTGGCCACGAACATGACCGATTCCGGATACAGTGCATACATTTCCGCCAGTTCGGTCCGAAGCAGACGGCATTGCAGCTGTCCGGAGGAGATCATGTCCGAGACGACGATCACGTTCCGGCGGGTGCCGTCGTTGAAGGTGAGCACGCGGCACCACAGCGGATCGCGGACTCCGATATTGCGCCGTCCGCGGAACGGACCGTATCCGCCGAGTTCTGCGAAGAGGGGCACTTCCACGATATTTTCCGCCGCGCCGAATTTCATTTTCCCGCTGTTCATTCCTGCTATTCCTCCATTGATTTTTTATATGATCTATGCGGTCGGGTCATTTCCGGCCCGAACTGGAAGAAAATTAGCATCAAATTCCATTATTTCAAGCAGGAAAAGGAAAAACACGGAAGGAAACGGAGTCCGCAGCAAAGTCCGGAGCAAAAAGCCGGAGTAATTGTTTCGATCCCGTGATCGTCCGACCGGTCTGACTGGTCCGACAAGTCCGTTAAAAGCCGCGTCACCAAAACAAAATAGCCCGCCGGGCAGGTGTCCGGCGGGCACGGTAAGGACAGACTCAGTTCATGGAAGTGATCTCGAAGACTTCATCGGATTCGAAACTGTTGTCCATTTCGACCGGAACATTCGCCTGCGGCGGAGCACTCTTGTCCGCGGACGAACACCCTTTCTTGCCGTCGGGCATGTTCACATGCTCTTTGGCTTTGCAGGCGGCGCCGCCATTGGCTGGACACGGTTTCACCACTTTGGCGGCAAAATCGCACTGGGAAGTGTTCTGTGCGGACTGCGAATCAGCCGGGACACACATCATGCAGTTGTGCGCCTTGCTGTGGAAATGCTCGGACGCATTGCATCCTTTGCCGTTTTTCGGACATTTCCGGAGCGGTTTGACGCACAGGACTTTTCCGTCTTTGGTCTTCCAGCATTTTGCGCCTTTGCACGGAGCGGCCTTGTTCTTTCCGCACGGCGTGCAGCAGGCATCCCATTCGGCGACGATCCAGAATACCTGGCCGTCGGGCGTGACCGCTTTGCACGGCTGCTGCTGAGACGGAGCTTTTTTTGCTTGTGCGTTCCCGGAATCATTTGCCTGACAGCAGTTGCATCCGGTGAGAGTGGCGACGAGGGCGGCACAGACCGCCCACACAGTGGTTTTGTGGTTCATAAATCCCCCCTTGTTGTTTATTCGCGGATTCCCCAGACCGCCGCGACCCGGTCAGGCGTATAATACATGCTTTTCCCGTGAAAACAAGTCCGGATCGAAAAAAAAAGAAAAATTTTTGTTCCGATTGAATTTTCCGCCCGCCTGTGTATATTATTACAAAATGAAAAAAAGTAATAACGGAGGATCGCATGTTTACGGCGGAAATGACCGCGATCGCGCTCGGACTGACGCTGGCGCTGGGGGTGTTTGCCCTGAAGACCGCGGTGGGCAGTTATTGTTATCTGGCCCTGCCGGGCGGAGCGCTGCGCAAGACCGTGTTCCTGGTGCTGGTGCAGTCACTGTATCTGCTGCTGTTCCTGGCCGCGTTCCTGTTGTTGCCGAAACTGGACTTCCTGCGTTTCCCCGACCTGACCGCTTTCCTGAAAAACGGAATGCTTTTCCATCTGCTGCTGTGCGCCGGACTGTTCTACTGGGGCGTGCGGCTGCTGATCCGGCGCGAAGGGGAAAACCCCGGCCGGCTGGAAAGCAAGGGGTGGCTGCTGCTGACCGTGCCGTGTCCGGTCTGCGCTTCGGCGGTCCTGCTGGTGTGTGCATTCGCCCGGATGCTGTTTCCGGAATGGACTGCACGTTATTTCTGGGCGGTGCCGCTGTTTTTTCTGCTGGCGAACCTGTTTTTCCTGGGGATGCTGTTCCTGATGGGGAAAATAATGCAGATCCATCCGCTGGCGCTGACCGGACGGATGATGATCCTGATCGCGTTGTATTTTGTGCTGATCCTGCTGATCGCGCCGCAATTCGGGCAGGCGGGCAAACTGTATGCCGCCGCCTGTGCCTCGGGCGGGAGTGAAGTTTTTTCGCTCCGCCACGGGCTGACCGCCGGAATCATCGTTCTGGCTGCCGCCGGCGGTTTCTGCTGGAACTTTTTACCTGAAAAAAGGAGTTGAACATGGAAATCATGGCGGGAGTAAAAACGTATATCTACATATTGTCCAGCTGCATATTGTATCCGGTGCTTCTGCTGCTGGCGGGTCTGTCGGTGTGGATGTTTTTCGAGTGTGGGCGTTTCGCGGCCTTCCTGATCGGACGCAAGCGGCTGCGTTCTGATTCGGAATCCCCTGTGGTGGCGCGTTACCGGACTGAGTTCCGGGAACTGCTGGCAAAAGAGCCTTGCGAAGCGGAGGTCCAGAACCTGCTGCGGAAACGGATCCAGGATGTGGCGGGCGGACTGGACAAATATCAGATCGTCACGCGGACCGGTCCCGCGCTGGGACTGATCGGGACGCTGGTGCCGATGGGGACCGCGCTGGCGGGTCTGGGGCAGGGGGATTTTTCCGTGATGACTTCCGAACTGGTGCTGGCTTATACGACCACGGTGGTCGGTCTGCTGACCGGCAGTCTCTCGTTCCTGATCTACACGGTCCGGCGCAGGTATGCGGAAAACGACATCCGGGAAATGGAATTTCTGACGGAGAAGGAATATCATGAAGTTCATGCGCGGAAGCTCTGAATGGCGCCGTCAGCCGGATCTGCCCGATCCGATGAGCGGCGTGGTCAACCTCTTCGATACGGCGGTGGTGTTCATCGCCGCGCTGCTGCTGGCTCTGATGACGGTGTTCGATGCGCGTGAGATCTTCTCGAAGGAGAGCAGTTTCACGATGGTGAAGAAGAACGATCAGGGGCAGATGACGCTGATCCGGAAACAGGGACGGCGGATCCGTGCGGTCAAAATGACCCGGGAGGAAGCCGCGGGCGAGGGGGTCCGGCTCGGGACCGCCTACCGGCTGAAGGACGGCTCCATGATCTATGTGCCGGAGGACTGATCCTATGATCCGGCGCTTCCTGCTGCTGTTGCTGCTGACTCCGTTCCTGCTGTTTGCCGAGACGGTGGTTTTTCTCGGTTCCGCTTCGGATTCGGAACTTTTTTCCGCGGCGTTCCGGCGTCTGCACCTGCCGGAAAAGATCCGTTTCGAGTATTACTGCTTTTCTGTTGACGACAAGGCGAAAATTTCCGATGCGCTGCACCGGGCGGATCTGGTGATCCTGAACGCGCGGGGCAGGGAGGCCCGGCAGGCGGCAGAAACGCAGATCGATTTTTCCAGGACGAAACTTTATGCGCTTTCCTCGCGTCTGCTCCGGAAAGGGATCCCGGCGAAGGAGCCTCCGGAAGTGAAAGCATACCGCGCCAACAGCCGACCGGAAAATTTCCGCAACATGGTCCGCTGGATCGTGGCGCGCGAACTCGATCCGGGTGTGAAGTTCGATCCGCCGCTGACCTTGCCCGCGGTCGGCGCGATGCATCCGGAAAGCCGGACGGTTTACCGGTCTCTGGCGGAATACCGGGAAAAATCCGGCAAATATCATCCGGAACGGCCCATGATCGCCTTTGCCGTGCACGGCGCGGGGATCAACGATCAGGAACTGCCGCTGTTCCGGCAGGTGACCGATGAATGCGAACGGCAGGGCCTGAACGCGGTGCTGGTCTATGGCGACGAAGTGCGTGTGATCCGCGAACTGCTGCTGGGTCCGGACGGGAAACCGCAGGTCGATGCGGTGCTGGCCTTGTCCTTCAAATTCAAGGCGGGACTGGGCGAACCGCTCCGGCTGGCACTGAAAGATCTGGATTTGCCGGTGTTCAATGCGCTCCGGCTTTACCGGCAGACTACGCCCGAATGGGAAGCGTCCGCGCAGGGAATGAACAATTTTTCCATCGCATTCGCATTCATCGCCCCGGAGATCTCCGGCCTGATCGAACCTTCGCTGCTGTTCGGCACGCGGCTGAAGAAACGCGGCAGACGCATGGTCCAGGTGCCGGAGGTTTTCCCGGATGCGGTCCGCCATACCGTTTCCCGGCTGAAAAAATGGACGTTACTGCGCCGGAAACCGAATGCGGAAAAACGGATCGCCGTTTTTGTCTATGATGCATCGGGCGGCAAGCAGAACCTCGGCGCCAGTTATCTGAACGTGCCGCGCAGTCTGGTGCGGATCGCCGGAGCATTGTCGCACGCCGGATACCGGACCGGCGGACTGGAAAAACTCAACGAGGCGGAACTCACCGGCGAATTGCTCCGCTGCGCCCGCAACATCGGCTCGTGGGCTCCGGGAGAACTCGATCACCTGATCGCGCACGGCGGACCCGTCCGGATACCCCTCGGGAAATATGCCGAATGGTTTGCCGCATTGCCGGATGATCTCCGGAAAAGCGTGACTGCGGAATGGGGCGAGCCCGGACAGGCGAAAATCATGTTTTCGAACGGCGACTTTATCCTTCCGATGCTGCACCGGGGCAATCTGGTCATCCTGCCGGAACCGCTGCGCGGCTGGCTGGACGACCCGCACAAACTGCTGCATTCGTCGGTGCTGGCGCCGCCGCACCAGTATCTGGCGGTTTATTTTTGGCTTCAGCATGAATTCAAAGCGGATGCAATGATCCATTTGGGGCGGCACGGTTCCAGCGAATGGCTGCCGGGCAAACAACTGGGGCTTCGCACGTCGGACGCTCCGGAGGCCGTCCGCGGCAGCATTCCCGAGATCTATCCCTATATCTCCGACGGCATCGGGGAAGGGATCGTGGCCAAACGCCGGGCGCGTGCTCTGACGATCGCCCATCTGACTCCGTTCCTGAAAACATCGGCGCCGGACAAAGATTTGGAGGCACTCAAGGAACGGATCACCGCCTGTCAGTCCGCCGCGCCTTCCGCCCGGCCCGCCCGGGAACAGGATCTGCGGGATTTTCTGCAGAACAGCGGTCTGGCGCAACGCCTGAAACTGGATTTCCGGAACCGTCAATGGTTCCATGAAGTCGAGGAATACATGGAAAAACGCCAGCTGCCGGCTCCGTTCGGACTGCATGCGTTCGGCGTTTCCCCCGGACAGGATGAGATCCGAAGCATGCTGAATGCCCTGCCGGAAAAGGAGCGGGCCGCGGCGGAAACGTGCCTGCGGACGGCCGGAGAGGACGAACTTTCCGCTCTGCTGCGCGCGTTGTCCGGACGTTTCATCGAACCGGGCCCGTCGGGCGATCCGCTGCGCAGTCCCCGCGTGCTGCCGTCCGGCCGGAATTTCTATTCCTTCGATCCGGACAAGATCCCTTCACCGGCTGCCATGAAGACCGGAACGGCCCTGGCGGAAAAACTGCTTGCCGCCGAACAGGCGAAAAAAGGCAAACTGCCGCGGACGGCTGCCATCCTGCTCTGGGCCGGGGAAAGCATCCGCACCGACGGGGTGAACGAAGCCATGGCGCTGGCGCTGATGGGCATGACACTGCGGTATGACCGTTCCGGGAAGATCCTCGGCACGGTCCCCATCCCCGGCGCACAGCTGAAACGGCCCCGGATCGAGGTGGTCATCACCACGTCCGGCGCGTATCGAGACCAGTTCGGTTCCCTGCTGAAACTGCTGGATTCCGCCCGGCGTCAGGCGGCGAAACTGACCGACGCGGAAAACTTCATCCGGGGAAACACGCCCGGAATCTTTTTCCCCGCACCCGGGACTTACGGGACGAGGATCAACAAACTTGCCGGAGCCTCCGGCAGCTGGGAAGACGACCGCGACCTGTCGGAACTCTATCTGCAGAACATGTCGTACTCTCTGGATGAACAAGGCCGTTTCCTGACTGTTCCGGATGCTTTGAAGCAGCAGGTCGGGCGGGTGGAGACCGTGGTGCAGTCCCGTTCCAGCAACGTTTACGGCGTTACGGATATCGACGAGATGTATCAGTATCTCGGCGGACTTTCGCTGGCGGTGAAAAAGAGTTCCGGCAACGCTCCGGGAACCTATATCGCGGACCTGCGCCGTCCTGCGGCGGGGAGCCTTTCCGCCTTGCAGACCTATCTGGCCGGCGAACTGGATTCCCGGCTCTACAACCGGGAATGGATCCTGGCGGCGATGCGGGAAAATTATGCCGGGGCGAAACAACTGGCGCGGATGACGGACAATTTCTGGGGCTGGCAGGCGGTTTCCCCGGAAAACATCACCGCGGGCGACTGGAACACGCTCTACGAAATTTATGTAAAGGACCGTTACCGGCTGGGGATGAAACAGTTCTTTGCCGGAAACCACGAATGGGCGTTCCAGTCCATGACCGGCCGGATGCTGGAAGCGGTCCGGAAAAATTACTGGAACGCGCCTGCGGACATCCGCCGGACGCTGGCCGCCGAATATGCCCGGAGCGTGATCCGTCAGGGATTGGCCTGCTGCGATCACACTTGCAACAATCCGCTGCTGAACCAGATGGTGGTCAGCCTGATCTCCCTGCCGGGAGTGCTGCCGGTGGAAATGGTGATGAAATTCCGGATGGCAGTGGAAAAAGCCGGAGGCGCCGAACTGGATAAACTCGTTCAGATGCATCAGGCGAAAATGCGGCAGGCTCGTATGGGATTCGGGCAGGGGAACCGGCGGCAAACCGAGGTCCGGGAAAGAGCGGAACGGGAACAGCGTGCGCGTTCGCCGGAAAAATCGGCCGTCCAGCCGGTCCGCGGGTTCAAGATGAAAACCGAGCAGCCGCCGAAGGAAAAGAGTTCGGTATCCAGTTCGGGTCTGCAATGGACCATTCTGGCAGTGGTGGTCGTGCTGCTCGGAGTGTTCAGCTTAGGCGCTTTCCGCCGGAGGGATTAAGCGTCAGGATCTTTGCCTTTGCCTTCCTGGTCCGGTGAATAGAAGGTGTCTTTATCCTTCGGGCCGATGTTTCCGGCATTGATCGCGGCGGCAGAATCGCTGCTGGTGCAGGCGAAAGCTATTTTTTCATTGCTGGCATGGCCGTCCGCCCAGTTGAAATTGGCGGTTTTGGCCGAATGCCGAAAATGGGCGTTGTTCATGTGACTATCGCTACCGGGCGTTTCGCGGGTGACTTTCCCATTTTTACAGCCGACTTTCAGCGGACCGTAAACGGTGGTGATCGCCTGTCCTAAAGTGCTGACGTTGATGGCATCTGCAAACGCGACCAGCTGTGATGGACGGGCGATTTTTTTCATGCCCCAAGCCTCGGTCCCAATAGCATTCCCGGCATAAACCTGTGAACCCATGCCATACATGTTGTAGCCGTACCCGGTGCCGTTCAAAACATGTTCCGGATCATCAATGTTTTTCCATTCTCTATAAGGTTCCGTGCAGACCAGGGCTTTCCAGTCATTGCCCATGTAAGGAAGCATGATCGAAGATTTCAAATTGTAATCATATCTTCCTGTTCTTACGCCCAGCCAGAAAATGCCGCTATTTACCTTGGAATACTGCGGTGCGCTTGGCAGACAGTATTCATACTCGTTGTAATACCCTGCGATCGCCAGTCCCATCTGCTTCATGTTGGAAAGGCAGCTGATGGTTTTCGCCTTGCTGCGTGCCGCATTCAGCGCGGGCAGCAGCATTCCCGCCAGAATGGCGATGATCGCAATGACTACGAGCAGCTCGATCAGCGTAAAAACCGCTTTACGCTTCAAATATGAAATATGAAATATGAAATATGAGTTTTGGGCAGTTTTCTTCTGATTACTGGAAACTGAAATCTGATCACTTACCAGATATGAGGTATGAGAGAGGAGAGATGAGGTTTTAAAAACATTTCCGTTGCGCGACATAACAGTTTTCCTTTCCGGTTTTGAACCGATATTTTTTTATTACGAATTTCAAAAACGTAATAATTTACCATAAAAAGCCGGAATGTCAAGGGAGGAAAGCAGAAATCAGGAAATAATTTTTTCGCCGGTGGTGTTCATGGTGAGTTCGGCATGAAGCACGCCGCGGAGCTGTTTGATGGAACGGGTCAGCTGGACGATGCCGGACCCCCGGCCGCGGATCATGATCATTTCCGCACAGATCTCGTGGGAAAGATGGACATGCGTCGCCGCGAGGATCGTCTCATGGCAATGGTGCTGCAGTTCGACCAGTTTTTCGGTCAGTCCGCGCTGGTGGTGGTTGTAAACCAGAGTCAGCGTGCCGATCACTTCCTCATTGTTCTGCCATTGCTGGCGGGTCAGCTGGTCCCGGATCAGGTCGCGGATGAATTCCGAACGGTTCCGGTAATCGTTTTCTTTGGTCAAGCGGTCGAGTTTTTCGAGCAGACCGGTTTCGAGCGACAGGCTTACTCTTGCAAGATCGGACATGATAGGTCAACTCCTGTGTTTCAATTGGTTTCCGGAATATAATTCTTGTGACGGAAAAAGTCAAACGCTTTTCGTGTTCAGATGAATTGAACTTGAAAAAAACGGATCGGAGTGTATTATATTGAAGCATGATTTCATGTAACGGACCTGCAGCAATAGGAAAGACAGATGACCGATATCGGACGGCAGAGGGGCATCGTTTACGGCGGCCGGAGACCGGATTGGATTATTGAAAGGAGGAATGGTGTAAATGACGAAAGTCGGGTTGGTGCTGGAAGGCGGTGCGATGCGGGGAATGTTCACGGCCGGCATTCTGGATGTGATGATGGAGGAAGGGATCCGGACGGACCGGCTGGCCGGGGTGTCCGCGGGAGCGGTGTTCGGGTGCAATTACAAATCCGGGCAGATCGGGCGGGTGCTGCGCTATAATCTGCGTTTCTGCCGCGATCCGCGCTATTGCAGCTGGAGATCCCTGCTGAAAACCGGAGACCTGTTCGGCGCGGATTTCTGTTATCGCGAACTGCCGGAACAACTGGATGTTTTCGACTGTGAAGCGTTCAGGAGCGATCCGCTGGAATTTTATCTGGTCTGCACCGATGTCCATACGGGCAAGGCGGTGTATCACCGCTGCTGCGAGGCCGACCGGGAATGTTTCGAGTGGATGCGTGCCTCGGCGTCCATGCCGCTGGTCTCGCAGATCGTTCCGATCGGAGACGGGAAGTATATGGACGGAGCGATCGCCGATTCCATTCCGCTGCGTTTCATGGAAAAAAACGGCTGCGGGAAAAACATCGTGATCCTGACTCAGCCGGAGGGGTTTGTGAAACATCCTTCCAAATTCATGGGACTGCTCCGGCTGGTCTACCGGAAATATCCGGCATTCGTCCGGGCGATGGAGCATCGGCATGAACATTACAATGAGGCTGTCTGTTATGCGGAAGCGCAGGCCGCGCTTGGCAATGTCCTGCTGCTCCGGCCGGAACACACACTGCCCATCAGCCGGATCAGCCGGGATCCGGAGCTGTTGACGCAGACTTATGAGTTGGGGCGGGAACAGGCGCGCAAACATTTGGCCGAATTGAAATCCTTTACCGCGCACCAACAGTCATCCTGAGGATGAAAGCCGCAGGAAAGGTGCGTTTTCTTCCGATTTTCTGTTTGTTTTTTTCAAAATGATTATTGATAAAATATTTTTATCATGTATAATAACCCCCGGAACAGTCCCCGGTCCGGGGGTTCGAGGAATACGATCCACAGGAGCGTAGAGACGAATCCATAGCGGACTGGACCTGTCCGCACAAGGGGAAAAGACATTTGCTCAATAAACATTCCATAACCATAAAGCAAGGAGAAAAAATGAAACATGCCGTGCAGCTTTACAACTTCCGGGAAGAACTCAAGCAGGATTTCCGGGGTGCGCTGAAGGAAATTGCCAAACTGGGGTTCGAAGGAGTGGAATTCGCCGCGTATTACGGCGGGGTCGCACCGGATGAACTGGCCGCTTATCTGAAGGAACTGAAACTCGAATGTGCGGGGACCATGTTTTCCGCCGACGAACTGCTGGATGCGGGGAATATCGCATATCAGTATATGAATGCGCTCCATTCTCCGGCGGTCACGATCAGCGCCAGC
>Ga0256405_10011816_pt1 | contig 10999 bp, 6 predicted proteins | sample RumenRJG_02DNA_FD_189096 | JGI IMG/M metagenome (GOLD analysis project Ga0256405, IMG submission 189096) | Bovine rumen microbial communities from Lethbridge, Alberta, Canada - RJG_02 | ecosystem: Host-associated > Mammals > Digestive system > Stomach > Rumen | place: Canada: Alberta | collected...
AAATATAATCCATTAGCTCTAAATGAAGTTAAAATACTTACTAATTGCTTATTATAAGTTTTCTTTAAAAATGATTTATCAAAATCATTCAACTTAGATACTTTGATAGATTCATCTACTGGATCTTTACCTATGACATTTTCACCAAATTCTTTAGTATCAATTTCAATGTCATGAGGCTGATTTAAAATCTTATTTAGTTTAACACCATTCAACTCTAAATCTTTATATTTACGTGAGATAACTTTAAATCTCATTTTCTGTTTAGGAGTGATGTCATCTAAATTATCTAAAAATTCATCAGCTTCTTTATCTTTAATTAAATTATATTCTGCAGTATAATTTTCTTCTTTAGCATGAACTTCTTTAATTTCAGTTTGAGTAGTAGCTTCATCTGGTTCTTCAATTTCTTTTTGTTTAATTGGAGTTACAGTGTTATTAGCAATACCACGTACACTCTGATGTTTTGAAATGGAAGGTAATATCTTTCTAGATAAATGAGAAATAACTGCTTCTATTTTTTCTTCTGTTGTTAGAGCAGATTTATTTTTACTCTCATCGATAGCGTCGTCAGCAGCATCTTCATCTTCACTAACTTGTACAACTTGATTATTTTTAACATTAGCTACTACAACTTCTTCATCATCTTCTTTTTCTTTAACTGGTTCTTTTACAATTTTATCTTTTACATCGATTTCAGTAAAAGTATCGTTAGTATCTTTTTTATCGTCTGAAATAGTAGAATTTCTGTCAAGGGAGTTACCCAGGTCATTTTTCATACTTTCAAGATGATTTTCAGCTAACTTTTTATCAGACTCAGAACTATTCTCATCGATACGTGAAATTACACCCATAGTGTTTAATTGATTGCAAACTTTCAAATAAACAGATGGTGTAACTTTACTCAAATTCTTCAACTCAGCTAAATTATAAATAATAAATTTATTTTTATTGAAAATAGCTAAATTAATTTTGTCTCTTAATTCTTCAGGAACTTGATCAAAGATAGAAGTAACAGCATCGTGAGCAACATAGTTCAGAATATGCATCATTAATGTATATTGAACTGAATCTGGACGTTTTACAGAATTGAAAGATAAATCTTTTTTACTCTTTAAAAATAAAGGACGTTCAAAAGTTTCATCTGTCCACGGAATAAATAGATATTGTCTTTTATCTGGATAAGCTCTTGCAATTTTGATAGCAGTATTTAAAATACTAGTTAAAGCTAATTCAGTTTTTCTAAAAATAGTTCTTCTTCCAAACAACTTCATTCTGAAGATAGGATTATGATTAATCAATGTCAGAGTTGCAGGTGACATCTGAATTCTATCTAAAGAGTTACATGGTTTATAAATGTTACCATAGTCAGCTCTGAACTGCATCAGATTAGAAGGTAAACCTGCAATTTTATAAATGTAGGTATCTTCTAATTTAATTTCAGAATCTACATCTGGAGCACGAACATGATAAATAAATCTACGTGAACTTTCACGTTGAATGATAGGATATAAATCTAATCTTGGTGTATCTGAATGTTCATCATTATTAAATTCAATATCGTCAAATAAATGAGCAATAGAATTTAAAGGTAACTGAATTCTAGGATTAGATAAATCTACGATGCGTGTTGTAAGATGTGCAAGTTTAAAGACAGTGTAAGTACGTTTGAATAAATTAGGTTCAAATCTTTCATTGCCTTCTATGAAATTAGCATCATTAATTTTTTCATCGTAGGCAGAAAATAATTGAGAAACAATATTAGAATCTGTAGCCATAAGGGCTTTCCTCCTATAAACGCTATTCCATGCTCTATGCAAATTAAAATATGAAAAATAACCACTACTCGGCTAAATACCGAGTAGTGGCATATTAAAATTATAGGAAGATTACTAAATCTCTAATATTTAGTTCATTACTATCAACACCAGCAATTACGTCCCAGTTGAGACGCACTACAGGTTCACTATCTACATAGTAAATTTCTGCATTGATATAAACTGGTTGATCTTGATAAGTAAATCCACTATGACCTTTTAGATGATCAGTACCACTGTTGAATTCGATGTCTACAGGGAACTGTAATCCACCAACTTCTTCAATATTGACTCTAAGCTTTTTAATCTTAGTGATATCTACAGCCTTATCGATGAGTAAATCATCACCTGAGATTTCAGTATACTGCCATCCACCTTCATCACGATTCATCTTCTCAGTACCAGCCCAAATCAAATGACCTTTTCTAAATGGTACTAAAGTTGATTCCTGACGTGATACAGGTAATAAAGTAGACCAAGTTGATTCTTCATCTGGTAATTTAAAATCAGAATCATTAGGAGTAGTTACAGTAGCAATTTCATCTACTAACTGCCAGCAAGATTCTCTACCAGAAATATCTTCAATCTGAATAGTCTCTTCTAAAACACCTTTCAATTCAAAGCCTAACTGCAAATAAGCTCCAGATGCTTTATCTTGTTCATTCCACACTACACGTAGTTGTGGTCTTACGATTTTATTGATTTCAGAATAATCACTAAATGGAATATATCCACGTGGATAATTATCTGCAATCATAGATGCATTAACTCTATCACCTTGCTGATTACTTAAATCTACAGATACTGCACAAGTCATTTGAATATGTGTCAGTTCACTCTGTAATCTAAAAGTAAAGGTATCAGCAGTGCATGGTGAGGTATTGCCCAGAGTCTTATAAAGTTTAGCAATAGTGTACCAATGCAGACCTTGAGTTTCAGCAAATAATTTCATTAAAATGGATTTACCATTAGTGATATCACCGTATGAAGGTGTACCCTGTAAACGACGCATGTCTGCCTCCAGTGCGTTGAGACGATCATACACAGAAGTTAATATTTCTGTTTTACCTAAACTACTTTCAGTTAAGGTTTTAGAATCGTTCAAATAATTGATTAAGTTCTGATAATAGTTTAATACTTGTCTATAGTTATCTAAAGTAGGTTCACCACCAAAAGCGTGATAATCTATAGTTAAAATACCATTAATAGGTTTAATGATTAAAATATAATCATAAATACCACCAGCTATATTGACATTACAAGCTTTAGTAGCTGCTTCATTCATACCAACGATACGGTAATCTTTATTCAACTCTAAAGTTTCACCTGTAGCTGGATATTTAACCACTAATGAAGTATAATAGAAACTACCACCTTTTGGATGAATCAAGAATCTATTACCAGAGGTATTAACTACATGTTCTTCATTAACGATATCATTATTGGTGTTGGTGTAAGTATCGTCTACTTCTAGAAGAATACTAGAATCACCTTCACTCGTAGTGATATCCGTAACTCTGTTTAATAATCTATCGTGCTGTTCTACTTTTTCCAACACATCTCTAAATAACTCAGGAGTTAAATTTAGAGGTTCATTATGGATATAAGCAGTTCTATACTGGTTAGGATAGAGTCGCTGATAGTTGATTGCTACAGTATAAGTAGAACCATTCTCCACAGGTTTAATCATCTGAATACCAGAGATTAATTTCTTGTTGAATTTAGGATCTTGTAATGTAGCAGATGATAAATCATTATCACAAGAAGAAACAAATTCTTCTGGAATAACAAAATCTTCATCTAAACTTAACTGAACATCATTGATACCAGTAGAAATCAAATAAACTTTAACACTGTCAGCAAATACTGGAGCATTAAAATCGATATACTGACCATATTTAGAAATTTTAAATACACGGTTAGCAACCGCATAATTTTCTAAGGACCCAGTGAGGTCCATGGTTAAATTACTCACGGTTATTCTCCTAGTTGCTGACGAAGAGCTTCATTCTCTTTATGAAGTTTTACGATAAGTTGCTCATATGCATTAATTTTAGTTTTAGCTTCAGATAATTGAACTTCCAATTCTTTAGCTTTCTTAAAAAAATTCATCACTTTGAGTTTATTCTTATCACGTTTAGCGACTTCAGCTGCATACTCATCGTCAGTTAGCCAAACACCTTCTCCTATAGTGGTAAAGATAGGATCTGGAGTGATACCTAAACTAGATTCTACTACTTCTACAAATGTATTTTTCATATAATCTAAATCATTAGGATCTTCAGTGATACCTACCTTTGACACCATACCTACATTGTAATAACGTTTAACGTTACAATCAGGTACATTCTCTACAGCAAATAAAGGTGCATAGATGTCATCATCTGTTTTGTGATCTGGTTTATGTAACTTTAATATTTTAGATTCACGTATCTTAGCTAAATCTTTATCTACATCACTTTGAGATAAACCACAAGGTTCATAGAAATCACTTAAGATATTACGACCGTCAGCTAGAAATTCATTATAGGTCATAATCTTCTTAACTTCATAGACATTAGTAAGATCACTGAATCTAGATTCAAAGACAAATTTATAAGCAGAACCTACAGATGGCATAATTAGATAACCCATCTTGATTCTCCCTTAACTATTATTAATTAAAGTCTCATAACAATCTTTAGTTAAAACGTAATACTCAGATTCACCTGCAGTAAATGTTAGATAATCTTTATTACCTTCAGTAACTGGAACAAATTCAGATGAAGTAGTTTCACCACGCATTACCGCCATGATTCTAATTAATTTACCAGCAAATTCTTGAGTATCTGCAGTTAGATATTTCCAACCTACACTTTGTGCTGAGTAATCAACATAAGTAGGATGTTGCTCTAAGATACTCATGTGAGAAGTATTGAGTTGGTCTGGTAAACATACTGACCACATCTTATTTTGACTATTGAGCAATAACTCTAAGTGAGTGTTTCTAAAACTATCTTCTACATCATTAAAGATAATTCTAGCTTTTTCTAATAGTTTACTAATATTACCTACAGAGTTATAGACATCTCTATCCACTAATTGACTATAAATATCCCACATAGGAACAATATAGAATCTAGAATCAATGAATAAGTCTGGGAAGATTAATCTTAATTCTTCATCTGCAATACCAGTAGTAGATTTAAACATCTCTTTAATTGCGCTTCTACAATCTAAAGATGATGGTGTATGATTACCACAATAAGCTAAAGCAAATGACAGATTTCTATAAGTTTCACCAATGATGTATTTAACTTTAAAACTATAAACACCATTCTGGTCTCTAGTAGCTAATTCATTATCTGTAGTGTTAAATATGTAAGATGAACTATTAGCTAAAATATCTAGATTAGTAGATTTTAATACTGCATTTCCATCCACCAATAATGCTGGATCATATGGAGGAATAACTTTAGTGATAGAAACATAAGGGTACTCTTCACTGAATGCACTTAATTTGATCCAGATGTGAAAATGAAGAGTAACATTTTCACTCGCATAATCGAATCCAACATAGTTATGTAAATCTACATTCTTGATATAATCTTTTACATTCTGTACTTTAATAGTAGTGATATTTGGATCGTGTTGATGAGAATTAGCTACATAACCTTTATATAAAGTATTAGTAGTTAACATTTCTTCAATGTTAAAATCAGTATACTGCTGAGCTAAAACACATCTTTCGATGATATTAAAAATATGTTCTATATCGGTTTTAGTTAGAGCTGAGATTTCATCTAAATTAACTCTATTTTGATCAAACCAAATACTCATAGAACCAGGTAATTTTTCGTTCTCAACTATAGGAAGTCTAGAACTTCTAGTGTCACGAATGATACCTTTCTTGATTAAGTAATTTAAAGCTTCTCCATGGAGATAACCAAATCCTTGATCAGAGGATCCGGTTAAATCTATAGATGTCTGTAAGCTTAATCCACTATCAGACAAAAAGCCATAGATGGTATTAATAGACATATGTTATATTTCCTTTTTACGTAAAATAAGGCCCATACAATGCTGGGTTTGGTATGGTATGAGCTAGGGAATTCTTCCCTTTAAATCAAATTGTTGCAACATTAAGAGGGCTCTTTAAATGGCAGAACAACCTACTGATGTACGATCAGTACTTCAAGGTTCACAGGACGTGTTAGATGCTGCGGTAGCTACAGTTACAGCTACTCGCAAAACTCAAAATGTCCTAGAACAAAATATATATCACACTAAAGAAAAAATTGATGAACATAACGTTTTTACGGAATCACATGAAGATATCCGTCAACAGTTATCTAACTTGATTGATACACCTGAGATTTCTGGTCCTAATAGCGCTGAATATGGTGAAGAAGCTTCTTGGGTTCTATCAGCAGTTCCACTAGTAAATTTCATTAGTGTAGAAAAGTTCATTGTTAAATTACCAGATGGTACTAAAGAAGAAATTCCAGCTTCTGAAAATAGTGCTACTTGGAAACATATTTTTGAAGCAGAAAGAAATTCTACGATCACTTTCAGTGTACAAGCATTCGGTGCTGGATTCTATTCTAAATCAGTTACTCGTGATGTTTTAATCACTCATCATTTACCTCCAAATATGAGTAATTTTTATTGCTCTTTACCTGCAGTTATTAATGGTGGTGTTACTTATACTTTTAGAATTACCGGTATTGAAGATGAGGATGGTGACTTATCTGAGATTACTGCTACTTCATCTAATCCAAAAGTAATTCTATCTAAAACATCTGCATTGGAACAAAATGTAGATTACACTTTAACCGTAGACGGTACATTAACTTCAGCAGATGATGTAAATATTACCTTTAAAGCAACTGATGCTAGAGGTTTATTTACCACTAGGGTAGTTCATCTACATATCAATGGTATTCCAAGTATAAGCGGATTTACAACTTCACTACCTGCACGTATGGTACCTGGCAGTGTAGTTAAAATGCGTGTAACTGGAATCATAGATCCAGAAACAGATACAAGTGATGGAATTACTTACACTGTTTCATCTACTTCAGATAAAATTATCTTTAGTAAATCTGCAGATGTTGCTATTGGTGAAGATGTAACAGTTTCTATAAAAGATGATGCAGTAGAAGGTGATAGTTATTCTTTATTATTCACTTTCAAAGATAAAGATGGTGGTGTAATAACTAAGTCAGTAGTTAGTTCCTTTAACGTAGCACCTAATATGTCTGGAATTGATTTTAAATTACCAGCTAAAGTCATTCCTGGAAACACATATACTTTAACTATGACTGGTGCTACTGATTTAGATGGTGATACTTTAATTTACAGTATCGGTGATTATACTGACATTTTAACTTTTAGTAAAACTAATGTTATCACTGATGGTGAAGAAGTTTCATTAACTATTTCTCCAGATGCAGCACGTGGATCAGATTATACATTTAAAGTAAGTGCTACTGATACTAACGGTGCTACTGCTAGTCGCATATTTACTGTAAGTGTTAACAGAGTTGTAATCAGTAATGAGTTTACAAGTTCATTAGGCGATACTTTCTCTACTGAACCAGGTAGAACTTATACAGTTGATTTCACACCTCTGAAAGATGCTGACGATCAGAATTTAACTTATACATATAAGTTCAATAATGAAAATGTAAGTATAGAATCACAGACTGCTAATAGTGTCTCATTCACTGGTCCTACTGAAGAACAGTTAGCTCGTGGTGAAAGTTATACTCTTACCGTTTCAGCTAATGATGGATTTGAAACAGTTACTAAAGATTTTATTATCAAGCAGAATAGAGCACCAGATCTTACTGATCTTAATGTGGTTTTCAATCCTTTATATTTAACTGCTGGTAAAACATGTAGTTTGAATATAACTGGAGTTAGTGATCCAGATAACGATCCATTCGTATTAAGTTTGGCATCTTCTTCTGAATTGATTACTTTTAATCCTACTAGTGGAAATCCAGATAATACTGATTTTACTATCAGTGCTGATGCTTCATTTAAACCTGGTACTCAATTTGATATAATCTTTACATTTACTGATAGAGCTGGTGGTGTATCATCTACAACACGTACATTTACTATCAATAAGTTACCAGTGATGGATGATCTTACAACTACTGGTTTACCTGAATATCTCATTCCTGGTAAATCATACACTTTCTCTATTGGAGATATTGTTGATCCTGAAGGTGAGAATGTTACTTTAGCAATCACAAATGTTTCACCAAGTATCACACTTGATAAATCAGTACTTTCATTAGGAGAAGAGATTGTTCTCACTGTAAGTAAGAATGTTACACGTGGTGATTCAGTGTCGTTCAATATTGTTGCTACAGATAAATCTGGAGCAGTTAACGAAAAAGTTATCTCTATACCAGTAAACCAACTCATTAGTACAGATAGTATCATTGATTGGGTACCTGAATATAGATTAATAACTAATTCATCTAATTTAGCTAATTTAGCACATAGTTCACTAACGACTACAGATGCAGATAATCAAAAATTAACATACATCATCACATCTGACAATGCTAATTTAAAATTTGCTATCTACAACAATAGCACATCTACTTATGGTGAGATCACAGACAGTGTTTCGATAACAGATCCTGTTATTCAAGAAATTACTTGTTTCTTTGATAGTGAGACAGATGTAACAGATAATGAAGTAGCTACGATAACTGTAGAAGTGAGTGATGGAGTTGAAACTGTAACTAACACTGCAACAATCACTGCTAGACAGAGAACTTATAGTGATTCTGATATCACTTGGGCTTCTTTACCTAGTTCTACTGCTGGCGGTATTACTTACGATGGTGCTTTAAGTTGGAACGATCCTAATGGATTCAGTGATACAGTTATAACTGCTATTGAGACACCTGCAGTAAGTGATCCTTATAATTCAAAATTAACAATTACGTTACCTACTGAACCTATGAGTTCTGGTAGTAAACCTACAGTTGTTGTTCCTAAAGTAGTTACTGATCAAGTTCTTTCAGCTATTTGTACATTTAAGATGTTTGATAGCTGGGGTGATAGTTTCACTTTCACTTGGACAAAAGAAATAACTGTAACTCCTATCTTCATAGCTAAACAAACTTCTATCACCTACCCTACTGTAGATGCTAAAGTTGAGTACTATGATGGATTTACAATGACATGGGGTGAAGCTTTCCCAGGTATCGATAGTCCAGATGGTGAAATTGATATTTAAATTATAAATAATCTTCATAAGTATCACTACCTTTATAGGGTAGTGATACTTATATTTAGATTTATGATTTTTTATATTCAGGCAACTGCTGATAGGTACTGCACCAAATAGCTAACGCATTGATACGACCATCAGCCAAACCATAAGTAAGATGTCTATCAGAACTTACCATAGAGATAGGTTTCTCAAAGAAATCTTTAACTTCTGCACTCGCTTCATCTGACATCAATACATTAATTCCTAACATGTCCCCATCGTGATCCTTGTAGCATATCAACCTATCAACCTATAATATCTTATGACGCTAAATGAACAACTAACGGAGGTGTTAAATGAGCGTAAGAATGCAGAAAGCATTAGAACAAAAAGGTTGTGGAAACTTATCTGAGTTTGGATATTCCCAGTACAATGTTTCTACATCAGGACAAATCACCAACGTCACTACTGGTCAAGTTCTCAAACCATTTATCGATAGACGTGGATATGAGAACTTTTCATTGTGGGGCGACGACGGGACACGTAAAACGTTGAGAGGACACCAGCTCGTAGCTCGTAAGTATATTCCTAATCCGGATAATCTACCACAAGTTGATCATCTTGACGGCAACAAGAGAAATAACAATGTGGAAAATCTTGAATGGGTAACGAATCGAGAAAATAATCTACGTGCTAGAGCTAATGGCCTGATGGTTTCACCAAACACTTATCCTAAGGAACTTGTTCACGAAGTCTGTGAATATCTTGAACGCGGTTTTACCATGTACGAGATCGCAGAAGACCTTGGTGTTCCTAAAAATTTTGTATTTGGCATTAAGCATCGTCTCACTCACGTCAATGAGTCCTGGGGTTATGACTTCTAATACTTTCATTCTAGATCAATAAGTTAGTCAGCAGTGGGACAACCTGCTGCTGATATGCCAACCCTATTTGTCGAGGGTTGCGTGTTATCGTTAAGGCTCTTTATCCTTAACTTCTGCATGTTACCATGCAGATCAGACTATCTTTTCATTCAAACATAGATATCTGAATGTTGCGGCCTCGTGGCGAGATTATAGTCAGCTTACGCTGGATCACTCGCTAGTCGTTGCGGCTGTAGTGCTCTTTACTTCACTACTTCACCTCGGATTTCCCTCGTGGGGTGTTCCCGATTTTTTCCGCAATGTTAACTAACAGAATGTTAGACGGGATTCGCACCCGCATGGAGGCAATCGTTTACCACCATATTTAGGTAGGTGAGCTGGATGTACTGACATAGGTGCTTTGACTGGTGCTTGATATACAGGATATTCATTCAACAGACCATAATGTCCAGTTGCTGAATACAGTCTAACCACTCTGCTCTGTGTAGTACTCATCAGATGTATCTTATTTAAAGTTATGTTTTCAATCAACATCATCGGGTGACGTGTCGCAGTTGTGTATTTACCTGCTAATGCAAAGTAAGTAGCTAAATAAAACATCTCTGTCCAGGTGATAGGACGTATGTATTTTTTATCATAAACGTATTGAGCAATTTTATTTGCACAGTCACGTTTATATGCTTGTTTAGCTGATTTATAGATTTCATATGTTCTATTAACCGAAATCATATTTACTTTATCATTAATTTTTACACTATGATTCTTAATCAATTCATCATAATCTTTAGAACTTAATTTATGTATCTTAAAAGAACTGTCTTCTATTGCAATATCGTCTTTTGTATAAAGTTCTATAGATGTTATTGATTCTGTATTAGTTGCATTACTTAATACATTGAAAACTGTCTGTTCACTTATGATAGAATTCTCTGGTATCAGATTTATTTTATCACTCAACTTTATATTGAAAACATGTTTGATTTCAGTATCTAGTTCTTCTTTTATATCAGCTGCAGATCTACCAATACGTATGCAGTCATCTACATCTAACAATAAATAAAGATAATAGTCTTTTA
>Ga0256405_10011817_pt1 | contig 10999 bp, 6 predicted proteins | sample RumenRJG_02DNA_FD_189096 | JGI IMG/M metagenome (GOLD analysis project Ga0256405, IMG submission 189096) | Bovine rumen microbial communities from Lethbridge, Alberta, Canada - RJG_02 | ecosystem: Host-associated > Mammals > Digestive system > Stomach > Rumen | place: Canada: Alberta | collected...
TTTCAACACGATGATGTTCGATGCTGGCAAATCCCCTTATTCTGGCAATAAGATCGACGGAATAGCTACCAGGGCCGTAACAAAGGATGTCGCAAGAGAGAATATTTACGATGATGCCAGCCATAAACGCCCCGTGAGAATGGGAATCATGGTGAATTATCCGCTCAGCAAGGTTTTCGGAATAGAGTCCGGGATTAATTATTCCATGCTCAACAGCACGTTCACGACGACTTCATCAAGAACCGAGACTGAAGATTCTCAGAAACTGCATTATATCGGCATTCCAGTGAACGTGACGGCGAATATTCTTAATACGAGATACTTCCGCATTTATGCCATGGCTGGAGGAATGGGAGAGAAGTGTGTTTCCGGCAGGGTTACCACATCTGTCCGCGACGAAAAGGCCGGTAATGTCAGGACATCTAAGAAAGATCTTGACGTTGAAGGTCTGGAGTGGTCAATTAATGCCGCCGGAGGCCTCCAATTCAACATTACCGATTTCGTTGGCATCTATGCCGAGCCAGGCGTCAGCTATCATTTCGACAGCAACTCAAGCGTGAACACGATTTACACCGACCGGCAGTTCGATTTCGCATTCAATTTCGGAATAAGGTTTTCCCTGAATAAGCGTCGTTAGCGTGCATTGTGGGAGACGCATGCTGAGGGTTTCACAAGGCTTGAAGCACACTCATTTTCACTGCCGCATTTATCTCGACGCCCTTATCTTTGCGGTCATATGCATAGCCTTCGGCGTTATACATTTTTTCGGTAGGAACCATCTTGCCATTCTTCCTCACGAAGAAAGCGCTATGATCGACATTTGCATCCATCTTCTTGAGCTTGAATTTGTTCATGTCCATGCCCGTGAAACCATTAAGGATATCTAGTTCTTTCTTGCTAAGCTTGTACCCGAATGGGATATTCGCATGAACCTTGACGTTCTGGTAATAGCTTTTGACGCTGTAATCCTTCATGTTAATTCGAAGAGTCACGTCATGCTCAGCCTTGACTATGCCGATGAAGCGCTTCTTGTCATAATAGTGAAGCAGATACTCATCGTCGCTCAGCTTGTTTATGGACCAATCATCCACGTCTTTCGAGAAGTCATCGAACATGAGCAAGAACCATGACGGCCACATATTCCCGAGACCTTTCACGACATCTTTACTGTCTAGCCTCTGAACATGCTTTTCCAGAACGTCCTCATCAGAAGCCTTCTTAGCTGCGCTTTTGACATCCTTGCTGTCTATGTCATTGGAACTTAACTTTTCGAGATATTCTTCAGTCGTAGGCCCATCATTCTTTGAAAGCTTCTGAGCGGACGAATCTGCTTGCGCCGATTTCTTAGCCTCATATTCAGACCTCATCCCTTTCAAATAACTGTCTATCTTTGGATCTACGTTATATTTATGGATGGAAGTCACGAATTTTGTCTTGACCGGGAATGAGCCGTCTGGCGTCGGGGTTTCAGTGACAATCCCGACATCCTGCTCCACGCCCATGATTTTTTCATTATTCTTAATGTAGGAATCGGCTTTTATCTTGTACTGCCTAACCTCTTCAGGGAAATCCTGCTCCAGTTTCTGGCCGACGAGTTTCAGAAGATTGCTGACCTCTCCTTTCTTGCTCTTGCCCTTCTTCTCAGTAAGCCTCGCCTCTGTCAGCTGAAGAGGCTCACCATGAAGCTTGAATTTAAGAATCGCTGAAGGCCCGGACTTCTCTATCCAGCCATAGAGGTTATAAACAGAATTCCGGCTCTCCGTATAGCCGATGAAAGAGACTACGAGAGTATCGCGATAATATTTGTCGTAATCTACCGCGAGCTCGAAATTTCCATTGTCGTCAGTCACGGTTCCGACGTTAGGGTCACTCTGAATATATATGCACGCATAAGGAAGCGGCTGCCCCTTGTCGTCAACGACGAGACCTTTTATGTCCATGGCTGAAGCCGAAACACAAAGCAAGGCTGAGACGATAACTGCAAAGAAATTCTTCATGGTCATAATGTTTTGTTCAGGCTAACTGCAAAAATCATGAATTTTAATTATAAATATTCGATGTCGTAGTCATAATTCCACAAATTGAAATAGAGATTGCCCTGTTCCCATTCGACTTCGCCTCTCTGGAAATCGACGGTCTCGCTGCGAGGATAATTCTTCGCAGGGGACATTTCCCTGCCGAAATCGGTGTTCACTATCATCCTGTAAGGCTCTATGCCACCCAGAAAGAAATAGCCGCCGTAAGGTGTCACGCCGAAGCTCTGATCCACAGGCACCCAGCCGTAACCTTCGAAATAGGCCTCGCACCAGTCATGAAGATTCTTGTCTCCAGGGTGCATCATGAAGCCGCTCTGCCATCTTGTCGGAATGCCTTTGGCACGACAAAGCGTCATGAAAAGAAGCGTCACCTGGCCGCAGTCGCCATGGCCGGACGAGAGGACATATTCAGGGATATTCTCAATAGTGGAATATTCCCTGGCTGATGCCCAAGGAAAGGTTTTATCTATCCATGAATATATTGCCTTCGCCTGAAGGTAAGGGTTCTCTATGCCCGCCGTCAGGGAGTCTGCGGTGCGGCGGATCCTTTCAGTGAAAATCAGATGTTTCTCACGCTCGGCAGTATATTCCTTATATTCAGGAGATTCGGTGTTGTATGGCAGCACCTTGGACGAGTCGATCGGATGCCATTCGCCGCTGGAAACATATTCAAAGACTTCATAGAATGTCACGTCCTTCCATCTTTGCGCTTCGGCTTCCATGTACAGGCTGCCGTGGGCGCACTCAGGGTCGGAGAAAATGATCTTGTCTTTCGAATATGGCACGCCATTCACTCCTGCCTCGATGAATTTCACGTCCGTCTGCCGTCCCACATCGCTCCTGGGATAAGGCAGCCAGCAGCGGAGATGCTTCCCCGGACGCAACGTATTCGCTGGCACGGTGAGCCTGTACGTTACTCTCATGCGCTTTGGCAGAGCATAATAGGGGTCTGGCTTGCCGGCGGCAAGATTATCTTCGACCGCTTTCTCTATGACAGGAATAGTTTGGGAATCGATGATCTGATGACCTTCCAAGCCGCTCGAGCTATCTTTCTCAGCTTTCAGGGCCGCCAGTTCCGGGACAATCCTGAAAAGGTTCGGAGCAGCGCTGTGGAAATACATCCTGCGCTTGCCGATGACCATCGACTCCAATTTGCCAGACTTCGTCCAATCCTCTATCTGAGCATCAGTGACATCAGGGATATATTCCTGAATATAATTTTTGACATCTTTCTCCGTCCTGTCGAAATCAACGGCATACCTCTGGCTGAGGTCCCTCTCCCAAGAATATTTGTGCCTCATCTGCCTGGGAAGCCAGATGTTCAATGCTAGAAGAATAGCTACTGCCGTCCAGAGAGCTATCTCGCCTTTTTTCATCTTTGCCATGTTACAAAAGCTTTAATCCTATGCCAGGCCTGTCCGGAAGGGTTATCTTCCCGTCCACGACAGTCATTCCCTCGAAACGGTCGTTGCTAATCAGCAGGTTTCCGTCCAGATCGGCGAAATCCACAGCTGGAGACAGCTGGGCTGCCGCTGAAACGGCGCAAGAAGTCTCGGTCATGCAGCCGACCATCACCTTCATGCCCTCGGCACGAGCGTAATTCAGCATTTTCCAAGCCTCCCTCATGCCTGTGCACTTCATCAGTTTAATGTTGATGCCGGCATAGGCCCCCCTGATGGAAGGTATATCCTTAAGCCTTTGGATGGCCTCATCTGCGAAGATGGGCACAGGGCTGCGTTCGGTAAGCCATGCATTGTCGTCGAGACGCTCCTTCGGCATCGGCTGCTCCACCATGACGACTCCATGCTCTTTCAGCCAGAAGATTTCGTCCAAAGCCTTTTCCCTGTCTTTCCAGCCTTGGTTTGCATCCACTGCGACCGGCAGGTCGGTTACCTCACGAATGGCCCGGATCATCTGCTCATCGTTATCCAAGCCAACTTTCACCTTGAGAATCTTGAACTTGTCTGCGCACTCCGTCGTTTTCTCACGCACGACATCCGGAGCGTCGATGCCAATTGTGAAGGTCGTGTTAGGCGCCTTGCCCGGGTTCAGTCCCCAGATTCTGTACCAAGGCTCACCCATAAGCTTGCCCACGAGGTCGTGCAGTGCGATGTCAACAGCAGCCTTAGCCGCAGTATCGCCTTCACCTATGCCATCCACGTATGTCAGGATATCGTCTGTCTGGAAGGGATCCTTGAACTGCTCCAAATTCACTTTTTGGAGGAATTTCGTGACAGTCTCCACGCTCTGCCCCAGGTAAGGCGGCATGGAAGCTTCGCCATACCCTGTGAATCCGTCATACTCGATCTTGACCTGCACGTCAGGAGTCGTTTTCCTTGAATATGATGCCACCGTGAACGTGTGCCGCAGCTGCAGTTCATAAGGCTCGAAGCTTAGCCTCATCCTGGCACCGCCATTCATATTCACGTCATATGGCCTTGGAACATTATCATTCGTAGAATTACCACACGCAGAGGCAATGTTGGCAGTTCCGATGGCCGCAGTGGCTAGCCCAGCAGTCTTTATGAAATCTCTCCTTCTCATAAACTAGAATTTGGCTTTCCAAGTTAAAGAAAAATTCGCAAGAAGCGAAGATATTTATTAAATTTGTTTTCCGTCAGTAAATATGGCCACATGAACTTAAAGAAAATCCTTCTTTCCCTGACATTCTTCCTGCTCCCGCTGATTCTGGGCGCTCAGGAGCTAAAATTCGCCTTCCTGACAGATTTGCACTATTCAGAAGGCAGCAAATCTATCACAGACCTACGCCAATGCATCAAGGACGTGAACAATCTCGAAGGCCTGGATTTCGTGCTCTTCGGAGGCGATCTGACTGATTTCGGGTCGGATGAAGAAATCGCAGCAGTGAAGAACATCCTCGATTCCCTTAAATACCAATATTATGTCGTCGCTGGGAATCACGATGCCAAATGGTCGGAAAGCGGATGCGACACCTTCAAGAAGGTATTCGGCTACGAGAATTTCGAGTTCGAGCGCAAGGGCTGGCGGTTCATAGGATGCAACTGCGGGCCGGACATGAGAATGGCTCCGGCGCTCATCCCAAGGGAGAGCATGGAATGGCTGCGAAGCCTGAAGCCTGGCGAAAAGACTATCTTCATAAATCATTACCCTCAGGACACTTCCGTCCTGAATTATTTCGATGTCACGCGTGAGTTGAAGCGAATCGGCACGCAGTTCGTCATTGGAGGGCACTGGCACCGGAACGTGGCCATGAACTACTCCGGTCTGCCTGGGATTCTTGGCCGCTCATCCCTTTCTGCCGGAAAGGTTCCTGGCTACAATTTGATAACGATAGACGATGGCCACGTGAAGGTATCGGAGATGAGGGTTTTCGGGGACATGCATGTGCAGCTTGAGCCTTGGTATCAGGCTGATCTAAAGCCGGTGGCAGACACAGTAACCTACGATGCGAACGGGCTTCCGAGCGATTATCCTTGGATGCGCTTCGACGTGAATGACGGCTCAGTGCAAGAAGCCTGGAAAATCCAAGAGAAGGCAAACATTGCCTCTGGCTTCGCCGTAAATGATAAATATGCCTTCTATGCCACAGAATCTGGCATGGTGAAATGCGTGTCGCTAAAAGACGGAAAACAGAAATGGGCTAAGAGATTCCCAGGCAAGATATTCTCGACGCCTGCCTTAGATGGGAAAATACTAGCATTCGGTTGCGCTGATGGGAAAATATACGCCCTGAATGCCAAGAACGGCAGGCTGAAATGGAAGCATGAGGCGAAGAAATCCGTACTTGGAAGCCCTGAAATACGGAATGGAATTGTCTATATCGGAAGCTCCGACGGTGTGTTCAGGGCACTGAACGTGAAGAATGGGAAAAGCGTCTGGGAATATGCCGGCGTGGATGGCTTCGTGGAATGCAAGCCATTCGTGGATGGGCAGCAGGTAGTATTTGGCACATGGGCCAATAAATTATATTCATTGGACCCTTCTACAGGCTCGCTCCAATGGGTATGGAGATGCGCCAAGCCTTCCAGGATGTACTCCCCTGCCGCTGTATGGCCAGTGAAAGCCGAAGGCAAGATATTCATTGCCGTTCCTGATAGAAGGCTCTATGTCATTGACGCTTCTTCCGGAAAGGAAATAAAGCATTTCGATGGCATCGCCAGGGAATCTGTTGGCATTTCGCAGGATGGCTCCACCGTGTATTGCAAATCTATGTGGCACACTCTTACTTCCATTGACGCTAAGTCTTTGAATATTAAATGGCAGGCCGAAACGGGGACCGGGTATGACATCTCTCCGGCTTCCATAACGCAATGGGGTGGAATAGGGGTAGTCATGCCTACCGACAAGGGCAACATAGTCTGCTTCGACTCCAGGACAGGCCGCAGGAAATGGGCTCACAAGATATCTATCGCCCTCGTTAACCCTATGACCACGACTCGTGAAGGCCATTTACTGGCATCGACTATGGACGGAACAGTTATGCTAATGAAAATCAACCAATTATATTAATCATGAAGAAAATAGCTATCATATCATTTGCGCTTATGGCAGCCATGCAGCTGTCTGCGAAAAACTCTGAGACGATGGAGCCGTGGCAGGATCCTAACGTGTTCGAGGAGAATAGGATGCCTATGTCGGCCACTTTCACGACCGACCAGCAGCAGACTCTGTCTCTGAACGGGGTTTGGAAATTCAAATGGTACGATTCCGTCGGGCAGCAGGCCAAGGGATTCGAGGCCGTGAACTACAACGATTCCAATTGGGATTCTATGCCAGTGCCAGGCCTTTGGGAACTGAATGGCTACGGGGATCCGGTTTATCTGAACGTAGGCTATGCCTGGAGAGGGAATTTCGAGAATAACCCTCCTTACGTTCCTACCGAGCACAATCATGTGGGACAATACCGTCGAACCTTTACTGTCGATAAGGCATGGATAGGCAAGCAGATTTGTCTGTACATCGGCTCAGCTACTTCCAACGTTCGCGTGTGGGTGAATGGAAAGATGGTGGGATATTCGCAGGACAGCAAACTGGAGGCCAGGTTCGACATAACCAAATATGTTAAGGCGGGGGAAAACTTGATTGCCCTTGAAATATTCCGTTGGTGCGATGGGACATACCTTGAGGATCAGGACTTCAACCGATTCGCCGGCATATCTAGAGACGTTTACGTCTACACTCGCGAAAAGGACCGCCTGGAGGATGTGAACATCGCCGCAGACATGAATGGGAAATATTCAGTGAAGGTTAAGACTGCCGGCAGAATAAGCCGCGTGAGGGTCAGCATTCTTGACAAAGACGGCCGCGAGGTTGCATCAGGCGAGACAGTTCCTTCGAAGAACGCGGCCGAGATCGCCGGGAGCGTATCTTCTCCGGAGCTCTGGAGCGCCGAGACTCCTAGCCTCTACACCCTGAAGGTCGAGGGTCTTTCGAAGGCCGGAGTCGCCGAGAGCACGTCGCTTAAATTCGGTTTCAGGACAGTCGAGATTAAGAATGCCCAGCTGCTGGTCAACGGGCAGCCGGTACTTATAAAGGGGGCTGACCGCCACGAGATGAACCCCTATAAAGGCTACATCGTGTCCAAAGAAGACATGATCAACGACATCCGCATAATGAAGAACTTGAACATCAACGCAGTGCGCACCTGCCACTACCCAGATGAGCCGCTATGGATAGCTCTTTGCGACGAATATGGAATATACCTGGTGGACGAGGGGAACATTGAATCTCACGGAATGGGCTATGGTGACAAGACTCTTGCGAAGAGGGAGGACTACAAGGCCGCTCATCTCTCTCGTGACCAGAGAATGGTACTCAGGGACATTAATCATCCTTCCGTAATAATCTGGAGCCTTGGAAACGAGGCTGGCGACGGTCCTAACTTCACGGCCTGCTACCAGTGGATCAAAGGACATGACAGCACCAGGCCAGTGCAGTACGAGAGAGCGCAAGGTGGGGACAACTCAGACATACAGTGCCCTATGTACGCTTCCCCGGACTGGTGCGAGAAATATGCGACATCCAATCCTACGAAACCTCTCATTCAATGCGAATATGCCCATGCCATGGGTAATTCCATGGGTAATTTCAAAGAATATTGGGATCTCGTCAGGAAATATCCTGCATTCCAAGGCGGATTCATCTGGGATTTCGTGGACCAGGCACTCTGGTGGCCGGTAAGTGAAGAAGGCACTGACCATGTGTTCCGCTTTGGAGGCGACTGGAACGAATATGACCCTTCGGACGGATCGTTCGACTGCAACGGAGTGATTGCGGCGGACAGGAGCCTGCATCCTCATGCCTACGAGGTTCGCTACCAGTACAGGAATATATTGACTTCATACGCAGGAAACGGAAACATAAAGGTTTATAATGAGAACTTCTTCAAGGATCTCAGCCAATATTATATCTCTTGGATTCTCGAAGAAGACGGCATCGCTGTTGCGAATGGCACTGTCCAGAACATTAACGCAGGGCCTCAGCAGACAGTAACCATTAATCTGGGACTGCCAAAGATAAATACTGACAAAGATCTGTATCTCACGGTTCGCTACATTCTGAAGGCTCAGGATGGACTGCAGAATGCTGGCGACGAGGTTGCCTACGACCAGATGGCAATAAATGAAAGCAAATCCCCTGCGTTCGCGGCTGGTTCTGCTGCCATTGCAGGGACAGAGGTTACATACGTGCATGAAGGTAATTTGAACACATTCTCTGGCTTGTTCAACTTCCCTGGCTGTGAGACCTACCGTGCAGCTGGCTGGGTAGCAGTGTTCAACCAGAAATCCGGCGCTCTGGAAAGCTACAAGATTAATGGAGCGGAGATGCTTAAGGAACCTCTCTTGCCTCAGTTCGGCAGGGCCGTCAACGAAAACGACATGGGAGCAAGGCTGAACGAGAGATACAAGGTATGGCTTTACCCTGAGTTCAAAGTGAAGAATTTCACCGTTAAGAAAGTCGAGGCGGGATATTCCGTGGTCACTGAGTATGAGCCTGTCGCTGATGGCGCTGCTGCAGTCACCGTGGCATATTCAATCCTTCCGGATGGCAGTATTTCTGGCACCGAGTCAATGAAGGATGCCGGCAATCTTTCAAAGGCGCCTGACCTCTTCCGTTTCGGAATGCAGTTCACGATGCCCGGGAAATATTCTGTGGTAGATTTCTATGGGAAAGGTCCTTGGGAGAACTACTGCGACAGGAATTCAGCTGCATTGGTAGGTCGCTACGTCCAGAGCGTCAACGACCAGTATCATTACGGTTATGTCCGCGCCCAGGAATCTGGCACCCATACTGAACTTCGTTATTTGAGGGTTCTCGATGGCAACGGCACGGGACTGGAGATCTCCGCCAACACAAAATTCTCTGGTTCAGTTCTTCCGTTCTCAATGAAAGAACTTGACTGCACCCTGAATGGCACTCCGCACAGAGCCAATAAGACTAACGGCCAAAACGGCGCTGCCTTGCACTCCCTTAGTTTGAAGAAACTCTCTCATGAGAACGACAGGATGAATGGCAAGACCTGCGTGAATTTCGAACTCATGCAGATGGGCGTGGGCGGAATCAATTCCTGGGGCACCCTGCCTCTTGAGCCTTACAGGATTCATGCTGCCGAGCGCGAGTTCCACTTTGTCATAAGGCCGGTGGATAATTAACAGACCCTAGCTTTAATATTCTATAAGAAGGCTGATTTCTTGGCATGGAATCAGCCTTTTTATTGATTCGTTCTATTCAACGACATTGATTTCACGAGTCACTAGACGAATCTTCGAGTAGATTGAACGACGCTCATGCACCTGCCTGTTCCTCAGTCCATCGGTCAGCAGAATCATAAATGCGGATCACTATGCCAGGCGCTGAAATGTCTCCTGGAGTAGCAGCCATCGTACCTATTCGATTCAACACCTCCCCTGGAATTGCTATTCCTTTGTCCGTTATCGAAACAGCTTTTGAAATATCCACAGCTTTATCCCCAGCCAGATCTTGCGCAAGCACTCTGAAGACCTTTCCTTTTAGGCCATCTGCCTTGAGTGTCAATGACCCAAAGACGCCAAATACGCCGATAGGTCTATAAATGTCATCTATATCAATGCTCACGTTCACGGCTTTAGCAATTCTTTCACGACCAATTCTTCGTGGAAGCGCAGAAACAGCAGTTTCTCCGTCGGGATATCTGCTGCACAGAAGATAAGGACGATCAGCAGTCATATCATCTATCTCAGGGATAGACATATTACGGCTTACTCTGGCAGGAGCACTAGCTATAACGGTATCTCCGACTTCATGCTTAACCCAAGATTCACCCTCACCATAAACCCATCTATCCGTAAGTCGCTGACCGTCAATCTTAACATCGGACTGCACTCCGAATGCCTCAGCAATTCTGCTCCATCTTACAGCCCTGACGACCTCATCAAGCCTGAGATAAATGTCCTTGTACTTGATCTGCGAGATTGTATTGAAATCATTGCCGCTGACATTCAATAGCGGATGGCGCATAATACCCATGGTACAGCCCAATCCTGCTGCAATGTATGCCTCATCTTCGCAATTGACAAGCCCTTTTACCCCATCTTCAGCCTTGAAAGAAAGCATTCTGGAAACACGGTCAATCGTCAAAGGCACCGAAATCACATCATCGACATCGTATGTACGATATACATCGCTGAAGGTAACATACGGGCGAAGATTCTCCGTAGGAGTGGGTCCGATGCATGGCGCATGCTCAATCCAAAGTTCAGGAGCATACTTCTTTCCAAGCGCAGTCATATTCTTGCGATACGCTGCATCATGTTCCTTCTTCCCCCAATCAACCTTCAGATAACCAACCCCTGCTTTTCCAAAAGTCGAGAGCCTGTCTGTCCAGAACTCATCTGGAGACATTGCGCTCTCGGGATCCTCATTGGCTGCGACCCACAGGCCCAAACCTTTCCATACATTTTTATATTCCGGGTGGAAAAGCGCCTAAAAAAAGGACAGGTCGA
>Ga0256405_10011818_pt1 | contig 10999 bp, 11 predicted proteins | sample RumenRJG_02DNA_FD_189096 | JGI IMG/M metagenome (GOLD analysis project Ga0256405, IMG submission 189096) | Bovine rumen microbial communities from Lethbridge, Alberta, Canada - RJG_02 | ecosystem: Host-associated > Mammals > Digestive system > Stomach > Rumen | place: Canada: Alberta...
ATTTTTCGGCGGTCTCCGTGATTCCGGACAGGCAGGGGAAGACGGTCTCGATCGTCATGCCGAAGGCCTCGATTCAGAACGTCGACATCGATCCGGCCAGCTTCGTGCTGTATTCGGAGAAAAACGGCCTCGGGAATCCGCTGTCCGTGTCCGACTTCAACGGCTCGCTGATCGAGCTGGAGGAGAAGGCGCGGGAGCGGGCCGTGGAACGGGGCATCCTCGAGCGGGCCGACGAAAACGCCAGACAGATCATCGAGACCTTCATCGGACGCTTCCCGGAGCTGCGGGACTGGAGCATCCTGTGGGATGATGAATAAGGAGGGGCTTTTTGAACAACAACGCGGACAATAAACTGGAAAAGGTGCTCTTTTCGCTGGTGCTGGTTCTGATCGGAGCCGTCTCCTTCTTCCTGCTGTCCACCGCGGCGGACCGCTCTGGAATCAGCAGGACCCTCGTCGAATCCATTGAAGACAAGACGTCCACCGTCATGAAGCTGACCTCCGCATCCGCCGCCGCCTCCGCCGGGATCTCCGCGATCCCCGGGGATACGGCCACGCCCATCGCCGAGAAGCTGGCGGATCTGACGGGGTATTTTCTGATCATCCTCAGCGTGCTGTACACCGAAAAGGCGCTTCTGACCCTTTTGGGGACCGCAGCCTTCAAGGTGATCGTTCCGGCCGCATGCCTTCTGTGGATCGTCGGGATCTGGATCTGGAAAAAGGGAAGGCTTCTGGCCGGAAAGCTGATCCTGTTCGCCGCGGCCGTCGTGGTGGCGATCCCTCTGAGCCTCATGATCTCCGACGGCGTGTATCGGAACTATTCCGAACAAATCGACCGGACGCTGGATTCCTCCCAGGAGCTGAGCGACGAGACGGCCCCCCTCGCGAACGCGGACGAATCGCTTCTTCAGACCGTCCTGAACAAGCTGTCCGAAACGGCGGCGGGCCTGTCGGACAAGGCGGCGGACCTTCTGAACCGCTTCGTGGAGTCCGTGGCCATTCTGATCGTCACCAGCTGCATCCTGCCGTGCCTGGGCCTTGTGCTGATCGTGTGGATGATCAAAATGCTGTTCGGCGTCGACGTGATCCAGCGCATCCGTCCGCCCCAGGGAGGGGAGCGCAGGGATCAGCTCCGGACGAAATAAGCGGAAGCCTGAGAAAAATGGGACCCCAGATCTCACCATATGGGAGTGAAGTCCGGGGCCTTTTTCCGTCATGATGTCCGCACTCCGAAACTGTCACGGAGTCACGGCAAAATCCCGTTGCGTTCTTGACTGCTGTGTGTTATAATGGTTTTGACCTCTTGAATGAACAAGTCCGGGATGACAATGAGAAAGGAGCGCTGACCATGCAGACAAAACCCATCGAGGTGAAAAGCGGCAAATACTGCTGGACCTATGAAATGAGCCTGTTCAAGAACCCCACGGTCTTTCTGGCGACGGCCAAAGCCATGGGGATCGCGGTCGCCATTACGATCTTCATCATCGGGCTCATCGGCCTGATCGCGGACGGCTTTTCCGCCGACAGCTTCCGCTTTATCGGACAGCTGACCCTTATTCTCTGCGGCATTTTCGCGGTCCTGCTGGTGCTGGGATACCTGCTCTACGCCGCCGTCATGGGCGGGTGTTACATCGTGGATTTCACCATGGACGAGAAGAAGGTCGACTACAGTCAGAGCCCGAAGCAGGCGAAGAAGGCGGAGAACATCGGATTCGCCGCCATGCTCATGGGACTGCTTGCCCATAACCGGGGAGCCGTCAGCGCGGGATACGCGGCCACGGCCAGGACCTCCTCCACCGTTGAGTTCAGCCGGGTGAAGAAGGTCGTGGCCGATAAAAGGCACAGCGTCATCAAGCTCCGTTCCATCGGCTGGGACCATGTCTACGCGGACGGGGAGGACTTCGACTTCACTGCCTCGTGGATCCGGAGCCATATCCCGGAGACGGCGGAGTGGGTCGAGAAGCCGTAAGTCCGACGTGTGTAATCAGGAGACTGCCATCATTTGAAAGGAGACTGCCATGGATCTGTTTTCGATCATGCTGATCGTCGGCGTCGGTCTGATGCTGGCGGGATATATTCCCCAGATCGGGACAAGCAAGGCGGAGCGCATGGGAAAGGTCGAGGTAAGCGAGGCGAAAAGACGCCGGATCAAGGCGGGGAACATCATCACGGCCATCGGCTTTGCCGTCTGCATACTGGCCTTTCTTCTGACGAAGCTCCTGTGATCCGGCGCTCTCTGCTCACATAAACCGTCTCACGGCTTCCGGAATACGATCCGCCCAAGGTCTCCGCCGCTGCCCCGGAGGACGTCCTCCTCGGTGAAGCGCGCCATGAGAATCTCGCCCGCGCCGTACCGCTCCCGGTCGTAGACGGCGTAAATCATCCCGTCCGGAGCCTCCGCCGCGTCGGGATAGGACACGTCCCGCCTCCCGTCCAGCAGCAGGCCGCCCCGCCAGGTCTCGCCGTCGTCCTCCGACAGCAGGGCGGTCAGATGGCTCCGGCCGGTGAAGCCCGCGTGGTTGATGAGCAGGAGCCTGCCGGAGCGGAGTCTTCGGATGTGGAACCGGCTGTTGGGTCCTCCCCATCCGGTGTCGTGTCCCGCGGACCAGGTGACGCCTCCGTCCCGGGATTCGCTCTCCCCGATGCCGTACGAGGTGCGGACCAGCATCCGGAGGGAGCCGTCCCGCCGCTCATAGATCATGTGCTCGTCGTACCACCGCCCCGGTACGTCCGCTCCTCCCAGCCGCGTGAAGGTCTCCCCCTGATCGCGGCTTTCGTATGCGTAGGCCAGCCGGGGACCCTCCGCCTCCGAGGTCAGTGCGCTTATTCCTGCCGTCAGTCCCTCCCGCCACACGGCGACGGGGAAGAGCCAGCGTCCGTCCGACGTCACGACGGGCTTGTTCAGCATCACGTCGTGTCCGATGATCCGCGGCTCGCGCCAGATGAGCTCCGGGGCGTCCGGATCGTCGCAGACGCTGGCCCACACGGCGTGCTCCGGCTGTCTCGCGTACACAAACCACAGCCGCCCCAGGGGATCGATCCACAGGCATTCGTCGTAGGCCCGCGCCTCGTTCCCGAACCACGCGGCGGCTACGGGCTCCGACCAGGTCCTGCCGTCGTCGTCCGAGAGGATCAGGGGGACGTAATTGCCGAGATTCTCTCCGTCCGCGCCGGTGTACCAGGCCGCGAACAGGCGTCCTTTTTTCGTTCGCTCAACGGCGGGGATCCCAAGCCACCGGACGTTGTCCCGCGTCAGATCGTCGATGTCCCCCCGGTTTGTCAGAAGCATGGTCCCTCCTCCCCTCATTCGTTCCCCGGTACCACGTCGATCCGCTCGGCGTAACCTCCCAGGCGGATGTTTGCGTCCTCGGCGGTCCGGATCGGCCGTCCGTTGAACGTCAGGTTCTCGATCCGGATGTCGGAGGTGCGGTGGGTCTCGTCGGCTCCGGAGAATTCGCTCGGCGGCATGTCCAGTCCCTCGTCCGCCAGAATCTGAATGTTGCGGAAGGTGATGCTCCGGTTCCGGCCGTAGAGCATGTCCTTGGACCACACGCCCCGGTAGAGATGGGCCTTCATCAGCACAGGCAGATAGGGCTTCGAGGTGTCGGGAGCGTAAACCATGTCCTCCGACGCCTGATAGACCGGCTCCGTCTGGTATTTCGAGTATTCGCACCGGATGTTGTCAAAGGTCAGATCGTGCACATACGCCCGGTCGCCGTTCTGAATGTCCAGCAGGATGTGGGCTCCGTGGATGCAGTCGCAGTCCTCGAACAAGATGTTCCGGTATTCATCGGCGCAGGTCTCCGCCCCGATTTCCAGATTCCGGCCCCAGTCGCACCAGGTGACGCAGTTTTTCACAAGGATGTTCTCCACGTTCCGGGTGTCCCATCCCTTGAGCCCCTTCAGGACGACGACGTCGTCGTAATTGCGCAGGTAAGAGTTCAGAACGGCGCAGTTTGAGGAGTTGACGAAGTCGAAGCCGTCGCTGTTGTAGCGCCACATGCCGATGGCCTTGCACCGGTCGAAGATCACGTTGTCGCAGTGGAACATGGTGGCGGTCCAGACGCCGGAATCCCGCAGAACCACGCCCCGGATCTCCGCATTGACGCAGCGGTACAGCTTCATGCACCCGAGGGGATACTTCATCGGCTCCACGTAGGCGGCGTTTTCCACCCGGACGGAGCGGCTGTTGTCCAGAATCCCGTATCCCACCACCCGGATGTTCGCGGCGTCCTCGGCGATGATGCCTCCGTATACCACCGCTCCCTCGTCGATGTAGACCGTCTCGCCCGTTCTGAGACGGATTTCTCCCGCATCGTGCACGCCCGGACCGTAGTAGGTGACGCCCGGTCCCTCCTTCGGGCCGAAATCGCAGGGCGGATCCACGAAGACGGTCAGTGCGTGGTGCATGCCGTCCGCCTCGACGCTGTACTGCCCGGGGCCCGGAAGGACAAAGCGGGCCGTGTCTCCCTGAATCTCCGCCCTGATGCCGTGGCGCAGCGGACGCACGGTCACGTCGGAGTCCGGACGGATCGATCCGGCGGAATCCGAGCGGCGCACCTCCACCGCGACGGGCTCATCGGAGACGACAGAGAGGAACGCGGCCTCCTCCGTCTGATCCAGAGGACGCTGATGACCCGGCCATACCACGTCGAAGGGCATGGCGGACACGCGGCAGAAGGAGCAGTCAGCCGCTTCGCCGTTGATCCGGACGGAATAGAGCTCCGAGACGGGCTCGCCCGCCGGGATGGGAATGATTCTGTACATGATGAGCCTCCCTTCAGATTCGATACCGCTGTAATTGTTTTTGGTAGCAGGACCGGCCTCATGCCGGACTCCCGCCGTTCTGTGCTTCGATCCGATTATACCGGAAAACAGCCGGGAAGTCAATACAAACACAGTCAAAGCCCGGCGGTGATCCGGCTTCGTCGGATTCCGCCGTTTTCTCTTGACAAGGCCGCCGCCCCTGTGCTATCATAGCCGTGAGATCCGGATTCAAATACACGGGGAGGCTGACATGACACAGGAAGAATGCAGGGCGGTACTGAACCGCATCGGCCGGGAGGAGCCCGTCAGGCTGTTTCTCGACACGGACACCGCCAACGAGATCGACGATCAGTTCGCCGTCGCGTATGCTCTGCTGGCCGATCATATCGACGTGATCGGATTCGGAGCCGCGCCGTTTCTGAACGACAACGCGTCGACGCCCGCGGAAGGGATGAAGAAGTCCTATGAGGAGGCGGTCCGCGTCCGGGATCTGACGGTGCCCGGGTGCTCCGTTCCCGTATACCGGGGCGCGGACCGGTATCTGCCCGACCGGTACACTCCGGTGGACAGTCCGGCTGCCCGCGCCATCGTCAGGGCCTGCCGGGAGACGGACGACTATGTGTTCGTCGCGTCCATCGGGTGCTTTACCAACGCGGCCTCCGCGCTTCTGCTGGATCCCTCCGTCGGGAGGAACATGGTGGCGGTCCTGATCGGGGCAAACGACGCGGACCTGTTCGAGGACGCCGACGATTTCAACCTCCGTCAGGACCGCGCCGCGGCTCAGGTGCTCATGGAAAGCGGCGCGGGCGTGATCCTGCTTCCGGCGCTGGGCGGTACGGAGGTCCTGCATCTGACCGCCATGGAATGCGCCTACGCCCTCGAGAACAAAAACATCCCGGCCGGCGATTATCTGACCGGGCTGATGCGGCGGGACCACGGCGTTCCGGCGGGCACCGTGAAATCGACGACCCACATCATCTGGGACGCGGCGTCCGTGGCCGTTCTGAGGAATATCCCCGGCTTCTGGGACCCGGAGATCCGGGACGCACTGAGCGTGGACGACGAGGGGATGTTCCGGCCCTCCCCGTCGGGAGGATCGATGATATACAACAAGCGGTATCACCGGGACGGGATCTTCACGGATCTGTTCCGGCTGATCTGCGAGAGGGCGGCGCGCCGGGCCTGCAAATAAGACGGGGCAGGACTTCGACCGTCCGGCTGAGCGGTGTTTTCAGCTGTGCGGCGGAATCAGGAATCACAGCGAGGTGGAAGAGCTTGGAATATCTTGACATAGTAGACGAAAACGGAATCCCCACCGGGGAAACGGTATCCCGGAAGGAGGCGCACGAGAGGGGGATTCTGCACCGGACCGCGCATGTCTGGGTGGTGCGGGAAAATGAGGGCCGGATCGGGATCCTTCTGCAGAAGAGAAGCGCGGAGAAGGACTCCTTTCCGAATATGTACGATACCTCCTCGGCCGGGCACATTCCCGCCGGACAGGAGCCCCGGGAATCCGCTCTGAGGGAGCTGGAGGAGGAGCTGGGGATCCGGGCCGACGCTTCCGAGCTGAATTTTGCCGGGAAATTCCGCATTCAGTACGAGGAGGAGTTCCACGGCCGGATGTTCCGGGACAACGAGGTGACCTGGGTCTACGTGTACCGGGAGCCCGTGGAGATCGGGAAGCTGACCCTGCAGGAGAGCGAGGTCTCCGAGGTCCGCTGGTTTGATCCGGAAGAGGTCTGGAACGAGATCCGGAGAGGGGACCGCCATCGGTTCTGCGTGCCCTCCCACGGTCTGAAGGTCCTGCGGGACTGGCTGGCGGAGCGGAAAACGGCGGATCGGTGAGGACGGGGAAGGCATCGGACGCAAAACCGTCGGATCCGGCGGGAAGGCTCACGGCATATCCGTACAAGGAGGAAATCTTATGCGGTTTGAGGGAAAATGCGCGTTCATCACCGGCGCGGCTTCGGGAATGGGACTGACGTTCTCCGAATGCTGGACGGCGGAGGGCAGAAACGTTCTCATGTGCGACGTGAACGAAGAGGTTCTCCGTCAGAAAGCGGAGGAGATCGGCCGGAAGGGTCCCGGGCGCGCCTCGGCCTGCGTGTGCGACGTGCGGGATTACAGTCAGATCCGGGCGGCGCGGGACCGGGCGGTGGCGGAATTCGGCTCCATCGACATTTCGGTGAGCTTCGCCGGAGGAACGGCCGTCCGGGTGTGCGGCGTGGACCGGGAGAAGTATCCCGAATTTCCCGACGTGCCCATCGAGGTCTTCGACTGGGGCCTGGACGTGAACCTGCGGGCCCAGCTCTATGTGGCCCACGCCGTCATGGCGCAGATGCGGGAGCAGAGGAGCGGCCTGGTGGTCAACATCGGCTCCATCACCGGGGAGGAGGGAGACGGCTACGGCGTGGAGTACGGCACGGCCAAGAGCGGCGCCATGTACGGCCTGACGAAATCCCTGGCACAGTACGGCGCGAAATACGGGATCCGGTGCGTGTGCGTCTCTCCCGGACCGGTGCTGACCCGTCCCGCCATGGCGAACATGAAGACTCTGGAGGGCAGAGCCGCCGAGCCCCGGGAGATCGTGGACCTGATCTTCTACATCGCTTCAGAGCAGGGAAGCTTCATCAACGGCACGAACATCATGATCGACGGCGGCCGGAATGCCATAGGCCGCTGGCACTGAACCGGGGAGGGCTGACAATGGCGTTTGATCTGACAAGGGAAAAGCTCCCGCTTCTCTGCTCCATGATCCAGGCGGCGGAGCAGGACCGGATCCTGTACGCCGTCCGGAGAGGGCACGAGGAGGGCTGCGGCGCGTTCGGCTATCAGTTCTGTCAGGTGGATCCCGCGTACCGGGACGCCGCTCACGTCCGGGAGGTCTTCGCCGCCATGGAGGGAAAGCCGGTCTACGTCACCGACTACCGAGGCGCGAAGAACGCCGGAAAGACGGACGAGGAGCTGGCGGAGGAGCTGGTGTTTCTGGCAGAGCAGGGCGCGTCCCTGTGCGACGTCATGGGGGACTATTTCTGCCGGACGCCCGGTGAGCTGACCACGGACCCCGAAGCCGTCCGGAGACAGAGGGAGCTCATCGGCCGGATCCACGAAGCTGGCGCCGCCGTCCTCATGTCCTCCCATGTGCTGAAATTCACCCCCGGGGACGAGGTCCTGCGGATTGCGCTGGAGCAGCAGGCCAGGGGAGCGGACGTGGTGAAGATCGTCACCGCCGCGGATTCGGAGGAGGAGGAGCGGGAGAATCTCAAAACCACGATCCTTCTGAAGGAAGAGCTGTCCGTGCCGTTCCTGTTCCTCTCCGGCGGGACCCATAACCGACTCCACCGGACGCTGGGGATCCGGCTGGGATGCGCCCTGGCCCTGTGCGTTCCGGAGCACGACGCCCTGTCCACAAAGAGTCAGCCCCTGCTTGCGGATATGCGTAAGCTGAGGAATCTGCTCGATCCGAAGAAAGGGTAACCCGTCCCATTACAAAGCCCCCGCGCTTCCGCCGAACCCGACCGGGGTCCTTCGGATGACGCGGGGGTCTGTTCATTGTACCGTGCTGCGGCGTGCTTCACTCCCACTCCACCCGGATGACGGGGGGCTCGTCCGGGATCTCGTCCGCCGGGATGTCCGCAACGGACCACACCCTCCGCCGGGCCACATGGTCCGGGTCCATCAGCGTGGGCAGGGTCGAGTACCGCAGGGTCAGCTCCGCTCCGTTGTTCAGAAGAACGGCACGGGCGGGAGTCGGACAATCCTCGTCGAGGAAGGTGACTGCCGTGGTGTCCAGCCCTTTCCAGAAATGGAAATAGGACACGCCGCCCCGCTCCGTGACGATGCAGGGCTCTCCGCCGCGGAGACAAAACGGACGGGAGGGAGGATCCGTGTTCTCCAGCCCCTCGGACACCGCGCGGTACCAGCGTCCGATTCGACGGATCAGGGTCCGGGATTTTTCCGGAAGGATCCCCTCGGCGGTGGGACCGGCGTTCAGCAGATAGCTCCCGCCCATGGCCATGATCTTGTCTATGGAGGACATGAGATGGCGGGCGGTGAAGTAGTCCTCGTCAGCCCGGTATCCCCAGCTTTCCGCTCCCACCGACTGGCAGGCCTCGGTCATGGAGGGGAACCGTTCGCCCTCCGGGACCGTCCGCTCGGGAGTGGCGAAATCGCCCCCGTCAAAGCCCCGGTCGTTGATGAGGATGCCGGGCTGAAGGGCGCGCACCAGCTCGTTGACGGAGGGATCCCGGATCCCCGGCGGGATGTCCCAGAAGAAGGAGTAGATCTTGCCGTACCCCGTCAGAAGCTCCCGGACCTGGGCCTTGATGTACCCGATATAGGCGTTCATGTCGGCATGGGCGGGATCCTTCGCCTTCCATTGATGGGAGGACAGGGGATTGTACGCGGCGGGATGGTGCCAGTCCGGGATGGAATAGTAGATCGACAGCCCCATGCCGCGCTTTTCGCAGGCCTCGGCCAGCATAGCCAAAGTATCCCGGCCGTAGGGCGTGTTCATGATGTTGTAGTCCGTCTCCTTCGTGTCCCAGAGACAGAAGCCGTCGTGATGCTTGGCGGTGAAGCAGATATAGCGCATGCCCGCCTCCTCCGCCATCCGCACCCATTCGTCGGGATCGTAGGACACGGGATTGAACCGCCGCACCAGAGCCTCGTAGTCCTCGTGACGCCAGTCTCCCCGGGCCAGCACCTGCTCATGGACGGCGGGAACGGCGTAGAGGCCCCAGTGGATGAAGAGGCCGAAGCGGTTCCCGGCATATTGCTTTTTTGAGGGAGTTTCTTTTTCCATCGGATACCTCGTTTCATGATGACGGCAGGGACCGCGGACTTGACTTTTTCCGCCGTTCCATGTATAATCGTTCCATCGGAGGAGGGATGAACATGCTTTTATTTGTCAATGCGTGCGTCAGAGAGCGGTCCAGAACCAGGCGGCTCGCGGACAATCTGCTGTCCTTTCTGGACGGATCGGCGGAGGAGGTCCGGCTTGCGGAGATTACGTTTCCCAAAGTCGATGAAGCGTTTCTGAACAGACGCGAGGAGCTGATCTGGCAGGGGAGGTTCGACGATCCCATGTTCCGGTACGCGCGGCAGTTCGCCGAGGCCTCCCGGATCGTGATCGCCGCGCCGTACTGGGACCTGTCCTTTCCCGCGTCGCTGAAGCAGTATCTGGAGCAGGTCAGCGTCCCCGGGATCACCTTCGCGTACACGGAGGACGGAACCCCGAAGGGCCTCTGCCGCGCGGAACGGCTGTATTACGTGACCACCGCGGGCGGCCTTTTTGTCCCCGACACGTTCGGCTTCGGATACGTGAAGGCTCTGGCGGAGGATCTGTTCGGCATCGGCCGGGCCGAGCTGATCCGGGCGGCGGGTCTGGATCTGGACGGAGCGGATGCGGAAGAGATCCTGTGGGAGAGCATCCGGGAGATTTACGGGAAATACGGTCCGCAGTCCGAAGGATAAGCGCGGGAATCATACCGGAACGCCCCTCCCCGTCAGCGCGGAGAACCGCCTGGGGGAAGGGGCGTTTTTTACACGCGGGATGTCAGCTGAAGCAGGTCCAGCCGGGGAGCCAGTCGCGGTTGGCCTCGAACAGGCGGGACACCATCTCCTGGATCTCCGCCATGGAGCAGACGGCGGCGGTCAGCGGATCGTAGAGGCAGGCCCAGTAGATCTTCTGCGGGTCGCGCTCCAGTCCTCCCGCCACGGCCAGCTCTTCGGAGGCCGCGGATATGCCGTTCAGCGCCGCCAGCTGAGGCGGAAGCGCGCCCACGTGGATCGGCTCAAGCCCGCGCTCCGAAGCCAGCACCGGGACCTCCACGCAGCATCCCGCGGGCAGGTTGTCGATGAGCCCGAAGTTGCGCACGTTGCCGTTGAAGTGGAACATGGCGTGATCCCCGAACACCGCGTTGAAGATGTACGCCGCGTATTCCTCGCCTCTGGAGAGGGAGAAGTTCTCGAGGTCGAACTTACCGAACTCCCGGATGTGCCGCTCCTCGGTGGTCTCGTCCTTGGCGGCTTCCTTTCTCGCAAGGGCGTCGTGGCCGGGATTCCAGTTGGTGCCGTGGGTGCAGTATTTCTCGATCAGGTCCGGACGCTTGCGGAACCACCAGTTGTATTCGCTGTTGTGGCCGCTGGATTCCGTGGGATAGTACCCCAGGTGCAGGAACATCTCGTTGCGGACCTGCTCCCGGTCGTAGATTTCCTGATGCTCGGTGATG
>Ga0256405_10011819_pt1 | contig 10998 bp, 8 predicted proteins | sample RumenRJG_02DNA_FD_189096 | JGI IMG/M metagenome (GOLD analysis project Ga0256405, IMG submission 189096) | Bovine rumen microbial communities from Lethbridge, Alberta, Canada - RJG_02 | ecosystem: Host-associated > Mammals > Digestive system > Stomach > Rumen | place: Canada: Alberta | collected...
GGTTGATCTTCTTCTGGAACAGAGCGATCAGGAACGCGAGCATCGCGCCTACAGCACCTGCCTCTGTCGGTGTGCAGAAACCGATGATAATACCGCCCATCGCGAAGAAAATGACAGCAAGAATCGGCCATACATTCTTCAGTGCGATCAGCTTCTCTTTTGCAGTACTCTTCGGACCTCTCGGGCCTGCATTCGGATCCTTTTTGCACCAGATCACGATGACAATGCAGTACAGAGCTGCCATTATAACGCCGGGAACAACGCCGGCCATCAGCAGCGCACCGATAGAGGTTCCTGAGATCATACCGTAGATGATGAACATCGAAGACGGCGGAATCAGGTCACCGAGCTCAGAACCTGCAGCAATCGAACCGACTGCCATGTGTTTGCTGTAATGATACCTCTGCATCTCCGGAAGCGCAATGGCTCCGACGGCCATGATCGATGCCCACGGGAAAGCAGTAACGGCAGCGAAGATCGCGCAGGCGATAATGCTGGCGATACACAGTCCGCCATGCAGATGTCCCAGCCAGACCCGGCAGGAAGCATACAGATCGGTTCCCATACCGGTACAGGTAATGATGGAAGCCATCAAAATAAACATGGGAAGAACAGCGTAATCATACCCTGAAATCATCGAGAACAGTGCGGTTCCTACGACAGATACCGCTGACTGCATCCCATTCATCAGGAACAGGCCTATCACCGACACGCCAAGGAGTGCATATGCAACCTTCACGCCGATCAGTGACAGAGCAAAGAACAGGGCGACACACCCTACAGCGATCCATGCAGTAGTTGACATTATTCCGTCACCTCCTCTTCCATTTCATCCAGGAGTTCTTTCTCAGCCTCCGCAACTTCATCGCTGTTCAGATAGACAGTTTCTCCTTTTGCACGGCGGAACATATCGATCGTTTCGATGAGGGCCGCGATCAGGCAGACAGTCAGTCCGAATAGATAGATCCAGCGGAAGATCCAGGTAGGCATTCCGGATGTCGTAGTAGATTCACGAATCAGTGTCTTCTGGATCGCATAGACCCCGACTGAATAGATCGTGAATAACAGGATGACCATGGAAATAATACCGGAGATTCCTTCCAGCGCCCCTCTGACACGGGGTGGAAGTTTTCCGAGAACTGTGTCCATTGTGGTATGCATGGATTTCAGAGAAGCAAAAGCAATCGTAAAGGAAGCAGCTCCTGCAGCGCACAGTCCGCACAGATCATAAATAAACAGGAAATTATAATTTGCAAATGTTCTGGTACAAATATTAAGGAACATAAAGAAAGTAGCCGTGCACAGAAAGATCCCGGCAATCACACCGAGCACTGCGCACGTCTTGTCTACGATCTTTATCTTCTTCTGATCGTAAGCGCTTACGACAATCTTTTTATCATTCTGCATGATTCATTTTCCTCCGGCGGCAGAAAGAGTTCTTCCTGCCCTTTCAACAACACAGCACCCGCGGAGCGGATCCGCCGGTGCTGTGAATTGTGCAGATCTATAATTGTTCAGTTACCGGATTTACTCTTCTGATCCGTTTTTCAGTACGGTCAGCGATAATCAGTCAAGTCCTGCTGCTGCGATGGTTCCGGTCTCGTTGAACTCTTCAGACCATTCCTTCAGTGAATTGAGCATATCGGTTCCCGGAAGTCCCTTTGCATCCAGTTCTTCAGCGGTCGCAACATTGGCATCAGCCATGATCTGGTAGAATGCATCCAGGTTTTCATCAGAAACAATGATTTCCTCGGTTCCGTAAGTCTCTTCTGCCCATTCCATGGCAACTGCTTCTACCTTCTTGAAGCCTTCCATGTTAGCAGTCTCAACCAGGTTGATGATCTCCGGATCGTCAAACACTGCCTGAATATCTTCCGGCAGGCTGTTGAACTTGTTGAGGTTCATCAGATGGCCAGGCTCAGTTGCGTAGCAGATGTTGAGCTTGTTGCAGTATTTGCAGACTTCTGCGAAGTTAACAGACTTCAGAGTCTCGGTCGGGATCATCATGCCGTCATACATGTGCTTCTGAAGTGAGGAATAAACCTCTGAGAACGGAGTGTTGACCGGGGTTGCACCGCAGCCCTTGACAAATCCGTTGTAGTCAGCCTCGCACCAGATGGTCAGGCCCTTCATATCTTCCGGCTTCTCGACCGGCTTGTCGACTGTAAGAAGCTGATACATAGTGCCGCCGTTGAAGGACTGTGCAAGGTTCTTGACATCCTTGTATTCATCACGAAGCTCTTCATAGGTATTCCACAGAGCATAGGACATCAGTCTCTCGGATCCTTCCGGGATACCTGCGGTGAAGCTCTTCCACTTTTCGGAGATGTTGAAACCATCATTTACATAACGGTGTACATCAGCAATGTCTGCAATGCCGGCTACCAGCTGCTGGTATTCCTGGCTGGCATCGATCAGAGTATCATCATAATAGAAGGTGAAGGTGACTGCGCCATCCGTAGCAACGGAGATCGCATCTGCCCATTTCATCCATGCCTGAGCCTGGAAGTTGGACTCGGAGATTGCCAGGGAGAACTTCAGGTCATACTGACCACTGCCCGGTGCATAGGTAAGCTGCACTAACTCTTCTTCTGTTTCTTCTGCGATCGCAGTAACTCCGAAAGCAGCTGTCAGAGCCATGGTTCCTGCAAGAAGCATTGCCAAAAATTTCTTCATATTCCTCTCCTTTTCTGTTGGGTGATGAAAACTATGTCGACTGGCTGCACGTGAATCAAGCAGCAATATTCTGCGTTGATTCATCTAATGATCATGTATCGATCATATTCTGAATAAATTTTAACGATTAAAAACCCAATCGTCAATTGTTCAAATAAGACAAAAATCTCCCGAACTTTTGGTAATTTTTCATAATGTAATCTCTTAATGATTATATGGTGATTATTTGCTTGACTTCAGTCAATTGTTTCTCTATTATATAAGCAGTTGTTTAAGCAGATCACATTCTGGCATTTTCAGCCGTCTGTGCACATTTAAGTGAGGTGACAATATGAAGAAAATGGATCTCGACCTGATCTTTCAGACCTGTATCTGTACGGACGATATGAGCAGGGTCCTCAGCAACTGGAGACAGCTCTTTGAGCTGGAAGAAGACAGCATCATCTATAAAAACACAAAAGATATCTTTGACCGGGGTGAATATCACGGCTGTAATTACAACGAAGAACCCTGTGAGTTCTTCCACAAATACTACAGACTGAACATGGGACATATGGATCTGGAGATGATCGAGCCTATCACAAAGGATATTTCCAATCCCTATTCCGATTTCCTGGCAAGAAACGGCAGCGGCATCCATCATCTGGGTTCCAAGTTCCGCGACCGCAGCGTCCTGGTGGACGATATGAAGGAAATGGGCATCAAGATATGCAACTACGGTTTTATGGGACCGAAGGACCAGCCGGTGGAGACACGTCCCGACTGCTACTTCTATGATCTTCGCGATCAGCTCGGTGTAACCTTCGAAGCAGGCCTTGCCGTGGTCGGTCCTCTGGCATCCGATAAGCGCTCCGGCGACAACAGCACAGCAACGCAGCTGAATTCATTTGCAAATAAACCTGACCTTCCCGAGATCGAGCCCCTTGAAGGCCTCAATAAGATCAATGTTGATCAGGTCTTCCAGCTCTGTATCTGCGCACAGGACTGCGAAGCAGTCGTCGCCAACTGGACGAACTGGTTCAATCTCGATCCCACCAAGGTCTACCGCTGGGAAGATGTGGAATACAAGCTCTGCCGTCTGGAGATCGGCGGAATCGATATTGCAGTTGTTGAGCCAATAAATAAAGCAGCCGGTACTCCGTTTGCGGATTATCTGATCGAAAACAAAGGAAACGGAATCCATCACATCAGCTTGCAGGTAAGCAATTATGACGATGTGGTCTACAATATGAAGAAACTGGGTTACAGACGCCTTGCCAATGTACAGACAGCAGTCTCAAAGCACGTGAAGGACGTCCGGTCCATCACCTATGACCTGCGCGACCGTCTCGGCGTCATCATCGAGTTCACTGACAAGTCCGTCGGCGTTCTTTCCAGAAACCCGAGATATTAAAAGAAAGATCCGGAGTATTCTCCGGACCACAGAACACTGCTATCACATTCCTTTCCCTATCAGAAGAGCGGCTGTATGGTCCTTCCCATACAGCCGCTCTCTTTTATTATCTGATCTCTTCTTCCTTATTTCTTTCTCTGAAGTACGCGGATCACGACGACCATGATCAGCGAGAACAGCAGCAGGCTGCCCTGTACAATGTATTTGACAGACAGATCACTCGTGATCATGAGCAGTCCCTGATTGATAATCGAAAACAGAAGCGCTCCTACCAATGTTCCGGGAATATTGAATACACCGACTTTCCCGAAAGTCGCACCCAGGAATACTGTCGTAAGTGCGGGAACGAACATGCCCTCTCCCAGCGTCGGTGACGCTGCATTCATCTGGGAACTCTGCATGATTCCTGCGATGCCGCACATCACAGCTGTGATTACAAATCCCTTTACCTTCTGGGCTTTGCCATCGATGCCGATGTAATCACAGGCGGTCGGATTGGCACCAACTGCATACAGGTATCTTCCGTGCCTGGTGTACTCTGTGTAAAAGAGCATCAGGGCTCCGACGATCACCAGGATGATAACCGGCATCGGGATCACTCCGAACAGATATCCCTGACCCACAAAGGTAAAGCAGGACGGCCAGGACGCCTGGTTATTGATAGTCTGGCTGTTTGTCAACGACTTCGCGATACCCTTTACCAGATAAGAGGTTCCCAATGTTGCGATGAATGCGGGGATTCCGACTTTTACATGGAGAAACGCGTTGTATGCGCCGACTCCCGCAAGGATCAGCAATGTCAGCAGCACGCCCACGAAGTAGTTATGGATCGGTGTTCTGGAAAGAAGCACTGCCATCACGCATGCCGCGAGCGAAACCTGGGATCCTGCTGAGAAGTCCAGTTCTCCGGCTGCAAAGATTGCGGTCAGTCCGACACCCATGACGCCTACGATACAGGCGCTGCTGATGATATTCAGCAGATTTGCCACCTGCAGGAAGCGGCTGTTCAGAATACCGAAGAACACTACAACCAGGATCGTGAACAGAAGCAGCCAGCGCTTTGCCAGCATCTCCCTGAAAGACTCAGAAAATGATCTCTTGTTGTCCATCTCTTCTCCTCCTCTCTCAGTTGTCCAGTTTGACGCTCGGAAGTCCGTCGCCCTTGATGATCGCAATGATTGCCACCGATACCGTCAGGAGAATTCCCTGTACGATATCTTTGACATACATGGAATAGCCGGCTGCGATGACACCGTTCTGGATTACGACCATGAGGATCGTTCCGATCACGACGCCGGGAACATTGTATTTGCCCAGAGTCAGGAAAGTCGCGCTGAGCATCGTGGCTGCGATCGCAGGGAGCATCAGTTCGGATCCCATCGTCAGGGATACGCTGTTGTTGTAGGAAGCGGCGATCATTCCCGCGAATCCGCAGAACACACTGCTGATCAGGAATGCCGTCACGCGGAACTTCGGCACCGAGATGCCGGAACTGGTTGCTGCCGTCGGGTTGGATCCGATCGCATACAGATGTCTTCCGAAACGGGTCTTCTCAAACACGATATGTACGATGATTGCCAGAGCAAAGAAAGTGATCACAGCGACCGGAACCACTCCTCCGATCTTGTACTGCATGATCGTGAAGCTCTTCGGCCAGTTCTTTGAGAAAAGAGTCGTACCGCCGTTTGTGATCTGCGAGAATCCGTCCAGCAGCGTACCGAAAGCCAGCGTACAGACGAAAGTCGGAACCCCGAGTTTAACAGTGCAAAACGCGATCGCTCCGCCGATCAGGAGTGACGCACCGACTGCCAGAAGAAAAGCAACAAAGATGCTGCGCCCTTCTGCCGCCGCCAGATACGATCCGAACACGCCTCCGATCACGGTACACTGTGCACCGAGCGAGAAACTCATCTCTCCCGCGCTCATCAGCAGCATGTTGCCGAGAGCCAGGACACCGGTGATGCTGCTGATCGCCAGCAGGTTCATCACATTGTTCATAGACAGGAACTTGGGCTGCATGCCCTGGAAGATCATAGTGAATATCGCCAGGGCGATCAGCAGGAAGAATCTCGGAAGATTTTCCTTCACGCCCTTTTTCTTTCTGATATATGAAGTCTTAGCCATCTGCCTTTTTCCCCCTTATCGCTGCACTGAGGATCTTCTCCTTGTCAAAATGTCCGCGATCGAAGTACTGGATCACATCACCGCCCGCAAAGACATAGATGCGGTCACATACATTCAGCAGTTCATCCAGTTCAGAGGAAATGAACATAACACCGATCCTGCTGTCCTTATCCTCATTGTCCGCCAGCTGCCTGACCTTCTGGTAGATCTCAAACTTCGCGCCGACGTCGATACCGTTCGTGGGTTCATCCAGGATCAGCAGGCTGATCTTGTTGATGGCAATACTTCTTCCGATGATAATCTTCTGAATGTTGCCGCCGGACAGCCCGGAGATCGCCTGAGCCGGAGAATTGTATTTGACATCATTCTTCTTCAGCACTTCATCTGCAAAGACTCTGCTTCTGTGATTGTCCACGATGCCGATGCCTTTCCCTGCCAGTTCTTCCTTCAGGAACAGGTTGCAGATATTGTCCACGAGCGACAGCGCCCGGAATGTGCCGTGCGCACGTTTTTCAGGCGTCATGATCATGCCTCTGTCGATCATGGCCCGGCTGTTGTTCTTTGTAATCGTCTCTCCGTTAAAGGTGTAGGACTTCTCCGCTTTGCGCAGTCCGTACAGCATCTCAGCGCATTCCGTGCGGCCGGAGCCGACCAGTCCGTAGAAGCCTGCCACTTCTCCTTTATGGATCTTAAAGTTGAGCTGATGCTCTTTGCCATCATACTTAGCGGTCGTTACGTCAAGAACAACCGGAAGACTGTCCACATCCTTCTCAGGAACCTCGACCTTGCCGTAAGACTTCCCGGTCCTGAGCATTGCTGTGATGACCTGGTCCTGTGTCAGGTTCTCAGTGTAATCAGTCAGCGTGTTTTTGCCGTCGGTCAGAACCACGATCCGGTCAGAGATTGCGAACAGTTCCTCGATCTTATGGGAAATGAAGATCACTGCAATGTCCATATTGTTGCGGATCGTCTTGACGAAATCCAGGAACGGCTCGATCTCGCCTTCACCAAGAGATGCCGTCGGCTCGTCCAGGATCAGTACTTTCGGATTCGTATAGAAAGCACGCATGATCTCGATCAGCTGCTGTTCGCCCGCGCCAAGTTCATTTACCGGAACATCCAGAGGAATCGTGAGATGCAGACGGTCACGGATCGCGACAGCTTTTTCATAGGATTCCTTTTCACTGATAAAGCCTTTGCCCGGCTCATTTCCCAGGCAGATATTCTGTGCCCCTGTCAGCATCCCTACCAGGTTTCTCTCCTGATACACCATGCTGATCCCTGCCTTCATGGACTCGGTCGTATTTTTGTAAGCGACTTTCTTTCCTTCAAAATACATGTCGCCATCGTCAATGGAATATACGCCGGTCAGCATCTTGCAGAAGGTGCTCTTACCAGCGCCATTCTCACCGATGATGGCGACGATTTCTTTATTGTGGACTTCAAAATCTACGTGGTCGACGGCGACGAAATTGCCGAAGCGCTTGGTCGCCCCATTGAATCGGAGTATTGCCTCGCTGCTCATTGTCATTCACCTGCCTGTAAATATGGCGTGATCACACATTCCGATGATCACAGTTGATAATACCCTTGTTTATATATGCTAGCACATGTGATTACATGCAGTCAATTATTTTTTCATAATATGATCAAAAATATGATTATTCTCTTGACAAATATAATCATTTCTGATTACAATATACTTGTTTAAGTATCTGGTTCGTCCTGCATGGGCGGAACCTCGTTTCTTTTCAGATTCAGTAAGGAGAGAATGCTTATGAAGAAACAGTTTATCAGTGTTTTACTCACGGCAGGCCTTGCACTGTCCATGGCAGCAGGCGTGTATGCAGACGAAGCTGCAGCATTTGATGACTATACCCGTCCGGCAGTCGTCGCGGATGAGGATGTCAGCGTCATCTATCTGGTATCCAACCTCAACGATGAGAGCAACATCCGTCCGGAGAACCAGGTCGAAGTCGAATGTGCACACCGTGGCTGGGATTTCCAGTGCATCAACTATGAGACTGAGGACAACTTCCGTCAGTACATGCAGAACGCAATCAATCAGGAGCCGACTGCTATCATCATCGGTGTCACCCAGTCCTTTGATTCCTATCAGGATCTGATCGACGATGCACGCGGAAGAGGCATCGGCATCTACAGCCTGGACAATGGCGTCATCCCGGGCGTTATCTGCAACGCAGGTATGGACAACACCGAGTGTGCTCTGGCGATCATGGAGCAGCTTGAGAAGGACTATCCGGACGGACTGAACTACTGCGTATTCGAGCTGGCTATGGGCCCGGTCATCACGATCCGTGCCAACGCAGCTGAAGGTTACGCGGATGATCACGAAGGCTTCACCCTCCTTGACACCAAGGATATCGCTTCCACCGGCGACCTGAACACAGGCGGATACACCCTGTGCCAGAGCTGGATCCAGCAGTTCCCGGAGATGCAGTGTGTAGTCGGCAATGCTGACCCGCCTGCAATGTCCGCATGCGAAGCAGTTACCCAGGCCGGCAAGGAAGACGAGATCGTTGTAACAGGCGTTGACGGCGGTTCCTCCACATGGGCTTACATCCGTCAGGGAAGCCCGCTGAAGTACACCTATTCACAGCCGTTTGAGTTCTATGCTCATATGACCTGCGAAGCTATCAAGAACATCCAGGTCGATGGACTGAACCCTGGCGACGAAGGCTGCATCGTTGAGGAAGTCGGCGGACAGCTGATCGCAAAGGGTATTGTCACAACGGTTGACAACTGCCCGCAGCCCGGCGATTCCATCCACTCCGTATTTGATTACTACGGAGAAGATCCGGAAGCAGAAGATGCATGGTACACCTGGAATGATGGCCCCGGCATCTATGCTGTAACCGAGTAATTCCATAATTCGCTTTTAAAGCGGGGGGTGCTGCACTGGCTGTGCAGCACCCCCGCTCTTCTTCTATGTTTCCCTTACGTCAATCAGCGCCGCTGCAGGAAACAGAGGCGCTGATAAACTATTCTCTTATTCGATTCATTTCAAAAGCTTGTCATCCGATCAGCTCTCAAAGAACTTCTTCGGATTCTCGATCGTCATCTGCCACAGAGCGTCCGGATCGCAGCCCATCTCAGCAAGCTTCGGGAATATACGATTCTTCAGGCTCAGCATGCCATCCGGATATTCTGCATTAATGAATTCCTGCATTTCCGGCGTCTGATTGTCGAACAGAGTCGAGCAGAACTGTACGTCGTGTGAGAACAGGATACGATCCGCCATACCAGCGTCAATCATCTTCTTGATGGTCTTGATACGGGTATCAGTCGTTACCGCATACTCACCCGGGAACAGAATGATCGGAAGACGGTCGATGCCGATCCATACACCCTGGTCATAGATCCACTGGATGAAATCCATATCTGTGGTTTCCGGGATATGATCCACGACGACTTTATTCATGTCAACGCCCTCTTCTTTCAGGGCTGCCAGCTGATGTCTCGGAGTCTCCTTCGGGCAGTAGGTGTGAAGCATGATGTGTGCACCGGTCTGTTTGGAGACCATACCGACTGCATGATGGATCTTGACCTTCCACTCCGTCGGTCCGTCTACATCCATAGCTGCCTTCAGGATTCCGGCCTTGATATCCGTTCCATCGCATCCGATGGTCATGTCATCCAGGAAGCACTGTGCCCACTGCTCTGCTGTCGACGGTCCAAGATACGGCGGCTCTGCTCCCCACCATCCGGTAGTGGCAATTACATTGACTCCGCTTGCCTCAGATGCAGCTTTCATGTTTCTGACATCACGTCCAAGGCATACCGGGGTTGCTTCGACGATCGTGCTGATGCCATTAGCTTTCAGTTCCTTCATTCCTTCGATGGTATATTCCATGAAGTCTTTGCGGTAGAACTGCGGATAATGAGTTGCGATCCCCATACTGGATGCGAAGATATGCTCATGCATCAGGGTCGATCCGAGCTGCTCAGTTCCGATCTCGCCGCATACCGTCATAACTTTTGCCATAATACTCTGTGCCTCCTTTTTAGATTGTTTGCGTTAGTCTTCCTTGTTCATTTTCATATGACATGTTGATATAAGTATATTTATGCTTTCATATTAATCACTTTATAAGCGGTTGTCAATCACTGAACGCTCATTTTATTTTTCTTAATATGACCGCATGATGATTAACTTGATCTTTTTCAGAGAACTGAGAGTTTACTCCAGCTCTATGTTTGCCGGCGGTTTTCCCGTCACATCATAGAAAACACGGTTCACATGAGGAATCTCAGTCAGAATGCGGTCTACCACTCTGCCAATCAGTTTATAGGGGAGCTCTGCAGGCTTCGCAGTCATGTAATCCGGCGTTGTGATGGCCCTGAGAGCCACTGCATACTCATATGTCTGGCCTCCCTCTCCGCTTCCGGCTGTCTTCGTATCTGTAAGAGCTGCGAAGTACTGTGCCACCTCCCTGTCCATGCGTGCATGTTCCATCTCCTGCCGGAAGATTGCATCTGCTTCCTGTACGATCCGGATCTTTTCCGGTGTTACTTCTCCGGCGATACGCACTCCAAGTCCTGCAGACGGAAACTTCTGACGCATGGCGCTCTCCCGTGCCATTCCCAGATCCAGTCCGACTTTACGCACTTCACTCTTAAAGAGCCGCTCCAGCGGGGAGATCACATCCCGGAACTCAGTCTGACTCATATATTGTCTGACATTGTGCCTTGGGTGTGCATTTGATCCGTCCTTCAAACGCATCTTTTCGATGATATCCGGATAGATCGTTCCCTCTATGAGATAATCTACTTTACCAATCTTC
>Ga0256405_10011821_pt1 | contig 10997 bp, 9 predicted proteins | sample RumenRJG_02DNA_FD_189096 | JGI IMG/M metagenome (GOLD analysis project Ga0256405, IMG submission 189096) | Bovine rumen microbial communities from Lethbridge, Alberta, Canada - RJG_02 | ecosystem: Host-associated > Mammals > Digestive system > Stomach > Rumen | place: Canada: Alberta | collected...
CGACTTGCATGTGTTAGGCCTGTCGCTAGCGTTCATCCTGAGCCAGGATCAAACTCTTCGTTGTAAAAGAAATTTATAAGATAGCTCAGAATAATCGAATTTATCAAGTGTAGAATTTTAGGGAACCTATTTAATGAATAATGATTAATGAATAATGAATATTCGCAATCACTACTCTATTCAGTTCTTGTACTACATCTTGTTATGAATAGACAATCTTTCAAAGATCACGTTTTTGCTTAGGCTCGTTTGGAAGTGTTCCATTTTTGAGCGAAAGCGGATGCAAAGGTAGTACAAATTTTTGACATGACCAAATATTTTTGCAAAAAAATGCACTAAAAAATGCACTTTCTTTGTAACTAATTGATTATCAATAGATATTATTTTTGTTGTTTTTTGCGGTTTTTCTGTTGTTTTGGCAAAAAGGGCAAAAAAAACCCCTTTCACGAGGAAAGGGGGCATTCTATATATTATATTATAAGGAACGCGTGTACGCGCATACGTGTACGCGTATTACTCTGCTACAGGAGCATCTTTGGCATCGTCAGAGGCAGTAAGTTGCTTGTAGATCGATGCTTCTACGCCATAAAGAGCGGGGATGAAGAAGAGAATAATGAGCACGTTGATGATCGTACCGATGGACTCTAACCACTGAACTTCGCCAACACCGAAGATAGCTTCGATGATAGCAACAGCTATAAAGAGGCAGATGCAAAGGGCGAATTTGGTGAAGAAAATGCGCCATTTATTGCCGAAGGTGATGCGGTTGGATTCGCGGAGAGCCTCCAAAGCCGACATGTCTTTATCCACAAAGAGGACAGCTGCGAAGCCAAAAGCGATGGAGATGACGAATCCAGGGATGAACATAAACATGAATCCGACGCTCATGGCACCCATCATAAGAGACATGAGGATGAAGAACTCGCCCATGTTCTTGCGATACTCGCCTTTGAAGATAAAGAAGGGGTTGATAGCTCCACCCTTTGCCATTTCAGCGGTGAGGGAGCACATAGCGATCGTCGTTCCGACGTTGAGATACGGGATCCAGATCGTCAGGACGTAGAGAATAGTGGTTAAAATAAGACTCAGGAAATTAACCAGAGCGATGGCGATACCATCCTTGATGGTTGCCAAGATGTCGATTTTCTTGTTCATAATTATAAAGAATTAAAAAATTATAGGCGTTTTGTGCGGGTGAAAGAGAGTTTGTACCGCTCCCCCGGGGTGAGTTTAGATAATACTCCGCCAGAGGAAGCACACAGAGAAACGTTACCTTTCGTTCCACCAGGTGCTAATTTAATGGGGTAAAGAGCAATTTTTGATCCATCTAAAGTTTCAATTTGCACAACGAGAGCAACAAAGGATTCTTCTACTTTGTCTAAAACGAAGGCGATCTTGATGCAACCATCTGCGTCTGCGGTAACTATTTCGTTTACAAAGGCGACAAAATTACCATCTGATCCAACAATCTCGGTTTTGTCAGATGGGGTTGAAGGAGCGGGTTCTTCAGCGAGAGGTTCTTCAGCAACGGATTGCTCGGGAGCAGGTTGTTCAGCGAGAGGTTCCACTGCAAGGGAGTCGGTAGCGAGGGAGTCTGTTGCGGGGATCGAGTCAGTAGGCTCTTCGGCAAGAGGAGCCTCTTCCAAGGGCTGCTCGGCGATCTGCTCAGCAGATTCTACGTTAGCGGACTCGTCTGCCGAATTATCTGCGGCAGGCTTGGATTGACATGCAAAAAACGTCAAAGAGATGACGATGATTGCGGGAAAGAAAAGTTTTTTCATAGGTGTAAATATTAAAGTTAGTTATCAAGTTGTTTGACGGTGCAAAGTTAGTAAAAATATTTGACATATGCAAATATTTGTGCAAAAAAAATGCGGGCTATGACTTTAGTTCCTGATAAATCATCGCGCGGATGAAGTTATCAAAACGGAAATAGTACTTCCTTTTGCCGGATTTGTCAAGGGGAGCTTGCGGATCAGGTGCGCCGTTGAGTTGCGCCTCAAAACGACGACGGTATTGATCGAGCAAGGCGCGTTGCTCGTCCGAGGCGGTTTCGGGAAATTTATAGGCAGCAATAAGTACAGTAGTGCGTTTAGCAGCTTCGCCAAAATGCTTTAAATGAGCGAGTTCAGCACCCATTGGAGGGTTGTGTTGGTAGTCACGTTTGCGTTTCCAGAGATAAGCTTCAGGATCACATTGCTTGGTGATCTTGCCGTTGTAGTCGTGCAGATGTTTGACGCGCGTAATGAGCTCGTGCTTGCTATCCAAAGCGCCTTTGACATAGTCGATGCCGGATGAATAAAAAACTTTTGACATAAGATGTGTTGTTTGGGGTTAAACTGTATTAGGACGTTACACAAAGGTAACCAGATGATAAGATGAATTACCTACTAATCACCTACTAATCACCTACTAATCACCTACTAATTACCTACTGTTAACATACTAATATCATACTATAATATCGTAATCGGGTGCAAAGGTACAACAAAAAAATGGAATATGCAAGAGGGGAAGGAAAAAAATGCAGAAAAAGAGAGAAAATCGTAGATAAGGAAGCCCCCTCCGACTCCCCCATGGAGGGGGGAGAGGGCCAAAGCGGCATTTCCAATCCGCCAAGATTGGCGGATACAAAAAGGGAAATGCCGAACGGGGGTATAACCCCACCCCGCCCCTCCCCACAAGGGGAGGGAGAAAGGAGGGGGTGAGTGGATGAGAGGATGAGAGGATGAGTGGATGAGTGGATGAGTGGATGAGTGGATGAGTGGCGGGACAGTCCGGATGATATCCGGCACAATGGACGATGAACATGCCGGATACAATCCGGCGGAATAAACATACAAAAATAATAAAGGACGGACGAAAGGAAAAGAAAAAAAAAGGAAGAAGAGAGATAAAACAAGAAAACGCCCGAGGGGTTAGCCTCGGGCGAGATATTTGCTATTTTATAAAAAAAGATGCCGAAATTACATCGCCGTACATTTGTTTGATAATAGTATCACCATGTATCATATAAACAACCGGCAGATTATTTGTGACTTTAGTCATCGTACTAAAAGAGATATTCGTTATAGTAAACGTTGGGTTAAATAATTGATAAAACTTTTTTTCATTATCCGGATCTTCGATAGCAAATCCATAGACCTTATCTACAACTCCCATTGACTCGTATTGTTCCACATTCCCAATTGAATTACGGCAATGAGGACATGTATAAGAAAAAGCAAATACCAAATATGTAGAATCAGCATGAGGTTGAAAGATCTCATACAATGGAGAATCTTGCACTAATATAGGCTCAAATGGTTTGGGTTTAGACTGTAAAGTCATTACTTTTGCACCCCGAAAAGAAAAACCGGTCATATAGCATACAGAACAAAAGACAATAACGGCACAAAGCGCTATTTTCCCATCGACCTTATTTTCATCGCCCCATTTCAAAAGGACTAATGACATAAGCATCAATATAGTGTTACGCACATACAATATCCATGGTGTCCGGTTCATTGTAGGAGACAAATTACCAAAACAGCCACAATCGGTAATGTCATGTACTAAAAGCCCGTAAGTAAAAACAGCCGTTACAGAAACAAGAAACAATCCTGACATCAAAGCAGCAAGACGGATTTTATAGCGAGTAAATAGAGCCAATCCCAATAAGACTTCAAAAAGGATAATCAAGGGGGCAGCATATCCAAACCACTCATAACCATACTTACCCATTAAATCCGAAAATGCAGCAGCATCCATAGCTTTCATAAATCCAGAAAGCAAAAAGACCACACCTAATAGAATGGCAATTATATCTATAATTTTACGTTCTGATAGACGCATACAATGCAAAAATAAGAGGAAGGCAGAAGTACTCCTTCTGCCTCTCCCTGATAAAAATAATTACTTACAAGAAAGTTCGAAACTACCAGATACATAAGCATCCATAGCATCACATCTGGTTACACCAGCTTCTGACATTGAAACTTTTTCTGTGTAACGCTCTCCAGTTTCAAAATCATGATAAGTACATGTACATGTACCTGAATTAGAGGAGTCCGTTGCTCCATTTTTGTCTTCTTTCTTGCAAGAAGTCATTGCAACAGCCATTGACATAGCAGCAACGGCCGCAACCATCATAAATGTTTTTTTCATTTTTTTAATAATTGTATACCCTGCTCTAACGGCTTCGCAGGTCTTGCCCCGTTTAAAGAGTGACGGTTCTCTATATAACCGTTTGAGATTTATAAACAGGACAAGCGCAAAAAAATATGAGCGCTCCCTTATCCATTTCGAGGCTGTAGGAATTGCCCATAACACCGATAAGTCACGCCCATATATACACTATGGACGTTTGACGACTTATTATTGGTGTCATTTTAAAACTTCCTACATTTCGAAATGTCCAATAAATCGCAAACGCGAAAATACAATATGTCATGTCAGTCCATTCAGAAAGACGGTGCAAAGGTACAACTATTTTTTGATATATGCAAATAAAAATGTAGAAAAATATAGAAAAATACAGAAAAATATAGAAAATCGCAGATAAACAGCCCAAAAAAAGAATAGCACCGCAGGTAAACAGCAAAAAAGAAAGAGAGGAAGAGGGGAAGATGCCGGATGACATCCGGCGCAATAAACGACGAAAATGCCGGAATTCAATTCCGGCGCAATAGACAAAGTACGGATACCAGACGGAAGAAGCCGGATACAAGACGGAAGAAGCCGGATACAATCCGGAGGAATGAACATACAAAAGATGCCGGCATACAATGCCGGAGAAATGGACGGAGAAATGGACGGAGAGGAAAAGGAAGAGAAAGACGGAGAGGAGGAGCGCCGGAATACCGGTGAGAACAGGACAGACATAGGGAACAGGAAACGGGAAACAAAAAATCCCCCACTCCGGTAAGGGAGAGGGGGAGTTTTCTATTTGACATTTGTCATTTGATATTTGACATTTGTCATTTGTTATTTGACTTCCTCGAAGTCGACGTCCTCGGCGGTGGGCTGACCGTTGGAGCCACCGTTGTTGGTGTTGTCGGTCGGACCTGCTTGCGGGCCGGCTTGACCGGATTGCTGTGCTTGCTGTTGAGCAGCGTACATCTCTGCGGAGGCAGCTTGGAAAGCTGTCATGAGGGCATTGTTGGCTGCTTCGCAGGCATCGGCGTCACGTTTTGCATAGGCGTCTTTAAGGTCAGCGAGGGCTTTCTCGATCGGAGCCTTCTTGTCGGCAGGGATCTTGTCGCCGAACTCAGCGAGTTGCTTCTCGGTTTGGAAGATCGTAGCGTCGGCTTTGTTGAGTTTGTCAGCCTGCTCTTTGGCCTTCTTGTCGGCTTCGGCGTTGGCTTCAGCTTCGGCTTTCATACGCTTGATCTCGTCGTCAGAGAGACCGGAGGATGCTTCGATACGGATCTTCTGCTCCTTACCGGTAGCTTTATCCTTAGCGGTGACGTTCAAGATACCGTTGGCGTCGATATCGAAGGTTACCTCGATCTGCGGTTCGCCACGACGGGCAGGCATGATACCATCGAGGTGGAAGATACCGATTTGCTTGTTCTGAGCTGCCATCGGACGCTCACCTTGGAGGACTTTGATCTCTACGGAAGGCTGATTATCCACAGCCGTGGTGAAGGTCTCGGTCTTCTTGGTCGGGATAGTGGTGTTCGCTTCGATCATCTTGGTCATGACACCACCCATGGTCTCGATACCGAGAGACAGCGGGGTTACATCGAGCAGAAGGACATCCTTTACATCGCCTGTGAGGACACCACCTTGGATTGCTGCACCGACTGCTACTACTTCGTCGGGGTTAACGCCCTTAGACGGAGCTTTGCCGAAGAACTTCTGTACGGCATCCTGGATAGCCGGGATACGCGTCGAACCACCAACAAGGATGATTTCGTCGATATCGGATGTCTTGAGTCCCGCATGCTCGAGGGCAGTACTACACGGAGCGATGGTACGCTGGATCAGGTCGTCGATGAGTTGCTCAAATTTAGCACGGGTCAAGGTCTTAACCAAGTGTGCAGGCACACCGTTGACCGGCATGATATACGGCAGGTTGATTTCCGTAGAGGTAGAAGACGAAAGCTCGATTTTTGCTTTCTCAGCAGCCTCTTTCAGACGCTGCATAGCCATCGGGTCTTTGGACAGGTCCGCTCCACCGTTCTCAGCTTTGAACTCGGATACGAGCCAATCGATGATACGATGATCGAAATCGTCACCACCAAGGTGTGTATCACCATCGGTTGCTTTTACCTCGAAGACACCGTCACCGAGTTCGAGCACGGATACATCGTGAGTACCACCACCACAGTCGAAGACAACGATCTTCATGTCCTTGTTGGACTTGTCAAGACCGTAAGCCAAGGCAGCTGCGGTCGGCTCGTTGACGATACGACGTACATTGAGACCTGCGATCTCACCGGCTTCCTTCGTAGCCTGACGCTGCGAGTCGTTGAAGTATGCCGGCACTGTGATGACAGCTTCGGTAACCTCTTGTCCGAGGTAGTCCTCAGCGGTTTTCTTCATCTTCTGAAGGATGATCGCCGAGATCTCCTGCGGGGTGTAGAGACGTCCGTCGATGTCCACACGCGGGGTGTTGTTATCGCCTTTCACTACCTTATAAGGAACACGTGCGATCTCAGATTGCAGACGATCATAGGTTTCGCCCATGAAACGTTTGATAGAATAGATAGTTTTGGTCGGGTTTGTGATTGCTTGACGTTTAGCAGGGTCGCCCACTTTACGCTCACCGCCATCGATGAATCCGACTACAGAAGGCGTAGTACGTTTACCTTCAGCGTTTGCGATAACGATCGGTTCGTTACCCTCCATTACGGCTACACACGAGTTCGTGGTACCAAGGTCAATTCCAATAATTTTAGACATAGTATTTTTCCTTTCTTTAATTTATTTTCGATTTATAGTTTACTAGTCGCACTAGATTTTCTAGATGTACTAGATGCACTAGGGAACTAGTCACCCAAATAATGACAAAAGGCGTGCCAAAGGGGATTTGGCAGAAAAAGGCTGACAAAATGGCAGAGCGAGAAGGGGGAAATGACATATATCCGGCGGAATACCGCCGGGAACAGGACATAAAAAAATCCGCCAAGATTGGCGGATAGATAAAGGCGGATTGATTATCAGGAGAGATCGTAGCCGTAGTGCTTGAGGCGGTTGGTGTTGGAACGCCAATCCTTGTCCACTTTGACGAAGAGCTGAAGGAAGACCTGCTTTTGGAAGAAGTCCTCGATGTCCTTGCGTGCCTGCGAGCCGACGCGCTTGAGGGCAGAACCGGCTTTGCCGATGATGATGCCTTTTTGGGATTCTCGTTCGCAATATATCACTGCAGAAATCTCGATGAGATTTCTTTTGGTCGTTGGTCGATGGTCGTTGGTCGTTAGTCCCTTTTCTTCGTGGTCGATGAAGGATTCGACTTCGACTTCAACGGAGTACGGGATCTCTTTGTCGTAGTTCTGGAGGATCTTCTCGCGGATGATCTCATTGACAAAGAATCGTGCGGGCTTGTCGGTCAGCTGATCTTTCGGGAAGAATGGCGGACCGACAGGCAATGCATCTTTGATAGCATCAAAGAGCTGCGAAATTCCGAAACGCTCTTGTGCCGAAATGGGGAAGATGGTTGCTTCCGGAAGTTGGTTTTTCCAGAACTCAACTAATCGTTCGAGGGTATCCTGTGTCGTGAGATCTATTTTGTTAATAATAAGGAACACACGCGTGCCCGAGGAAGACATCTTCTTTACTTTCTCGATGAAGTCAGGATTGCGGTCGATGGTGTCTTGCGGCTCGGTGACATACAAGAGAACGTCCGCGTCCACGAGGGCAGAACGGCTGAACTCGAGCATCTGACGCTGGAGTTGGTAGTTCGGCGAGAGGACACCCGGGGTGTCGGAATAGACCATTTGGAAATCCTCGCCGTTGACGATACCCATGATACGATGGCGGGTAGTTTGCGCCTTCGACGTGATGATCGAAAGGCGTTCCCCCACCAAGGCGTTCATGAGGGTAGATTTGCCGACGTTGGGGTTACCAACAATGTTCACAAACCCACTGCGATGGGTTTGTGAACATTGATTTGATATTTGAGAATTGAGATTTGACATTTGTGATACTTTTTTATTCTCCGAAGATCTTGTCTCCATTCAACTTATTGACCTTACCGAACTTCGCTTTGAGGGCTTTCTGGTCGATGAGTTTGGGGTCGCCGATGACGAGGATCTTCACTGGTTTGCCTTGGATATGCTCTTCGTAGAAACGCTCAATGTCTTCGAATTTGAGTTTCTGCACTTGACGGATCTGAAGGGTAGCCGGGTCGATCTGATAGCCAAGTCTCATCCAATTGGTCATTACCTCGCTCTTGGAGCGGAAGGTGGGATGATTCGAGAGCATAGACTGACGCAAGATCGTACGGATGTTACCGATGTTCTCCGGGTTGCGCGGCATCGAATCGAGCAGCGAGCAGTACACATTGATGGCATCGTTGACCTTATCGGACTGCGTACCGACGTAGCCGAAGAAATAGGTGTTACGCTGCTGGATAGCCGGAGTACGGAACGCACCGACAGCGGTATAAGCCATCGAACGTTTCTCACGGATCTCATTCATGACAAGACCGGAGAAGCCACCACCGAAATACTCGTTAAACGCCTCATACTGAACGGCTTCGTTGATGGAATAAGGCGTACCTTCGATGAGGAAGTAGATCTTCGCCTGCTGCATATCCGGGTCGGAAAGGAAATAGAGCTCGGTCTTGTTGAACTTCGTACGGGGACGATCTACCGGCGAAGTAGTGGGGTTAGCAGGGTTCGAGACTGACATATGCTGATAGAGCGCCAACTTGACGGAGTCCGCAGGGAGCTGTCCGGCATAGTGGATCTCCAGCTCGTAACCGAGGGCTTTCTTCCACTCCGCCTCAAGGTCTTCCTCTACGAGGATGATACCCATAGCGGGGTCGAAGATGTTACGTTCGGGCACACGTTTGATGAAATGCGAGTTTTCGCCGTACATGACATATTCGAGCGCTGCAGCGGCACGCATGTCGGAGTTTTTACGCTCCAAGTACCAACGGGAACTGAGTTCACGTCCAACGATGGCATTCAGTTTCTTATGTCCCTCAGAGGAGAACTCGGGGAAGTTCATATGGAGGTTGACGAGGGAGATGATCTCTTGGAGATGTGCCTCATCGCCTTCAATATAGACTACCACGTAGCTCGGCGTAGCGGAATAGGTACAAGTAGCACCGAGTTTCGCCAGTTTCTCACGGAACTCATTGACGGATGTACCTTTGGTACCCGGTGCACCTTTGATACCTGCCTCATTCATCATATTGACTGCAAAATCAAGCAGCGGCTTCTCGTACGTACCGATGCCGTATTTGAGTTTGAGGGTGAAGATGTGGTTCTTGGGGTTCGGGGTGACATAGACGTACACGTTTTCCGCAAAACGGTCCTGATCGATATCCTTGAGGTCCACGAACTTCGGCACGAGTTTGCCTGCAGGGATAGAGGAGAAGTTTTTGTAGTACTCCGATTGTCCTTTACCGGGTTCGAGGGGTTTGATCTGCGGTTTGGCGAGTTTCTCTTTCTTGGGGTTTCCTTCGGTGATCTCGAAGGTTTTCTTAGGAGCAGAGAAATAGGTCTTAGCCACAGCCAGCACTTCGGCTTTGGTTATTTTAGCTACTTCCTCTTTCTCGGCAAACATTTTCTCCAGCGGCACTTGATAAGCGAAACTCTGGAGGAGCATCATCGATTTGGTGTACTGGTACTCCATCGAACGGTCGTACTCCTGAAGGAGACTGCGGCGAACGGACTCGAAGAGTTCGTCTGACACCTCACCTTTGAGCAGTTTGTCCATGGCTTTCTTCACGGAGTTCTCGGTCTCTTTCATGGAGTTATACTCACGCGAAGAGGTGTTGAGGAACGGGATTGCCATGATCTGGATTCGTCCCATCTCACGTGCCGGACGGAGTGAAGCTTGAGCAGCGAGGAACTCGTTGTCAGACTGCAGTTCGTCCAAGAGACCGATACCCATATCGTTGGAGAGCAGTTCGCAAGCGATCTGAAGGGCCAATTCGTCTTTGTCACCGGTCTTGACACCTTTGTATTCCTCGATGAGCATCGGGTAATAGCCCAAACGCGCTTTGAAACGCTCGTCTTTGGCGTACTCGGTGTCCGTCCATGTGTTACGAGCAGGCAGCGGTTTAGACTCCATAGCACCGAAGATCTTCTCAATGAGCGGTTTCACCTCCTCGGAATGGAAGTTACCAACGAGGATAAGTGCCATGTTATTAGGCACATACCACGTATTGAAGAACTCGATGAGCTGACGCATCTTGGGGTTCTTGAGGTCCTGCGGATAACCGATGATGTCCCGCTCATACGGGGTACCTTTGCAAGCCTCAGCAGCAACGAACTTATTCACATGTTGGCTGTTATCGTCGGAGTACATGTTATACTCCTCGAAGACGTTCTCCAGCTCGGCTTGGAACGAACGGAAGACCGGATTCGTCAGACGATCGGCATAGAGCGTAAGCCAACGCTCCATCTGGTAAGCCGGGAAGCTGTTGTGATAGAACGTGTAGTCATACGAGGTAGCGGCATTGAGTCCTTCACCACCGATGGACTGAATCAGGTTTGAGAACTCATCGGTAGCTCCATACTGAGCAGCGAGGATACTCTGTTCGTTGATTTTGAGCTGAATAGCATCGCGTTCCTTGGGGTCATCCGTCATCGCGAGGGTGTCGTAGAGGGCGATGATATGCTCGTAATAGGGTTTCTCTTTCTCCCAATTGAGCGCGCCCATACGGTCGGTGCCTTTGAAGAGCATATGCTCCAGATAGTGAGCCAAACCGGTCGCTGTCTCGGGTTCGTCAATCGAACCGGCACGAGTGACGGTAGCTCCAAACACATCGGGCAGGTCTTGGTCTTCCCAGAGCATGACGGTGAGCCCGTTGTTCAACGTGTACTGCTGCAAGCCTT
>Ga0256405_10011823_pt1 | contig 10996 bp, 6 predicted proteins | sample RumenRJG_02DNA_FD_189096 | JGI IMG/M metagenome (GOLD analysis project Ga0256405, IMG submission 189096) | Bovine rumen microbial communities from Lethbridge, Alberta, Canada - RJG_02 | ecosystem: Host-associated > Mammals > Digestive system > Stomach > Rumen | place: Canada: Alberta | collected...
TTCCTGGCGGAATATGATGCCCTCCCGGGCTACGGGGACCTGAGCCCTGACGGCAGCGGAAACGGCCACGCCTGCGGGCACAACTGGATCGCCGCTGCAGCCTTTGCCGCGTCGGTGACCCTCAAAGAGACGCTGGAAGAACTGGCAGCGGAGGATCCCGGTCTCAAGGCCCGCATCCTGCTGATCGGCACCCCTTCCGAGGAGACCTGGGGCGGCAAGATCAAGATGTCCGAGGACGGCGTGTTCCGGGCACTGGGCATCGACGCGGCTTTCGAGAGCCATCTGAGCGGCGCGAAAGGCTTCTGCCTCGAAAACTACATGCTTGCCTGCACGGATATCATCTACACCTTCCACGGGAAGGCGAGCCACGCCTCCGCCCATCCGGAGAACGGCATCAACGCCCTGGATGCGGTGAACCTGACTTATGCCGGCATCAGCTGCCTCCGGCAGCACCTGCGCCCCGCCACCAAGATGCACGGCATCGTGGTGAAAGGCGGACAGGCCTGCAACATCGTCCCCGACTATACCGTGATGCAGTTCTACGCGCGCTCTGCGAAGCGGGACTATCTGGAGACGGTGATCGAAAAGATGAACAACTGCGCAAGAGGCGCGGCGCTGATGACCGGCTGTACCGTGGACATCGAGCGGAACCGCTACACCTTTGCGGACATGCGGAACAACGGTCCGCTGATGCAGTCCATGCAGGAGAGCATGGAGGCTTTCGGGATCACGGATTTCCGGAAAGACGACATCAACACCGCGGTGACAGGGGACATCGGGAACATTTCCTATGAAGTCCCGTCCCTCTACGCGATCTTCAGCACAGCGGAGATGGGAACCGGGGCGGATATCCATGAAGCCGGATATCTCAAGGTCACGGATTCGGATTACGCGCACGGGCTTCTCCACACCGCGGCGAAGAGCATGGCGGCGTCGGCCCTGGAGATCGTGACGGACGCGGAAGTCCGGAAAGCGGTCCGGGCGGCTTTTGAGACGGAAGACTGACCATGCGCCGGCTGAATGAGGTCCTGCGGGAGCGTTTCGGCGGGAAGGTCTATAAGCTTTCCCTCAGCGCGGACGTGACCTGCCCGAACAGGGACGGGACCCTGGGGACCCGGGGCTGTATTTTCTGTTCGGCAGGCGGTTCCGGAGATTTCGCTGCGTCCGCTGCGCTTCCCGTCGGTCAGCAGATCGCGGAGGCAAAGAAGCGGGTCGCCGCCAAGGCAGGACCCGGCTGCCGCTACATCGCTTATTTCCAGAGCTTTACCGGGACCTACGCCCCGGTACCCTATCTCCGCAGGATCTTCACGGAGGCCATAGCTCCGGAGGAGATCTGCGCCCTGTCCGTGGGGACGCGGCCCGACTGTCTGGGGGACGATGTCGTCACCCTTCTCTCGGAACTGAACCGGAAGAAACCGGTATGGGTGGAGCTGGGGCTCCAGACCATCCATGAACGTACCGCGGAGTATATCCGCCGCGGCTATCCGCTGGAGGTCTATGACGATGCGGTCTGCCGGCTGAAAAAGGCCGGGCTGGAGGTCATCGTCCACGTGATCCTCGGACTTCCCGGGGAGACGGCGGAGGACATGGAAGAGACGGTCCGTTATGTGGTACATCCCCGGACAGACCCGGTGACCGGGGCGGTCCGGCCCGCGGCGGACGGGATCAAGCTGCAGCTCCTCCACATCCTGAAGGGCACGGACCTGGCGGAGGAATACCTTGCCGGCCGGGTGCCGGTGATGAGTCTCGAAGAATATACGGCGCTGCTCCAGCGCCTGGTGCCGCTGATCCCGGATACAGTGACCATTCACCGGCTGACGGGGGACGGCCCGAAGCGGCTTCTTCTGGCGCCGCTCTGGTCGGCGGACAAGAAGCATGTCATGAACACAGTGGAGCACGCGCTCCGGAACATGGAAAGGAGGGAACTGCTTTGAAGTCGGAAGCATCATACTGTACATATACTCCCGGGACGCCGCTGTCGGAAGCTTTTCCGGAGGACAAGATCCCAATGCTCCAGATGGCGCATCTGCGGGAACTGGATTTTCCCATCACACGGCGCATCTCCTATGAGCGCACTGTGGATGAGTTCCTGCTGCAGCTGGCGACGAATGACGCGCTGCGGGGACTGCGGAACCGGAAGGATATGGTGATCTGCCTGAATGAGGAGGGAGCGCTGATCCGGGAGAACGGAAGCTGGACCCTTCTGTTTACGCCGACCCGCGGCGAGAAGCTGACCCTCGCGGAGGACGCACCGCTCTATCCTGTCCTGAAGCAGCTGATGAAGGATATCAAAACCGGGACGGTCTGCAGCCTGCCGGTGCCGGAGCGGAGCCTGAAGACCCTGGTGTCAGGCATCGCACCCTTCTCGATCCTGGATGAATACTGCAAGCGCCAGCCCGGACGGTATCTTTCCGTTGCAGAGCAGATCGTCCTCGGAGGGACCGACGAGCTGTTCCGGAATGTCCCGGTCTGCAAGTACAACAAGATGGCCACGGTGGACAAGGACGAGGTGGAGAATTATCACACCATCAAGGCGCTGCTGGAGGACTATATCTACCGTTATGACCACAATGAGGAGGAAGAGGAACTTCAGCCGCTTTCCATTGCCGTGTTCGGACCTCCCGGTGCGGGAAAATCCTTCGGCGTGAAGCAGATCGCGAAGACCTGCGGCCGTTTCGTCATCGCGACGCTGAATCTTTCCCAGTACAGCAACCCGGTGGAACTGTTCGAGGCGATGAAGGAAGCCCTCAACCGCCGGAAGGATGATATCCCCCTGATCTTTTTCGATGAATTTGATTCCGAACTGAACGGCACTCCGCGGGGATGGCTCAAGTATTTCCTTGCCCCGATGCAGGACGGGGAATACACGCTGAACGGCACGCTCTGCCGCACGGAAGGCGCGGTTTTCGTGTTCGCGGGGGCGACCGCCTCCAGTTTCAAGGAGTTTCTGCCCCAGACGCAGGAGGAGAACGAGCTCTTCCGGAGAGTCAAGGGAACGGACTTCGTCAGCCGCCTGAAGGGCATCCTGAACATCAAGGGGCCGAACCCCACAGACGTGACGGACCGGAGCTCCATTATCCGGCGGGCCATCCTGCTCCGGGAACAGATCATCAAGAACGTCCCCGGGATCTATTACGAGCAGATGCACTGGGTCAATATCTCGAAGAGCCTTCTGGCGGCGATGCTGAGTGTTTCCGAGTACCGCCACGGCTCGAGATCCATCTCCTTCTTCCTGGCAATGAGCCGTCTTACGGAGGTCTCCCGCTTCACGCCGTCCTCCCTGCCTACCGACGAGCAGCTGGACATTCATCTGGATGTGCAGGATTTCCGGCGCAAGCTGATGTTTGAGCAGGTCATGGGGGACTCCGTCAACAAGTATGCAGAGGTCGCCCATAAAAAGTACTGCGAGAGGGTCATTTCAGAGGCGGAGAAGCGCGGCCTTTCGGCGGAAGAGATCGAGGAGATCCGGAAGGAGCCGGAGATGGCGGACTGGGCGCAGCTGGATGAATTCTACAAAGAAGGCCACCGTTCCCAGATCCGGTATCTCGGGGAGAAGCTCATGGCTTATGACAGCAACATCGGACTGCGCCCCATCATCCTCGGGGCGACGGATTCCGTGCATGAGCTTTACGGGCCGCTGCTGGAGGAAATGTCCGAGTGGGAGCACGAGCGCTGGATGCAGGACAAGCTGGCGGACGGCTGGCGTTACGGAAGGAATCCGGATCCGGAACTGAAGCTCACCCCGGAAATGGTCCCCTATAATGAGCTTGAACCGCGGGTGCAGGAATTTATCCGGAGATCTGTCCGGAATGTCCCGGAATATCTCGAATCTATCGGCTACGAACTGTACCGCAAGATCTCCTGACCGGATGTGAACGAGGCTGGTGCAATAAGACGAAACAGGCCGGAACAATAAGACGAAACGGGCTGCCGCATTAAGGTGTCTGAAGACATACTCCTTAATGCGGCAGTTCTTTTTCAGTGCCGGAGAACACAAAAATGTCAATATATGTGTAAAACTCTTAATTAACCCCCTTTATGACGGCACGATTCTGTGATAATTGACGGGAATCCCATGGGCGAACCTGTTCAATTCGGCAAAAAAGTATTATATTAAAGAATAGAAAACTGGCACAATTATCCGTATAGTATCAAAAAACGATTGGAGCGTCGCGATATGGCAAATGAGACCAGGGAGTATGCGCCGGAATTCCGGCAGCGTCTGGACAGGTATTATGATGAACTGAAGTGGCTGTACTGTGAGATCTACCACAATGATATGCAGGCATTTGATTACTTTGTCTCCATGCTTTATGAGTATTACTGCGCCCGGAAGCCGGCTCTGAAAGAGTGGGACGAAGCCCGGGAGCTGGTTCCGGACTGGTACCGGGGAAATGAGATCCTCGGCATGATGCTCTATACCGGTGCCTTCGCGGGAACGCTGCAGGGCGTTAAGAAGCACATCCCCTACCTTCAGGAGACCGGGGTGAACTACGTGCATCTCATGCCGCTGCTGGAGAGCCCGAAGGACCGGAGCGACGGCGGCTACGCTGTTTCGGATTTCCGGAAGGTCCAGCCGGAGCTGGGCACCATGGAAGACCTTGCGGATCTTGCAGATGCCTGCCATGAACGGGGCATGAGCGTATGCCTTGACTTTGTCATGAACCACACCAGCGAGGACCATGAGTGGGCAAAGCGGGCCCGCGCCGGGGAGAAGGAATACCAGGACCGCTATTTCTTCTATGACGACTGGCTGCTGCCGAACGAATATGAAAAGTACGTCCCCCAGGTCTTCCCGACCACGGCTCCCGGGAACTTCACCTGGTGTGAAGAGGCGAAGAAGGTCGTCATGACCACCTTCTATCCCTATCAGTGGGATCTGAACTACGCGAATCCGGTCGTTTTCAACGACATGACCGCGAACATGCTGAACCTCTGCAACCACGGCATCGACATCATCCGTCTGGATGCAGTCCCCTATATCTGGAAGACCCTGGGAACGAACTGCCGCAACCTGCCGCAGGTCCACACGCTGGTGCGGATCATGCACATGGCAGCCGACATCGTCTGCCCCGGCACTCTGCTTCTCGGAGAGGTGGTCATGGAGCCGTCCAAGGTCGTCCCGTATTTCGGAACCGTGGAAAAGCCCGAGTGCCACATGCTTTACAATGTCACGACCATGGCCAGCACCTGGCACACCGTCGCGACGCGGGACGTCCGTCTGCTTCGCCATCAGCTGGACCAGGTCTTCGCACTCCCGAAGCAGTATACCTTCCTGAATTACCTTCGCTGCCACGACGACATCGGCTGGGGCCTGGACTACCAGTTCCTGAAGCAGTTCGGCATGGAAGAGGTGAAGCACAAGAAGTACCTGAACGACTATCTGACCGGCAATTACTGGGGCAGTGACGCGAGAGGCGAGCTTTACAACGACGACCCGCGGCTTGGCGACGCGCGCCTCTGCGGAACCACCGCTTCTCTCTGCGGCATCGAGGCTGCGGAGTATGAGCGGAATCCGGAGAAGACTGACTGGACCATTAATCTTGATATCATGCTCCACGCATTCCTGTTCACCCAGAGCGGCATCCCGGTACTGTACGCGGGAGATGAGATCGGCCAGCTGAACGATTACACCTACCACGACGATCCCATCAAGGCGGAGGACAGCCGCTATCTGCACCGCGGCGATATGATCTGGAGCGATGCGGAAAAGCGGAATGATCCGGAGACCCGGCAGGGACGGATCTTCCAGGCGCTGAAGAAGCTGGAAGCGATCCGGAATGAGCATCCGGTCTTCGAAAGCGCTGCGGACACCTGGACGCTGGAGCCCTACAACGATCACATCCTGTGCATAGGCCGCTATTATCAGGAGGAAAAACTCCTGGCCCTCTTCAACTTCGGCGAGCGCGAGGAGACCGCATGGCTCAACGAGGGAGAGGAGTATACGGACCTCATGACCGGAGAAAAGCGGGACGCAAAGGCGGTCAGTGTTCCGTCCCACGGCTTCCTCTGGCTGTATCACAGCTATAAGCCGGTGAAGGAAGAGACTCCGGAAGCAGCGGCAGAGCCGGAAGCGGAAGCAGCTGCCTCACCGGCGGCGGAAGCCGAACCGGCACCGGAGAAGAAAAAAGCTCCGGCAAGGAAGAAGGCTGCGAAGAAAACTGAAAAAAAGGATGCAAAGGCGGAGAAGTGAGATGAGTACGGATAAAAAGCTGATCTTTCTTGACATTGACGGAACGCTGGTGCAGCCGGGAGAGAATACCCCCCCGGAGAGCGCGGTGCAGGCCATCAAGGCGGCACAGGCGAAGGGAAACAAGGTGTTCCTCTGTACCGGACGGAACCTCGATATGCTGAAGCCCCTGCTCCGCTTCGGATTTGACGGCATGGTGGCCAGCTCCGGCGGATATGTTACGGTCGGGGACGAGGTGATCTACGACAATCCCATGACGGTGGAGGATACCAAGCTTGCACTGGCGGTTCTCCACGAGAACGGTGTGTTCTGCACGGTGGAAGCGGTGGACGGCTCCTTTGGTGACGAGAACCTCGGAGAGTTCCTCAGCGGACAGGCCGAGGGCAATTCCGAGATCGAGCGCTGGAGGAAGGCCCTCTCCGAAAACCTGAATATCCGCCCCATGGGCCAGTATGACTGGCGGCCGGTCTACAAGGTCGTCATCATGTGCCTGAAGATGGAGCAGCTGGACGCGGCGAAACTCCTGCTGTCCGACAGATATGACTTCGTGGTCCAGGATGTCCCGGAGCACGGATGTGTGAACGGCGAGATCTGCCCGAAGGCCTTCGACAAAGGCCGCGGTGTCCTGCATGTCTGCGAGAAGCTTGGGATCCCGGTGGAGAACACCTACGGATTCGGGGACAGCATGAATGATCTTGCGATGATCCAGACTGTCGGAACCTCTGTCTGCATGGCCAACGGCAGCGAGACGCTGAAGGGTCTCAGCGACATCATCTGCCCCTCCGTAGCGGAGGACGGACTGGCGAAGGCGTTCCATGACCTGGGCCTGGTCTGAAAACGATATGTCTTAACACCGGCAGAACATCCGGCGTTAAAATATATATGGAAAAGTGTTTATTGTGTTAGGGCAGCCCGTCAATCATTTGTTTCATATCTACATGCAGTACCAAAAATCGTGAGGGGGAATTTCATATGGCACTGGATTACAGAAAATGCGCGGAACAGATCGCTGCGAATATCGGCGGCGGAGAAAACGTCGTAAGCGCTGCGCACTGCGCGACCAGACTTCGTCTTGTTATCGCTGACAACGGCAAGGTCAATAAGGCAGCCCTGGAAGAGGTCGATGGCGTCAAGGGCATGTTCGAATCCAACGGACAGCTCCAGCTGATCATCGGCACCGGCACTGTAAACAAGGTTTTTGACGAGTTCATTGCCGTGACCGGTGTCGCGGCAGGCACCAAGGATGATGTCAAGGCGGCGGCTGCCGCGAAGCAGCCCATCTGGAAGCAGATGCTGAAGACCGTCGGCGACGTTTTCGTCCCGATCCTTCCGGCCATCGTCGCATCCGGTCTGATGATGGGTCTCGTCGAGGCCCTGGCAAAGATCCCGGGACTGGGCTTCGGCGATTCTGACTGGTTCCAGTTCCTCGATGTCGTTGCAAACACCGCATTCGCTTACCTGCCCGTCATTGTCGCGGTCTCCGCGGCGCGAGTCTTCGGCGGCAACATTTTCCTCGGCGCGGTCATCGGTCTTCTGATGATCCACTCCGCTTTCCTGAACGGCTGGAACGTCGCGAACACAGATGCCATCAACAGCTTCTTCGGCGTCACCGACGGCGTGATCCCGAAGTGGCACCTGGTCGGAAATATCGTCGCGATCCAGAGGTCAGGCTATCAGGGCCATGTCATCCCGGTCATTATCGCAGTATTTATCATGAGTAAGGTCGAGAAGTGGCTGCACAAGCACGTCCCGGAGATGATCGACCTCTTTGTCACCCCGCTGACCACCGTCTTTGTCACCGCCCTTGTCACCCTGTGGATCGTGGGACCGATCTTCTCCACCCTGGAGACCATGGTCCTTGCAGGCGCAAAGGTCCTTGTCCGGAACCCCATCGGCGCAGGTATCATGGGTGCGGTCTACCCGGTCACCGTCGTCATGGGTCTGCACCACATGTACAACGTCATCGAGGCCGGTATGCTTGCTGAGAGCGGCCTGAACACCTGGATGCCCATCGCATCCGCCGCAAACTTCGCACAGTTCGGCGCCTGCCTTGCAGTCGGTCTCAAGGCGAAGAACCAGAAGACCAAATCCGTGGCGATCCCGTCCTCTATGTCCGCTGCACTGGGCATCACGGAGCCGGCGATCTTCGGTGTCAACATGCGTTTCTTCAAGCCCTTCGTAGCCGGCATGATCGGCGGTGCCGTTGGTTCCCTGATTGCTGCGTTCCTCGGCTTCGGTGCGACTGCATACGGCGTTACCGGTATCCCGGGTTATCTGACTGTCAACAATCCTGCACTGTACACCATCGTCCTTGCCATTGCAGGCGGCATTGCATTTGCAGTCACCACGGTGCTCTGGCATGAGGAAGCGAAGCCGGCGGCAGCTCCGGCTCCGGCAGATGCAGCTCCTGCAGCACCGGCTCCCGAAAACACCATCATCACCTGCGAAGCAGGCGAGATCAGGCAGCCCACCCCCGGCGTCGTCATCCCGCAGGACAAGATCCCGGATGAGACCTTCGCTTCCGGCGTCCTGGGTCAGGGCGTCGCCATCGATCCGGCAGAGGGCGTGGTCTATGCTCCCTATGACGGAACCATTTCCTCCGTCGCGGATTCCAGGCACGCCATCGGCATCACCGGCGTGGGCGACATGGAAGTCCTGATCCACGTCGGTGTCGACACGGTTGCCATGAACGGCGACGGTTTCGTCGATTTCGTCAAGGAAGGCGACGAGGTCAAGGCAGGCCAGAAGATCATGACCTTCGACAGAGCGAAGATCAAGGCCGCGAATCATCCGGACTGCGTCGTAGTGCTGCTCACCAACGCTGATGACTACGAGAAGGTGGAGATCAGCTGATCGCGGCAACATAGCTTAAGATCCTTTCCGGGGCAGAGAAACCTCTGCCCCGGTCATTAAGTCTCAAGTGTTCTATACATTTTTATATTGAAGGAGAAAAAGGATATGCAGGTAGGAACCGGTAAAAGCATTCTGAACGGAATCGCAATTGCAAAGATCAAGATCTATAAGGCACCGAAGCTTGAGATCCCGCAGGGGATCATCGATGATCCGGAAGCTGAGATCGCACGTCTTGACGAAGCGGTAGAGAAGGTCATCGCCGAGCAGAATATGCTGTGTGAGAAGGCAAAGATCACTGCGGGCGAAGACAGTGCAGCTATCTTCGAGGTCCATGCGATGATGATGGAAGATGACGACCTGATGGATGCCATCAAGGAGATCATCGAGAACCAGAAGCGCTCCGCAGAGTATGCAGTAGATGTCGCGTTTGACAACCAGGCTGAGGTCTTCAAGTCCATGGATGATCCCTACATGCAGGCGAGAAGCGCGGACATGTACGATCTGAAGCAGTCCACCCTGAACTTCCTGATGGGCGCGGATCCGGGTGCCATGCAGGGCACCGAGCCGGCGATCCTTGTCGCGGAGGATCTGGCTCCGTCTGAGACGGTCCGTCTGGACAAGTCCCTCCTTGTGGGCATGATCACCCGCGAGGGAAGCTCCAACAGCCACACCGCGATCCTGGCACGTTCCATGAACACCCCGGCGCTGATCCAGTGCAAGGAGATCAATGACAGCTGGGACGGCAAGCTTGCCATTCTGGACGGCTACAACAGCTGCGTCTATGTCGAGCCCACCGAGGACCTGCTCAAGACTCTGGGCGACAAGATGAAGGCAGACCAGGCGAAGCTCGCGCTCCTGCAGGAGCTGAAGGGCCAGCCGAACACCACCATCGACGGCCACACCATCAAGGTCTACGCGAACATCGGCGGCCCGAGCGACATCGGTGCAGTCCAGCAGAACGACGCTGACGGCGTCGGCCTGTTCCGCTCTGAGTTCGTTTATCTGAACAGCAAGGAAGCTCCTTCCGAGGAAGATCAGTTCATGGCTTACAAGCACGTTCTTGAGAGCCTTGCTCCGCGGACGGTCGTCATCCGTACCTGCGACATCGGCGCTGACAAGACCATCGACTACATGAAGCTGGATCACGAGGACAACCCGGCCCTGGGTCTCCGCGCGCTCCGCATCTGCCTGACCAGAAAGGACTTCTTCAAGACACAGCTCCGCGCCCTGCTCCGCGCGTCTGCTTTCGGCCACCTTGCCATCATGTTCCCGATGGTCATCTCCGTCTGGGAGCTGAAGAAGGCGAAGGCGATCCTCGCGGAGTGCCGTCTCGAGCTTGAGAAGGAAGGCTACAAGATGGCTCCGGAAAGCGATATCGAAGTCGGCATCATGATCGAGACTCCGGCAGCGGTATTCATGGGCGACGAGCTCGCTGAGGAAGCGGACTTCTTCTCCATCGGAACCAACGACCTGACCCAGTACACTCTGGCGATCGACCGTCAGAACGCGAAGCTGGAGCCGTTCCTGGATACCCACCATCCGGCAGTCCTCCGCGCCATCAAGGCGACCATCGACGCCGGACACAGACACGGCATCTGGGTCGGCATCTGCGGCGAGCTCGGTGCTGACCAGGCTCTGACCGAGACCTTCCTCCGCATGGGCATCGACGAGCTGTCCGTCAACGCGAAGAGCGTTCTTCCGCTGAGGAAGATCATCCGCAGCACGGATCTCAGCAAGCCGGCGGCGAACAAGCTGTATTGATTCAGAAGCGCGCGGCTTCATAACATCAAATGACCCTGGCCCGCTTTGAAAAACCTTGCCTTACCCTTACATCCTGCTCGGATGCATCTGTCTTTTCCGCTCGGTCGAGTGGCCTGACGGCATACTCTCGGTCGCGGAAAAGACAGCATCCGCAGGATGTGCGGTCAGGCTTCGATGTTTTTCAAAGCGGGC
>Ga0256405_10011825_pt1 | contig 10994 bp, 3 predicted proteins | sample RumenRJG_02DNA_FD_189096 | JGI IMG/M metagenome (GOLD analysis project Ga0256405, IMG submission 189096) | Bovine rumen microbial communities from Lethbridge, Alberta, Canada - RJG_02 | ecosystem: Host-associated > Mammals > Digestive system > Stomach > Rumen | place: Canada: Alberta | collected...
GTTTATCGTTCGTCTTGCCCGTATAATACAGGTCACTGAGGTAATCTTTAAGGAACTGCACTTCCATATAATTTGCAAATTTGCTGCAAAGTTACTACTTTTTTTTTATATTCGCAAATTTTGTGAACACTTTTCGTCATTTTTCGCCATTTTGCACCACACCCCTTCCATAACAGCGTCCGTTGCATCGGGATACTATCCCGATAACAATTCTCCCCCACAACCGGCAAAGGCAGCCTGTTCGGCATAGTATAAGTTTTACAAAATAAAGCAGCAAAGACAATCTCTGCTGCTTCTAAGTTAGTTACTTGTAATAAGCGAATTATTACGTTTACTTACGAACTAGGGTCTATCCCTCAGTGTCGTCCATTAAAATACGTATCATAATTTAATAAATAATGTGTTTCAACTATTGTTTTTGGAGTGCTACGATAAAGCCTTGTTTGGGTAACAATATGCCATTATAAATTTTGGTCATTTTATTGCTCTTTATTTCCTCTATATCTTCGAACCTGTTTAATGCCCCACGAGATTCAAATTGCATGTGAATATTTTCAGGGACTTCAATGCTGAATCTACAATTCTTCACAATATATTTAGCTTGGAAACCTTTGCAATGATCTTCCAATAGGCTAAATCGCTTTTCTACTTTATATGTTATTTGATAAAGTCTTTTTCCTCCTAGTGGGACATCAAATTCTTCACATCGTTCTCCGTCTTGCACTGTGGGAGTTTGTTTATGTTTATTAACTTCATCAACTCTCTCTTCGCCGTTAACTTTGAATGAAAGCATTGTAGAGCTGATTTTATTTCCCTCTCCTGAAGTCTTTATCCAATTTTTAAGAGGATATGTGAATTTCTTCTTGGAGTCTGCTATCAGTTCGAAACGGACAATATCCGTAACTTTTACACGACTTTCATTTTCGTTTTCCCACTCTATCACAGATCGCATTTCATAATCTTTGTAGTAACTTACCTCATCCTTTGGGAGATTTGCTTCTATGACAGATAGAAATTCTTCATGTATGTCAGGAAATTTATTCTTAAACATCTGTTTGGATGCGGTCTTCCAATAGGAGGTAACATCTTTCTGATTTGCCAACAATTCTTCCCCATATACTACACTTTGAATATCTTTTTTGAAAATACCGAGGAAAGTTGACGCATTTGATAAAAAGCCAATGACTCCACTTACAATGATTACATTACCCGCTTGAAATAACACTTCATGTATTATCCCTTCTGGGTAAACGAAGCAACCCAAAACATACAAACCTATCCCTATAAGAGAGAGAATTAACATCCAAAACGCCTTGCTTTTCAATATTTTGCAAGCATCGTCCCATCTGTCTTTGAGCCAACTCATGTTCCTACACTAATACTATTTCTTTTCAATTTCGCTGCAAAAGTACAAAAAATTATTCATATACACAAATATTTTGACAAAAAAAGTGCCAAAAGGATTATTTGCCCGTCATTTTCCTCATTTTGCACCACACCCCTTCCATAACAGCGTCCGTTGCATCGGGATACCATCCCGATAAAAATTATCCCCCACAACCGCCAAAGGCAGCCCGGAGACTGCCTTTCGTGGTTGGTGCTTTTAACAGAGACTCACGAACGCATCTCGTTCGCATCCTTAACGTCTCTGTTGGGTAAACGGTTTAATACGGATTGCTAGTGCCCAGACGTCTTTCAGGAGCTACTGCCGGACCTGTGCTGGAACCGCTCAATAACAAGTCATCTTGCATTAGTGTTCCTTTGGGGAGCACCGCTGTTTCAATGTTTGGTTTCTTATACATCTTCTTCATATGTTTACTGTTTCTTGTTTTCGGAACTCGGGATGCCGTTTCCGGCACCCCTTGTCCCTTTCACGTTTCACTTTTCAATTTTCTCTTTTCAATTAGTACTTGGTACTTAGTCACTTAGTCACTTTACTTGACTGCTTTGCCGGTCAAGTCATACATTTGTCCGCCGCGGAGAATATATACGTGCTCGTCAATGAGGATCTTCGCTCCCTCGCCTTGGGAGAGGGTCGGGGTGAGGTTGCCTGTTGCTACGCCCGGAGCTTTGCGAACAAGCAACAGACCATAGTTCTCTGTCGTGCCCTTGGTCAGCTCTACCTCGCAAGCACTCATCGACAGGTTCCAGATAGCGCGGCCGTCTTTCGTCAGGTACAGCGTTGCGCCCTCATAAGCCTCTGCTGCCTCGATGCGGTAACTACCGGCTGCCGGAGCTGTGATAGTCAGCGGATACTCAGCCTGACCATTTACGAGCGGGAAGTCCGCAGCGCAGAGTTTTGTGCCGTAAGCTGGAACGTACATCTGTGCGCATTTGGCTTCGCCCATAGACAGTTTCACCAGATCGTAACCTGTCTCATAACTGTTAGTAGCATCCTCGCGAGCCATGAAGAACAAGTTGTCCTCTACTATGTTTGTTGTATTATTCCTAAGCTTAACCTCATAGAGAGTGTTCTCTTCTGCGTTCATCTCACGCGCAGGAGCCAAAGCAATACTTCCGTCGTTTCCTGCTGTAATAGTGATATTCTCTGTAGCAGTACTCTGCATCATAAATGCACTACCTACCATCAGGTTTACAGCGCTGGCATTCCGTACCTTGAAACTATTCGCTTGGTGATCCAGGAACTGTATAAGATACGATCCGGTGTAACGCGATACTTGCAGATTCGGGTTGCCGATACCATTCCAGCCATTGTCACCGGTAGTACCGCCATTTAACGGATATTTCTTAACTGCAATTTCGTTGCTTGCTATCAAATCAGCACCGGCTACTTTCTTGAAGCGCAAAGTCTTATAGTACGTCTTGCCGACGGTGATGATGTAGAGTGTACCCGGTTGCATGGTTCCTCGGTATTTCTTCCATGCGTATTGACCTTGGGCACGTACATCACCATGGTAACTCATGATGGCGTAACCTACTTCGTTGGTCAGCTTGGTGTCGTTGTAATAAACGCCATTTATTGCATCTACCGGGAACGGAACAGAGAATGCGTACCAACCTGTAGAAGCTTTATCTTCTTGTGTCAGCTCGATCTCGATGAACACATCGCCATTAGCAACGATTTTGTTGCCGTTTGTTATTTCTCCACTCTTACCATTAGTATTGGTCTCATCTCCGGAAATCGTACCGAGCGAAGTCTTGATTAGCAGGTTGTTAACCGTCAATACTGCAGAACCGCTTACCTTACCGCCAGCCTCAATAATGAGATCACCATATACCTTATTTGATGTTATCTCCAATGTCTCTCCGTCTGCTACAATATCTTTCGGAGTTGCCGTATTTGCGCCAGCATCTTCTTTCTTGTAAAGTTGGATGTTGCTAGAGTTGCTCATGTAGCGGAAACGCCGTTGATCGTTAGCTGTATTAAAACTTAATTTACGTCCTCCACTACCGGCAATATTAGCATTTTGGCTATTATTGATACTAATAGAATTCGTTAACGCGTCATCACTCGTATCCATACCATTTGAGTTTGCTTCTTTACCAATATATTTGTTACTTGCAGACTTAATAGAATAGCCTCCGGTTATGCCTGTAATCACAAATTTAGCAGCATCAGTAGTTTCATCGGCAAGAATCGTATAATCATCGCGAATATCTACATTAATGGTATTGAATGTTGCATCCAAGGTTGCCAAACCTCCGTTAAATGCTTTATCGTCACCTTCGTAAACAATCAAATAGTCTCCATTCCCAAGTCCGGCGTTGGATGTTACCTTTCGATAGCAAGCCTGCTTTTGGTAAACGGCATGCAACGTTATGTTAGCATTCAAGGCAATATCCGTCATCTCGGTAATCATAGTTGTACTTGCGTTAGCAATATCGGTACACCAGCCTTGGAATGCATAGTTAGACAAATTCGGTGCAGTCTTATAGCGTACAAGCGACCAAACAGATGTACCCTCTAACTTATCTGCAATCACCTCTTGCGTCTTGTCCATTGCCTTCAGCGTTACGTCAAACAATGACTTTGGCTCAAAGACTGCATTCAGTGTCATATTGCTGGTTCCCACGATGAAGTACGCATATGCTCCATCTTCATCCCAGTTCTCGGCATCAATATCCGTTTTCTGCCACTCCTTGAACTTGTAAGTAGCATCTTCAGGGATGGCCGTAACTTCAACGGCATCACCTTCATGAACTCGATACGTATTGGCCCATTCTTGTGAAGCATTACCTATTTCGACTTCGCTAATACTACCATTCTCTGCAGACAGATTCAAAATATAATAATTCTGCTCACCGTTGGCTGTAACAGTCAGGTTTTTATCCGGCATATAGAAAGTAATCGTATTACCGTCCTCATTATATTCCACATCTCCGCCGCCAACCTTAGTAAGCGTCCAGCCTGTCAATTCTTTCTGCCCATCAGGTGTATAAGTGACGGTTATCGATGTACCTGCCTTAATACTACTCATATCAACAATCTCACCTCCATTTGTTAGCGTAGCACTCAATGTCGAGTTTTCGGACAGGTTATCCTCATTCAACGACAGTGACGGATAAACGACTGCGGCAAACGTAGCAGAGATAGACGTTGCGACACCTGGCATACTGAAGGACAATTCCGGATCAGTTGTCAGAACACCATCGATACTCGGCGAGATTGTCCAACCTAAGAAATAGTGATCATCATTAACAGGTGTTGCCGTTAATGTAACAGCCGTATGGTAATTGACATCTTGTGCCGTGTATTGCGCACTCACACCATCAAATGCGATAGATCCATCTGTTGGTTCACTAACCGTCAACGAATAAGATTTCGGTGCCCAGTTGGCCGTTACTGTCACATCGCTTGCCGGCATCGTAAACTTATTGTTTGCTACCGTCACATCGTTATTCGACTCATCCTTTACTGTCCATGAACTGAAGGTAAAGTGAGTTGCTGTTGGAACAGTCAATGTAATCTCCGTGCCCTGAATAGCTTGATTATGGCTACTGATGATAGTTATATTATCACCATCATATTCCACCGCTGTTCCGCTGGTGCTTGCACCCGAAATAGTGTGGCAAGTAGTGATAAAGTCAGCGAACGAACCATAAGTAATAGTCAAAGTATTAATAGTTGTATTACCTGTAGTTCCTTTAATAGCTATATACTGATACTCAGAAGTAAAATTATAAGTACCGCTCATCGCCAAACCATTAATTACATCGCCTGTAGGTGAGGCAGAGTATGCAGTGTTCTTCGCATAAATATTAATGGTTTGACTTGCTCCTTCTGCTGCTACGCTCATTAATTTCTTTCCGCTTGTTGGCGCAGTTTTGCAATACAAATAGCCATTGGCATTCCATTTTATACCATACGATTGGCCACTTGTTCCCATACTATAGATGGTATATTTTGCACCCGTAGAACCGGTCAAATCAAATGCAGAAACCCACGTACTACTATTTGTTCCACTCAGTTTACTACTTGTAGCGCTATAGTCAATAACATCTGCTTCCGTTTCATTTTTCATCCAAACTGCATGATATACCACTTCGCCTTCTCCTGCCGCCACGGTAGCACCGGTAAAGTCAACTGTATACACTTTGTTTGCGCCGGTCTTGGCATCGATAGTTGATTTAGAGGCAATCTTGCCCTCCCACGGAGTAGCCGTCCAACCGTAGAAATTAGTACTATTGGCATCTATCTTAGCACTACTTGTCAGAGCCGTTGGCCAAACAGGTGTCTCGCCTACATAAACTTTCTGCTTCCATTTGTTGGTTGCATCAAGTACTTCTACATCGTCGCCGTCATCAAACAACTTCACGTTGCTATTCTTGAACACTACCGTGCGGAACGGAGCTTCAGCAAACACAGCATCTACAGTGACTGCATATGCCGGCATTGTGAATTGATTATTCGTAACGGTTACCGTTGTATTCGGATCGCCGGTTTTTGTTACCACCCAAGAAGACCACGAGAAGTGCGTATCCGGTGTAGCCGTTAACGTTACTGTTTCACCTGCGCATGCAGCGGTAAGATCAGATTCAATAGTACCGTTTGTTAGAGTACCGCCATTAGCAAGTGTGATATTATAAAGCACTCCTACATTGGCTGTCAATTCTACATCAGCGCTACCTACCGTTACTTGGGTCAAGGCAGCGGTGCTACTTGACAGCGTTGCGCCTTCGCTTGCCGTCCAACTCAGGAACTTATATCCCGTATTCGGAGCACAATATACCCAAACCTTATCTCCGGTAACAGCCGTAGATGCCGTCAGTTGAACTGATCCACCAGCAATCGGTTCAACAGCACCACTCACATTGTAACTTGTACAACTCGGATTGGTAAAGTAATTACCAGTCTTACTTCCACCTTGTTTGTACAGCAGTATGGCAGTATTTTGTGCAGTACCAATTTTGAAATACGAATTATAAATTAATTGATAATTTGTTTTGGTCGCAGAAGTAAACTCCCAACGACTGCTGGTTGTATTGTATGTATAAGTAAAGAAGTGCGGAGTTGTGGTTAGACAGATATTATTATCATTATCAATGCCAAGATAATTATCTCCGTTTTTGATAACTACTTGTGCACCGAACTTGATAATTGTCCAAACAAGTGCAGTATAATTATATGTTACACTTGCACCTCCTGCATCAACACTTTCTTCTTGCATTCGGTTATCCGTTACTCCATTCTTCATCGCATAGTCAGTATACGTACCATCAGAGATAAATAGGTAATCTCCCGTCGTCAACTCGCTTCCACTTGTAATCTTATTGTAAGTCGTTCCGTCCGGAGCGCTTTGACGATAAACTGCATAATAAGTCAAACTTTCTGTCGGGACAAAGGCATCGTTAGCATTCTTGTCTGCAGTAAAGTTACTTGCATTATCAACTTCGCTACCTTGTTTCCAACCAACAAATTCCCAACCGGAGCAGTTGCATTCAGATGTTGGCATCGTGATTGACTCATCTCCATTCGCCTGTGTCTTGGTCCAAACAGGAACATCACCAGCCGTCCAACCCGATGCACTAATAATTCCGTTTCCAGCATTTAGCGTAATGGTGTATTTGGGCTTCTCAATAAAGTGCGCCGTAATGGTAGCATCCTCTGTTCCCATTGTAACAGTTACAGGGTTATCGGTGCTCTTGCCTTCACCATCAGTATTAGTCATCGAAGTTTCTTCGCCCTCAATAGTCCAGTATGCAAACTCATAACCAATAGCGCGTGTCGCGGTAACAGTGGTTGTTCTGCCTACTACAATCGTTGTTTTGGCTGCTTCTGCCGTTCCGTAGCCATTAGGAGTAACTACGACATCCAAATCGTGCGTTGTACAACTCGGACTTGTTGTGTAAGGAGCACCTGCTTGAGGAGCTTTGTCTCGCTTGTATAAAAGGACATCCGAACTCTTTGCTGTGAGAGACTTAAAATAGGTTTGGTAACCTAATACATAGCCTTCAGTTGCAACAGATGAGAATACCCAGCAAGTTCCATCTAATGCTATAGTGAAGTTATGTGGTTCGGCTTGCATTGCAGGACTTGTGGTAGTCAGTGCGAGATATTTCTCTTTGGCTGCATTGTAGAGTGTATAGTTGTTTCCATTCTTGGTAATGGTCCATATGATATTGCTATTTGAACTATTCGTGATAACACCATTGTTAAGATATGAAGACATACTTGACTCGCTCATCGAGTTAGACGAAACCTCATTACCCATACACCATGAAGAGATACCTGCAATCAAATAATCCCCTGTTGTCAAGTCATTGACAGAAGTGATCTTCGTATAGTTATTTGTATAACGATCTTCTACCGTTGCATAAACCGCGTAGAAATGGTTATCGCCTGCTGCCAGAGCCTTGCTCGCATTCTTTGCAATATACTTAGCGCCACTCGGAGCAGTTGCCTGATCTACATAAGTTTCGGTGTACCATCCATACAATTCCGATTCAGTACAAGCCGCAGCCGTATTAGGCAAAGTATAATTATCTGCCTCGTAGTACGGACCATCTTGCGTATGTGCTCCTGTTGCGTCGTGCAGAATAACCGTTGCAGCCTCTTTGGCATCGAAGCTGACGCTTACCGTGATATTGCCGGTTATATTGCTAATCGTTGTGCCGCTTACAGATGCATTTCCTTCCGGCGAAATAACAACAATCGGAGCTCCCTTATGTGCCGCGTCAGCTGTTGCCGTTACGGAGATAGAACTTCCGTGCGTAGCCGTGGATGCTACCGTAAAGTCATCGCCAGAGCAACCGGTTGCTGTTCCTTTGGTAACATTGTACGTGTTAATTTGCCATTCCGGATAGAAGGTCTGCTCTTTGTCGCTCGTGTATTTTCCGCTAAGATTATTAGAATGGCTTCCTCCGTCACTCTTAGCCCAACCTATCTGCGTATAACCCGTACTGTAGAAGGTTACACCCGGTAATGTGAGATCTTTTCCGCAAGTCTTGGTCGCATTAGCGTGCGAACCCGTGATGGCACCTCCGTTTGCAGGAGTAGAACCTGCTGCAAATTGAACCGTATAAGTCCTTTTATTCCATACAGCATAGAACACAGCATTTGCATTGATATTGCTATAGGTAGCCTCTGGATCATACTGCGTACCTTCTGCGCTATTCAACGCCCATTTGGTCATGTCATTACAATCCAGACTAAATGCCGAAGCATTCGGCAGCGTCACACTACCGCCGGCATTAACCACAACCGTTGCAACCGTTCCCGTGGCACTCTCATCGTTCTTGTTGTAACTTACCGTGTACGGTGTGAAGCTGGCCGCAGCACTATAACCGGTAAGTCCTCCACTATTCGTAGCATAAGCACGGAATGTGTAAGTAGTTTCTGCGGTAAACGAATTCTTCGTCAGTGTATTCACAAATGCACCGGAGGTGTAAGCACCGTTGTTAGTTACTTTCGTAACGCCGCTTCCACCGATCTCTTTGTTACCGGTTCCCTCGTACCAGATAAATCCATATTCCGTCACGTCGCAGTAGTCCCCCGGCGTGATACTTGCACAAGTCACACCTACATTCGTCAGAGAGAATGTCCCCGACAAAGAAGCAGCTCCCAAAACCGGCGTGGACTCACAAGCACCTTGATCCACACCATCAACATCAATAACGATATTGCCGGTGATATTGGCTTGCGGAATAGTGAGAACACCCGTTCCTTGATTCCAGGTAAAATGCGTGCCCTGCGTCTTTGCCACACCGCCGATAGTTACGCTAGTAACGTTCTCCGGCAATGCATAACGCGCACTGCTTCCCGCAAAGGTAACCGAATAATCAGCCGCCGCACAGGTGGTTGCTTCGCCATCATTAGTCACATTCGAGCATCCCGAGAAACTAACGTTGTAGTGGCCGGTTTGAACACTGCTTGACTTCTTATCTGTGATCAGGCCTCCATCGCAGTAGGTACCTCCTTGTGAAACATTCTCTACTATCACATAGTAACTCGTACAAGGTGCTAAACCGTTGATGGTTTGTGTCTGATTGCTAGTAGACGGACTTATGCCAGTAATTTTCGAGGCGGTAACTTCGTTATTATTAGAAGCATTGTACACGTGAAGTATCTGCGAACTAATACCCGCTGTCGCTGTCGTTCTCCACGTTGCTTTCAGTTGTGTCGGAGTACATCCTTCATTGCTCAAAGAAATGGAACCATTTATTGAACCAAGGGATGTGCAGCAAGCGGTTTCGTAGTTGGAGTAAGACGGAGCTACATATGTAACTTTTAGCGTTGTTATTACAGTATATGCACTACCTGATTTTATGTAAAAATATCTGTAGTTATTATTCGTGCTGATATTGAAAGTTCTCTCCTGTCCTGTTGAGATAGTATTGCTCGATGTAGTTGCTTTTGCAGTAGTACCAGTGTAAAGTGTAGCATTATTTTGTGTCGCTGTAACTTTAATTTGTTTTATAGCGCCAGGAAAAGCTTCAACATTCCAAAATCCATTATTAGTTTTAGCTACTTGAGCCCCGCTATTGTTATAGTACATCTGAGAACGTTTAAAATCTAATCCCATCCACTCAAAATCAGTATCTTTATATCCTCCTGTACCTAATGTTGATCCATTAAATGTAAAGGTAGTAGTAGATTCCGAATCTTCAGAATTAGCAAACACAGCATAAAATGTAATATTTGCAGTAATAGTAGGCGAGCCTGTTACATCGGTAAAAAGATCTGTAGGAGCAATGCTAGCATGCGAGTAATTTTCTGTTGCTGTCCAACCTACAAATACTTTAGAATTGTCACAGTTGGAAGAGGTCGGAGCAGTTGGAACAGCAGAAATCTTACTTCCAGAAGCAACCGTTGTATTTCCTGTTACTACGCCGCTTGTCCATGCAGAGCCATTACACTTCCAAGAAACCGTACGCGGAGTAGCCGCCTCTGCTTCGGACAAAACAACTCCAGTTGCAGAAGAGTAGCACCCCATGCGAGGAGACCCATTATTGTAGTTAAATTGAATCCATTTTGTTCCTCCAATCTTTGTGAAGGAATTATTAGTAGTAACAGTGTTTACTGCATGTTTTGTTGAGGAAATAGTTACCTCTGCATTGGTGCCAGATTCGTACACGTAGTATGTGGTGTTATTGTAGTTGTATGTAATATACCACGAATTGTTCTCTTTTGTGAAGGTGAAAATTGTTCCATTTGCCTCAGTTGTAGTCGTCGTAGGCTTTTGACTAGCATTATTGGTAGGAGGAGTTGGTGCAACCATATAGTAGTTTGTTGAACTATAGGTTGCTTTGAAGCGATATTGGCTACCACTCACAGGAGTTATAACATCTGCTCCCCACATCTGGCCGACGCCGAATGTAAGAACGAGTACAAAAACGGCAAGGAGTTTCAGCATAGTTGACCGACGGTGAACCGACGGTGAACCGACAGTCGTACATAACGTCACTATACTGTGACTACGAGACTGACTGCCCGATTTTGATAAAAAGTTCAAATTTGTCATATCATTATGTATTTAAAATTTATTTGCAATCATGGGGCAACCCAATGCCCGATAACTATATATTGCGGATAA
>Ga0256405_10011826_pt1 | contig 10994 bp, 4 predicted proteins | sample RumenRJG_02DNA_FD_189096 | JGI IMG/M metagenome (GOLD analysis project Ga0256405, IMG submission 189096) | Bovine rumen microbial communities from Lethbridge, Alberta, Canada - RJG_02 | ecosystem: Host-associated > Mammals > Digestive system > Stomach > Rumen | place: Canada: Alberta | collected...
ATTATTAAGGGCCAGGATTGTCTCTAATATCTTCTTGTGGTAGAGAACCTGGTTGTCGTCCTCGTCCTTTTGCACGTGGATTAGCTCGTCGATAATATATGCAAAATCCGCTGGCATAGCCTTTCTCACCTTGGAACGAGTGTATTTAGAGGACAGGTTCCTTGCCACCTCAATTAGCTGATTAAGCGTCATCTTGTACCACTCATCTGTAAGCTCGCGCTCCTTATGAAGCATCTTCAGCTTCTCTCTTGGATAATAGATTAAGGTACATATATCGCCCTTTTCTTTGCAGAGCAACGAATCGCCGAATGCTAAGTCCACCTTCTCCTTAACAACACCAGAACAGTTGTTGAGAATGTGCAGAAATGCTTCGTATTCGCCGTGTAAGTCACTCATGAAATGCTCAGTGCCCTTAGGCAGATTCAGGATGGCATTCAGGTTGATAATCTCCCTGCATACCGCCTGCTTTGTAGGGTACTCTTTGGACAACATATTCAAATATTTGACATTGCTATCTTGCATTATTAACTCCCCCTATATTCATTAGATAAAAACTTTAGACTTATTATAACATAAAGTGTATAATCTGAGATACTATAATATGACACTCACTACAGGGTAGACAGCTAAGTATGCTGGTGTCTCTTCGCTAAGAATATGTAAGTGATTAATATGTTCTCCCTATTTACAATCAGACGGAAACCGATTCTCAATTCGCCATCCAGGCGATGAGAATCTATTTCCGGCATCCCTGCCGGAAATTTTCCTCAATTATTAATCACTAACATATTCTATGCTTGAGACAATACGCTTACTTAGCTATCTACCCTGTAGAGAGTGCAATTAATAGCATATATTACATAGGTAACGCTAGAAAGCAATTATATAAATAGATGGAGGGCGAGATGAAATACAGTATTGATAAGTTAAAGGATTATAATATTAAGAGCGAGAAAATTAAAGCTAGAATTAGCAATTACGGATGCACGCTATTGAATCTATGGGTGCGAGATAGTAATGGCGATGAGAGGGATGTGGTGCTTGGATATGAGAGGATGGAGGATTATTTTGATAATCCACCTTGCTTTGGCTCCTGTGTGCTTCCTAATGCCAATAGAATTGAGGGCGCGAGGTTCTCTCTTAATGGTGTTGAATATAAACTAGATAAGAATGATGGGGAGAATAATCTTCATAGCGGCTTCGAGCCATTACATAAGAGATTGTGGGATGTGACAGAAGCTGATGATACTTCAGTTAGCTTTCATATTGAATGTGATGATATGGACATGGGAATGCCAGGAAAGCGTTCCTTCGATGTAAAGTATTCGGTTGAAGACAATAGGCTGAGAATTGACTACTATTGCACAAGCGATAAGGATACATTGTTTAATCCAACTAATCATAGCTACTTTAATCTGGCAGGGCATGACGAAGGCAATATATTAAGTCACGAATTAATAATTAACGCGGATGCCTATACACCTTGCGATGAGCATGCAATATGTGATGGCACAATATCTATTGCGGCCTCTACCCCTATGGACTTTAAAACTGCCAAGAAAATCGGCGCTCAGATTAATGATGAGTTTGAGCAGCTTATATTCGGCAATGGATACGACCATAATTACATTCTTAATGATAATTGTTCCAATCCACTTAATGAAACTGAAGAACTTAGTGTTCCAGCGGCAACTTTATCATACAAGGACATGAGCCTTAACATATATACAAGCGCCCCTTGTATTCAGCTATACACAGGCAACTACTTGTCTGAAGAAGATATAGGTAAGGGGGGTTGCCACTACGCCCCTAGGAGTGGTGTAGCACTTGAAACCCAATTCGCTCCTAACTCAATTAACACCACCTCATTAATTAAACCTATACTTAATAAAAATACCCGCGCTCACTCTTCATCCATCTATAAATTTATGTAATGTCTGATTCCTTGAATTAAACCAGTATCTGTATTGCTATAGAACCAACGCGCGATTTCTCTATAAGCACGGAGTCACTATAGTATTCATATACGGCCATTGTCTTAAACTAGCATCAGACTTGACATAAGAGCTCACGCGCGATTTTCTCTATGAGCGCGGAGCTACTTATGTCTAGTCTGATGCGAATTAAATAAGGCGTAGCATCAAGCTACGCCTTATTATTATTCTAATTATATCTGACATTAACTCTCTAATGCCTTCTTTATAACTGCCGATATGCTCTCCACGTCAAATGGCTTCGTAACATATCCTATAATTCCAATATCCTCTGCTTCCTTCTGAAGTTGAGAAACATGCTGCGCTGATTCGATAATCACCTTAGCATCAGGATGTACCTTCAACAACTCTTTCGCTGCTGTAATTCCATCTACATTAGGCATAACCACGTCAAGCATTACTACATCAGGATTATTGTCATCATAAGCTGAGATAAGCTCTTCGCCATCTTTCGCATTTACCACATCATGACCTTCCGATACAAGAATTCCTTGTAGCATTAGTCTTGTATAATCATTGTCGTCAACAACAAGTATTTTAGCCATATTAGTCACCTCTTATATATATTCACTAAAATATTAGCATATCTTATACTTATTATCAACATTTTGTATATTATTTCTTATTCTTGATGTATTTCGTCTTGCGATGTCTAGCATATACAATGCATCCTGCACCACCTAGGAATACTGCAATACATAGGAAGTATCTTGGATCAAGGTCGCCATCAGCCGTTCCTGGTGTGGCATCCTTAGTATGACTACTTCCTGTTGCGCCTGTTCCACCTCTGATAACACGTCCAGTAGTAGGGTCAACAACTGTTCCATCAGCCCTTGTTACTGTACCATCTGGATTAACAACATCTCCTGGTGTTGGCACATAAGGTGTTGGCTCCGGGTCTGGAGTAGGTTCTGGTTCTGGTCCTGGAGGAGTAGGCTCTGGGCCAGGTCCTGGTCCAAGAACTACGAATGGAATACTGTTGTTCTTGGCAAATGTCTCTGCTGCGGAATCAGCGTATCCATAAATTGTAGAAGGACTCCATCCACTCTGTCCTCCGATGCTTGTTACTGACTCTGGAATTGTAATTGTTCTAATTCCCGAACCGCTAAAAGCATCTTCTTCTATTGTTGTTACTGACTCTGGAACTGTAAGGTCTGATACATAATAGGCATCAGCAAATGCTCCAGAACCAATTGTTGTACATGTGCTTGCAATTGATACAGATGACTTGCCACCTGGAACAAATATTAATCTTGTCTTAGATGCGTTGTATAAGCATCCGTCTGAGCTTGAGTAATTAGCATTGCCTGAGCTTACTGATATCTCACTTAAGTTATCGCAATTAGCAAAGGCAGATGATGAAATGCTTGTACAGCTAGCCGGGATTGTTACAGAACCCAGTGTCGAGCATCCGTAAAAGGCATTAGAACCAATAGATCCTACGCCAGGCAATGAGACTGATACAAGTCCCGAGCACTCTCTAAATGCATTTGAAGGGATGCTAGATATATTGCTGCTCAAATCAACAGATTGCAGCTGGGAGCATCCAGAACATACCTCAGCACCTAACACGCTAACTGAGTCCGGCATGTAAATGCTGGTAATAGATGGATTATTCTTGAAGAGTCCGTCTGAGAGAGTTACAACTCCATCTGGAACAGTTACGCTTCCTCCTGAACCAACATACTGTATTGCAACAGTTCCGTCGTCACTTAGAATAAAATCCCCTTCTTGATAGTCTGCATCTGAGCTACCTCCAACTATTACCCATATTGATAACACGATGGATAGCGCAATTAAGACTAAACCTATTTTTGTACCTGTCTTCATCTCACCTTATCTCCGTACTAATATAATAATCAAACTACATCTTGTATATTATACTACTATTTTACTCGTTTGGCTACTATAAATAGTCTACCATCTTCAGTATAGTTATTGCAAGTAGATAATGTCAATAATTTGTCTGTTTTTTGTATGTCTATGTTGCTTCCATAGACAGATAAATTCTTAATTGTTCTGATAAATGCGTCTAGCTCCGTTGGGCTGTCAGCATTAATGAAGTTATAATAACGGAAATTGTTATCATCCTGGTACTGAACCTCTGACAAGCACACCGCTACAACCTCGTATTGTCTATGCTCATATAAGGTATCCATAGATATTATCTTATGTGATTTATAGAAATCCTCTTCTAGATATTTCTTCAATTCACCGAACATGGAGCCATTATTCATATTGTGGCCATATATAATGGTATTGGTGGTTGGATTAATATAATCACAGCGATAATCCATAAATAATGTTCCTGTGGAATCCTCCTTGCCATCAAATCCATGATTTAGATAATAATCATTATCATTTTGTCTCTGGCACACTGGGTAGTTAACCTGGGTGTCTGGCACCACAAGCCACCCAACGAAGTCAGGGTTCTGGGCAAGATATGGCTGATATTCTGGCAGGATTGTAAGTGTTTTAGGATCCACCACCCTGCTGTTAATGGCCGCAATCTCGTTGTTAGTAACCTGGGATTTCACCTCGCTATCGTCTGTCTTAGTGTAATTACTCTTCTCATTTTGTAGCTGCACCATCTTCCTCGTAGATACCATGTCCGATATCTCCGAAATCCCAAAATACGCAAAAAAGATAACTGCCAAGCCTATAAAGACTATGCCAATTATCTTAGATCTCTTAGTTTTGTCCTCAGCCTCATCTACAGCGTCATTAACCTCAATCAAGCCAACAGATTTGTCAGCCACGATATCGGCAATATGAGCGTAGAACTTATCGCCAATAGGACTCTTGAATACAATCTCCCCGGTGCGAATCATGTTATAGAGTCGCACCGCTACCTTGGGATCATGTATATCAAGTTCATTATTAATGCATTCGATTTTCTTCAAATCCTCCTGTCCGTCTCTGTATTCATGAAATGTATCAAAGACAAACTCTCCGATTCGAAACTTATTATCTTCCTGCTTATTTGTATTAACTTCTTCTCTAATCTCTTCTGATGAAGCCACGTCCTACACCCTATCTAATAGTTACTGCCTTCGGGTCTGAGAAATAACCATATACGAACTGGTTCTCTCCAACCTTATCATATGCTCTAACCTTATAATAGTATGTTCCGCCGCTTACGAGATTAGAATCGCTATATCCGCCTGCACTGCTAGGCATTACAGCAATCTTGCTAAATGTACCAGTGGCTGAAGAGCCTCTGTATATCTCGTATCCTGTTACACTACCAGCTGATGTCCAATTAATTGTTGCTCTCTGTCTTGCAAGAGATTGAACCGTTATCTCAGGTTTAGCCATTCCAGAATGACCTGTTACTGACTTGAACTCTCCATAAGATGTTCTACCATTTGCTGTGATATATGTTCTTACCTTGAATTCATAATCTGTAGCCTGCTTGAGTCCTGTTACCGTAAATGTGGTATCGCTAGTTGAACCGTATTTCACCGAACAGTCTCCTGAGTAAATCTCGTATCCTGTGATTCTTGCATTTCTTAACCAACTTAGCTTAACGGCATTGTCACCTTCAGGTGCTGCTGTTAAACCTAGCATATTAGGAGCAATAATGTTGAAGTACTTCGTTACTGAAGCAATGTAATTGCCCTTACCAGTAATAACTATCTTACCAACTCCTGGGTAAATGTTATTAGAATACTCTAATGTATAATCTACACCTTCTGTAAGCAGTTCGCCCTGCTCATTCCTAATAATTACTGGTGGATACAGCTTGTTACCCGTATATACGTTGTCATACAGTGGAACGATATTACATAGGTTAATATTTCTACCTATAATATCATATACCGCCTTAAGTTCGCAAGCCTTATCACCTATATTTAGTGGAATGGTTGCTGTTACAGTACCAATACTTGTGCAATCACCAAATCCTGTGCTTGAGTTGTAATATGTTATGTCTTCAGGATTATACGGTATCTCCTGACCATCTGGTGTCACTACCTTGAAGTCAGGCTTAATTGGTCCACCTGTGAATGCATACTCATTAGCGTATCCTACCACCTTAAGTATTGTAGGATCAAATAATATGTTGTAATCCTTCGTTACCGTTCCTGCGTAATATGGCTGAAGAGAAGTAATTGTTGCTGTTCCTCTAGTCTGCCAATTATCTTCAGAAGTGTATATTACTGTATAATCTACGCCTTCAACTAATGAATTACCACCACATGTTATTGTAAGAGGTGCATGAACCTCTGAGCCAGTGTAGAACTGGTCTGGTGCAATTATTGTTGAATCATTTAGATTAGCTACTACATTATATGGTAATACTACCTCGCCCGAATAATTGTTGATTCCTGTTACAACCACATTGGCTGTTCCTGCATTAACATTATTTATATAAGTTAATGTATAATCAACGCCTTCAATCAACTCACCCTCTACTGTATCTAGAGATGTTGGCTTAACAATTACTTCTGGCTTAACTTCATTACCTGTGTACGCGTATTGAGAGCCTCCTGGCAAATACGCTTCGAATCCTGTCTCAATAGTCTTAGCCTTAATATAGAAAGGCATTGTATAGGATTCTGCACCCATCGCGTAATTATTCTTGAACACTATCTTAATTAACGCCGGATTAGTCGGTGTGGACATATCCTTGTTGCGTACATATGCTACATCATAATTACTTGGGTCTACCGGTATAGCACTTGATATTTCCTCATCATATATTGTTACTGGCGGCTCAATATCTGTTCCTGTATATACGTTGTAATAGTTACCGCTTTCGTCCTTAGGCAGGCTAGGAAGAATCTTAATCATATTGGCATTAGCTACCTTAGCAACAATATCGTATGTTCTAGATGAATCGCTGTAGTAACCGCCATAACCTGTGATGTTTACTGACTTCTTACCAGCATTGGCATCGAGAGCTGAACCATCGAAGTTAGAATATGATTTCTCATAATCTACACCTTCTACTAACACAATGTTGCCTCTCTTAACCTGTACACCTGGCACATGAAGCTGACCATCGTAGGTATATTGATAGCTGTCAAGAACTATCTCAAGGCTTCCCAATGGATGTCCTATGTTAAATGTGCCAGAAAAGGTTCCAGTGTAATTGCCTTGTCCTACTACTGTTATTGTAGGTGGCAATGCAGAGTCCTTAGACGCTGCTGCTACATTATTTGCATAATAAACTGCATAATCCGTTCCTTCTACAAGTGGAACTCCTCTGGCTATATCCCATACTTTAGGTGCTGGCCTAACCGCGGCTCCTGTATAATCATTATCAATATCATAGGTAATTACTACCTTAGATGAATCTGATAAATCCTTGGCTGTAACTGTATATGTCTCGCTTAGGCTGTTAATAAAGTTGTTCCTTCCTTCAACTAAGATGCTATAGGTTCCAACACCAATCATAGCTTGTCCACCATTGAAGGTTACCACGTAATCCTTATCTTCGCCTTCCTTAAGGTAATATGGAGTTCCATCACCCTTATCAATCGTCGCTACAATGCTTGGAACAATTGGACTTCCTGTATATTCATGAGATGTCTCAGATAACTTGACAACTCCCTTAGACAAATCTGCTTGTTTTATTGCAAATGTCTTATCAACTGCACCATAGAAGTTATTAATTCCAGTAAATGTAATAGAATAATTAGGTCCTACTTCTGCATGTGTTCCACTCATTGTTACGGTGTAGTCTCTATCCTTAACAAGTGGAATGCCGTTGTATTTCACGCTGTAAGGCGGTGTAACATTTTCTCCACCTGCATAGTAGGCATCTTGTACTTCTATAGTCACTGCAGAACCAGTTATTGACACTTGTCCAATGTGATAATAAGGTCCTGTTGTTGTATCTCCTGTTATCTTGCCTGTATAGTTGCCCATACCCACAATATTAACAGGCTTGAATCCAACATTTACCGTATCTGTTGGATATTCAACTCTGAAGTCAACTCCTTCTGTAAGAGTCTTAGTACCTTTGGTCACATTCGGAACTGGCCTCTGGGACTGTCCCGTATATGGATATGTCCAAGGATCAAATACTGCATTAAAATCTGTAATTGTTACAGGATTAATCCTAAACGTAGCCTCCTGTGTACCATGAGCTGTGGCGTTCTCGCCTTCTTTGGCATTAATAATGATCTGTCCACCCTCTGATACGTTCTTATTTTTACCATATGTCAGAGTGTAATCATTAGTGCTTGATAATGTCTTCCCATGAACCTTCACTGTTATAGGATTAGGTGTAATCTGAGAACCTGTGTAATCATAACCATAAATTTTGTCATAGCCCGATATCTCAGCCTCCTCAAGATTATACTGTATCTTGAAGGTTGTCGATGCACTGTCGGTATAGTACCTTCCCACCTTAGGAGTAATTGTTATGGATGCGGTTCCAGCATCAGTATTTTTATTATAAGATAAAGTATAATCATCATCCTGCGTAAGAACCCTGGTGCCGTATTTCACTGTTGGGCTCGGAGTAATCGAAGAACCAGTATAGTCATATACAGGTAAGATTCCCGAAATTGTAACATCGTTAAAGCTTCCCGTAAGCTTGATGTTCTGTGTGGCTGTTCCATACATTACGCTTCCATTGCCTTTTATTCTCAACTGCCTTTCTCCCGGAAGGATAGTTGAAGGTTTCTCCAACTCATAGTAGCTTGGATCAACAAATATGTATGCTCCAGAAGCTGATGTAGGATCCTTATACTTTACTCTAATATCGTCTTTCGTAATATTGATATCACCATTAATAATTGGATATTCAGGCTCCAAGCCATCTATGATGAATATATCAGAGTCAATATTACCCTGTATTGTAAATGGACAATATACGGTTCCTGTATATGCACCCTTTCCTGTGATGATCATAATTGGTCCCTGCTTGGTATCAATGTTACCAACACCAATCTTCACGTTATTAGTGTAACTTACATCGAAGTCATTAGATGTTAGTACATTACCGTTGTACCACACAGACACTTCATCCATGTTCTGAGTCTGTGGATTGCCGTTATATTCCTTGCTTACAACGCCTGTAATTGTTGTATTATCCTGTGTTAGTTCTCTCTGTACTATATTAAATTTCTCATTTCTTGTACCTGAATAATTGCCCTTACCTGTAATAACAACAGTTGGTGGGTTTGGATCAGTTTTATTGCCAATAGATGTATTGTTATTATAACCTAGATCATAATCAGTATCGAATACCAGCGGTATGGTTGATGTTTCACTCAACTTATATGTCAGTACTGGCTCCGGTCTAACTTCTTTGCCTGGTCCCTCGTATGGCTGATCATCAATTGTTGCAATTTTTATCTTGTCACTTGATACTGGACATGGATTAATTACATAATTAACTGTTACAGATCCTGAGTAGTTGCCATTGTCTGCCGCCGATATTGTGACTGGTATAGATGTTACATTTCCACTACTATCGTATACAACGTTAGGGCCAACAGCTGTCTTGTCCAAAGTGTAATCTGTGTTGGCAAGAGTTATCGCATCTCCACCAACAACATTATATACAATCTTAGGAACAACCGCCTTAGACAGACTGTCATATGTATATGTCCAATTATCAGTCTTCGTATTATTATTATCAGTAAGAACCATTGTTTCGTTGTCAGCTAGTGACTTCTTCTTAATAGTGTACTCTATTGTCTTGGAATTATAATAATTGTCTCCTTTACCTGTTGCAGTCACCCTGACTTTGCTTCCAGCATTATACTGCTTATACGGACTATGCGGATCTGGGCATGAGCAAGATATTACTTCCCACGTCAGTTCATAATTACTAACAGCTATAATGTTACCTCCGTCAAATATCTGTACATTAGGTGATTGATTTCCTATGTATTCAAATGATATGGCTCCTGACGGATCCGGCTCATACTGCTTAGCAGTTCCATCCGGACTCCAAAGCTGTATGTTAATTGTGTTACCTGATAAATCTTTACCTATGTCATAGGTTATCTTCTTTTCACCTACATAATTGCCTTTACCTCTGATAATTGCCGTATTGCCAGCTCCCGCACTGGTTGCTGTAGCAATTATGTCGTAATGTGTTCCTTCCACAAGGTCCCGGGCACCATAAGGAGCAGTTGGGTCATATACCGTAACGGTCGGATATATTATGCTTCCATCTTTCCTAGTACCCGTTGGTGTTACGACTGTATTCTCTATTGATTTGTAATTTATGTTAAATGTTATATATACAGTTGAGCCTGCATATGAACCTCTACCAGACACCCTTGCTGTAGCAGTTCCTACATCGATATTATCAATATAACTTACTGTATAGTCATTGGATGTAAGTACATTACCGCCATCATATACAACAACAGCAGGCTTAACTTCAAGTCCTGTGTAGTCAGCTACATATTCTGATGTATATGACGTTCCAGTTTCAGAAACCTTCGTACATGGTTCTCCCCCTATTGTATATGTAAGGTTTGCTAAGGTCTTAGGAGTAATCTTAAATGTTACATCATTTCTGCTACCAGTGAAGTTACCTTTACCTGTTAAGGTTACATTCGCCGTTCCCACATTAATATTGTTAGAATAACTAACTGTATAATTGCTAGATGGAACTTCTACTCCATTTAGCTTAACTACAACAGGTGGCTCCTGTGCTGCACCTGTGTAAGTCCTATCTTTAATAGAATCAATCGTTACATTTCCATCACTAATTGGAAGCTTGTCTATTGTATATGTGCCTAACAACATACCACCATAATTGCCTATGCCTGTTACGTTAATAGAAGCTGTTCCAGCGTTAATGTTGTTAGTAAATGAGACCTTGTAGTCAGTGTCCTTTGTTAATAGTTTTGCGCCGTCATATACAACATACTCTCCATCAGATAACTCTTCCGGATTACCTGAGTATGTGTGAGGTTGTTGATACACGGTTAAACCACTTGTCAGTTGCTTTGGGGTTATTGTGAATTTTACTGTAAATTCATTGCCTGGACCTGCATATTTACCCTGGCCTATATACTTGATCTC
>Ga0256405_10011827_pt1 | contig 10993 bp, 8 predicted proteins | sample RumenRJG_02DNA_FD_189096 | JGI IMG/M metagenome (GOLD analysis project Ga0256405, IMG submission 189096) | Bovine rumen microbial communities from Lethbridge, Alberta, Canada - RJG_02 | ecosystem: Host-associated > Mammals > Digestive system > Stomach > Rumen | place: Canada: Alberta | collected...
CCGATTGCGCCGAGTGGCAGAACCCACCACGGCATGCCTGATTCCGCGGCGATGTCTCCGCCGTTATTCAGGATGGTGGCAACGGAAGCCAGAGGTCCGATGGCATTGGCCACGTCATTGGAGCCGTGTGCAAAGGCCATGGCACAGGCCGTCATCAGCATGAGAATTGAGAATACCTTTTCCACGTTGGCATAGTGCTTCTTGACATCAAGTGTCTTATCAAATTTTTTGTAACGCAGAATAACTGCCGAAATAACGGCACTGATGATGGCCAGCAGCAGACTGAGTCCCCAGCTTTCCTCTGAGGTCAGGCTGATGTTTACATGCTTTAAGCCTTTCTGGATTGTTACGACAGTGATGAGAAGAATTGTAAGAAACACGTAGTATGGCGCTATGCGTTTGGCGTGTTTCAGCGGATGGTATCTCCAGAATATGAATCTCTGGATGTGCAGGAAGAGCACGAAGGCGAGAATGCCGGCAATGACAGGTGTGATAATCCAGGAGCCCACGATGCCTGAGAACATGTCCCAGTGAATGGCAGACCATCCGGTGCTGACAATGCCGAAGCCTACAATCGCCCCGATAATGGAGTGGGTGGTGGAAACCGGCCAGCTGAAATAAGATGCAAGTATCAGCCATATGCCTGCAGCCAGCATGGAACTTATCATGCCGAGAATCATGTCGGCGGATTCAATGTGTGCCGAGCTGTCTATAACCCTGTCCTTTATGGTGGATACCACTTCGCCGCCGGCAAGGAGAGCCCCGGCGAATTCAAAGATTATGGCTATGATGATAGCCTGTTTAACCGTAATGGTCTTGGTGCCGACGGAGGTACCCATGGCGTTTGACACGTCATTGGCTCCGATGCCCCAGGCCATCAGGAAAGCCACAGCTCCCGCAAAGAATACGATGAGGCTGCTGTGCGCTAAAAGAAATTCCATCGTTCGTTTATCCCTTATGACTTAGTTATCATCAGTTCAAGTCTTGAGCCAACTCTCAGTGCCTGATCGGCCAGATCCCCGACTTTTTCAAGAATCTTGTAGATGAACATGGCGTCAATCGGATTCAGATCCTTTTCCCTGATGTATATCTGTCTTCTGAGGTTTATCTGCATGTGGTCAGTATCGTCCTCTATTAGGTCGATTTCCTTTACCATGCTTTGAACGAGTGTGAGTTCCTTGCCCCTGAAGCCGCTTTCCAGCAGGTCTTCCAACTCATTGATGACTTTCTTTGTGAGTTCAACGGCTTCGATGCTGCGGTTAAGGTATTTCAGAAAGTCTTCCTTTATTTCCGCAGGGATCGTCAGCTGTCTGCCGAGCATGAGACCTGAAATGTCCCTGGCTATGTTGGCGATTTTGTCTTCCTGGGTTACCAGTTCCAGAAGGTATGTTCTGTCTACCGGCATGAAAAGTGAATTGGGAAGGTTGATGCGGATATCCTTCTTGATTACGTCTGCTGCTCTTTCAAATTTACAGATCTGCTGCTGTTCACCGGCGGCTTTGTCCCAGTCGTTACTGAATACGCCGTCGAAGAATGGAGGAAGGTGGGAACAGCATTCATAGATGTTGTTGATGTGTTCATACAGAGGTTTAAGAGGAGATTTTGCAAAAAGATTAAGAAAATTTACTTGCATAAAGATTACTCTTAATGTAATGAAAAATGTGATTAATATTCTACTTTGAAGCTCCCAAATAATCAATAAGAACGATTAAGTTTTAGGCCGTATGCCATAAATAACCGGCCGGCAAAAAGCGTCTCCGGCGCAAAAGCCGTTTTCAGAAAAAAGTTAGTTCCGTCCCGGCGGCGCGACCGTGGTGCTGACCGGGAACGGAAAATAAACATGCTCCCGTGTTTTTGTGACGCATTTTGGCAAGAGGCAGAGGCATATATGTTAAAATCTTCAGCCGTCAGATACCGTGCCGGGAGACCGGAGTCGGCGCCTTTTAGGTCATGCCGAATCTCATTAAAGGAACGCACGGCATGACGCACATGCGGTCGGAGAGCCGTACATATCGGAGGATACAGTCATGAGTAATGAAATAGAAATAAAATTAATGGTTCAGCCGTATGACGGAACCGCGGGAGGCTTCGTTGACGGTGCCTGCTTTATCCACGGTATGGACGGTGTGCTGGCATCCCTTAATGCCTCCGTAATCAGAACTGCGGAACTCGAGCTTGAAAACAGTTACTACGATACTCCGGATCTTGCCCTTTACCGGGCCGGCATTGCCCTGAGAGTCCGTAAAACCGGCAGTGAGACTGAGGGAACAATAAAGACCAGACGCATGAGCAGCGGCGGAATTCATGTTCATCCGGAATATAACGTGCCGCTTTCCGAAAAACCGGACGTACCCGATCTCAGAATGTTTCCGGAACATATTTTTGCGGAAATTGACGTTGATGCCGTACAGAAAGAACTTTATGAAAACATGGCCCAGAACTGCAGAAGGCACATCTGGCTTGTTTCCTTCATGGATGCGGAGATTGAGCTGAGCTTCGACAGGGTTGCATACAAGACCTCCGACGGCGGAACGGTTGCGGGAACCGAGCTCGAGCTTGAACTTAAAAAGGGCGGTGTGACCGCACTTCAGAAATTTGCGGGCAAACTCACCGACGCGGTATATGCAGGCAGAATCGCAAGATTCCGTCCTGAAAGTCTGAGTAAGATGCACAGGGCCGCCATCTATGCCGGTATTTCCGAACTGAAGCTTCCGTCCGAAGACGAGATTTCGTGGAAAGTGACTGAAAACGGAGTCTGCGGTGCGGAAAAAGGTCTGGCTGATCTTATGAGCACGGCAGGCAGACTGGCAAGCATAATTTATCTCGGCTCCGAAGGCAGAAATGAGGAAACTGCGCATAAGGCTCTTGACATGATTTGGCACTGCTTCATGGGGCTGACTGACGTGCAGGTGCCGGTAAATTCCGGCATTTACGGACAGTATGCGGAGCTTCGGGATATTCTCGGAAAAAAATTAAGGAAACTTTCCGCAGAAGAAATCCCGGAAGTCATGCGTTTTCGGGACTTTGCCGAAGGGCTGGCGGCTCTTGACGGAATTCTGACGGACAGGGATTTTATCAGGGTAATCCTTGAAATCAATTTTGCGGGACTCAGAGGAGAAAAGGCATGAATTTCAGTGAAGGCATGAAAAAGGAAGCCGACAAGTATTTTGCTCTTCTCAGGGAAAAAGCCACGGAGGAGCAGCTTGCAAAGATTGAAACGGTGCATGATGAGCTGTATCAGACGTTCGCACTCAGTGATTTTGCGGGACGCTTTCTGTCGATGAGACCGGAAATCCTGTGCCGGATTATAGATTCCGGTGAACTTGAGAGCGGAGACAGAACAGCGTCATACGCCAAGGAGCTGGATGCTCTTCTTAACGGCATAACGGATGACAATGTCCTTAAAAGAAAGCTGCGTCTTTTCAGAAACGAGAAGCTCTCCGTCATCGCCTGGAGACAGCTTAACAACAAATCGGATCTCGCTGAGGAGTTCAGACATCTGAGTGAACTCGCCGAACAGATTATCATTAAAACCATGGACTGTCTGTACGGACGATGCTGTCAGGTTTTCGGGACGCCGTATTCCTATGACGGCGTACAGCAGAGGATGCTGGTCATAGGCATGGGAAAGCTGGGCGGACGCGAACTTAACTTTTCCTCCGACATTGATCTGATTTTCTGCTATCCGCACCGCGGAGAGACCCGCGGGGCAAGACGTTCCATCGACAATCAGGTGTTTTTCACCAGACTGGGACAACAGCTTATTCAGATTCTTGATCAGCAGACCGTGGACGGTATTGTCTATCGTGTGGACATGCGTCTGCGTCCTTTCGGCGACAGCGGTCCGCTGATAAGCTCGTTTGCGGCTCTTGAGGATTATTATCTGAAGCACGGCCGTTCATGGGAACGCTATGCCATGGTGAAGGGGCGCGTGCTCGGTGAGGAAACTCCTGAGTCACTGGAGCTCGACAGCATGCTCAAACCATTCGTCTACAGACGTTACCTTGACTTCGGGGCCGTGGAATCACTGCGCAAGATGAAGGCCATGATTGAGGCTGAAGTAAGGCGCCGTCAGCTGACTGACAATTTCAAGCTTGGTGCCGGCGGCATCAGGGAAATTGAATTCATTGCCCAGGTGTTCCAGCTGATGCGCGGCGGACGCATGGTGTCACTGCAGGAAAGACATCTTCTGACAGTGCTTGATAATCTCAAACACGGCAACTGCATAACGCCAGAGGTGTATGACTGCCTTATGCCGTGCTATGTTTTCCTGCGCCGCACGGAAAACATTCTCCAGGAAATCAATGACGAACAGACTCAGACACTGCCTTCATCCCCGCTTAATCAGGAGCGTCTCGCCAAGGCCATGGGATTTGAAACGTTTGAGGAGTTTTATGCTCACATCAATTCCATTATGGAGACCGTGCATAAGGAATTTGCCCTGCTGATAAGCGATCCTGAATCGGAAACAGTGGAGGAGGATCCCGTATTCTCCGATCTCTGGCTTCTTAATCTCAACCGTGAAGAGATTAAGGAAATCGTTGTAAATCAGTTCAGGGATCAGAGTCAGATTGACCATCTTGCTGACGAGATAAAAATTTTTAAGGACGAATGTGCCAACAAGCCGATAGGTCCGAAGGGCAGAGCCATTCTGAACAGGCTTATTCCGTACCTTTTCAGAAGCTTTGCAAACATGAAGCACGGTGCGGCCACAACCTTCAGCAGAGTTTCAAAACTGCTGCTTACCATTTGTCTCAGAACCACATACATGCAGCTGCTGCAGGAAAATCCTCAGGCCTGCGATCAGCTTCTCAAGCTCTGCTCCGGCAGTGAGCTGATTACCGCTCAGCTTACGGAGCATCCGGTGCTTCTCGATGAGCTGCTGATGCCGAACAGTCTGTATAAGCCTACAAGTCCGGATGACTATTCACATGACCTCCATGAGTTCCTGATGCGCGTCGAAAGCTCCGATCTTGAGCATCAGATGGAAAGTCTGCGTCAGTTCAAGCAGATTCAGCTCCTGCGCATATGCGCTGCCGACCTGGTGGGTGCGCTTCCGCTGATGAAGGTCAGTGACTACCTGACATTCCTCGCACAGGCCATTCTCGACGAGGTGGTTAATCTTACCTGGAACCAGCTGGTGGCCAAATACGGACTTCCGTATAACGCACATAAGCACGGGGACAAGGGAATATGCGTGATTGCCTATGGCAAGATGGGCGGTATTGAGCTGAGCTACGGTTCCGATCTTGATCTGGTATTTCTCTGTGACAGTGATCTGGAGAAGGAGACGGATCATCCGGAACATCCTATTTCCGACAGAATGTTCTACGGCCGTTTTGCCCAGAGACTGATGCATCTTTTCAGTACCAGACTTTCTTCTGGAGTGCTGTATGAGGTGGACGCCAGACTGAGACCGGAAGGTGAGGCCGGGCCGCTGATTTGTTCCATATCAGGATATGAATCCTACCTTAACAATAAGGCCTGGACCTGGGAGCTTCAGGCTCTGGTAAGGGCAAGAGCAGTGCTCGGTCCCGATCGCCTGGTGTCAAGGTTTAATGAAATCCGCAACGGTGTGCTTCGCAAGAGCAGGGACGTGGAGAAACTCCGTGAGGAGGTTGTGAGCATGCGTACCAAAATGCGCAGCAGTCTTATCAGAGGACCTAAGGAAGCCTTCGATACCAAGCAGGGTGAGGGCGGTATGGCAGACATAGAGTTCATGGCCCAGTATCTGATTCTGGCTAATGCCCCTACAAGTCCAGATCTGGTGCTGTGGTCAGACAATGTCCGTATCTTCGAGGAATGTGCCCGTCTTGGATTCATTACCGAGGAGGAATCCAAGTGTCTTATCAACGCCTATCTTGATATCAGGGCCATGTATCATCACCATTCACTGCTTGGAATCAGCAGGGTCTACGACGGTCACAAGCTGGATGAGCAGCGTGAGGCCGTAAAGAAACTGTGGCGCAGGATTATGCTTAAGGAAGAGTAACCGTACAGGGTAACTTTTCGTAAAGTTTCATCATTACTGCGGTAAGCCTACGGTTCCTGAAGATGTGGCCGGTTCTCTGACAGAACCGGCCATGTCTTTGTTCTGGTGATTATTTGCGTTAATCCCAGCCGGTTAAGGACGGGAGGATTCTGCATGATCTCCGATAAAGTTTCGTACGGCTTCTGTAAGTTCGGAGCTTTCCGCTTCGGCAAAGTTTGCGGTCTTAAGAATGACGTTGACGGCTTTTGGTGCCTTGGCATACCAGCGGCTGTAATTTGCCGGATTGTTTCCGTAGAAGGTTAGTTCAGGAATGTCAAAGCAGGCCGCCACATGGGCACTTCCGGTATCAACTCCTATCATGGCGTCACATGAGGCCATTGCGGTAATGATTTCCCTTGCAGAGGACAGAACTCCGGTAACTGATACCCTGCCGTTATTCCCGAAATTATCCGCCAGCAGACGTTCTCCCCGTTCCCTGTCTGCAGGCCCTGTCCAGAGAACAACATGCATGTCAGTTTTTTCCAGCAGTTCCGTGATGACGTTGATAATGCACCCGTCAGTGAATCTTCTTGAGGAGGAGGCTCCGTAAGGATTGAATATTACGGTTTTTTCCCCGGGGCGGTTTTCAGGACTCTTAAGAAAGGCAAATCGGGGTCCCGCTGCGGGGATGTCGTCAGCAAACATTCTGAAGTAGCTTCTGTCGATGTCATCAGGTGCGATACCGCCTTTTTCCAGAATTCTGAAGAGCAGATCCGTTATATGCAGACATTTTTCCGACTGTTCCCAGGTGAGTCCACGTTCATCAACCGATGACGTGTACTCATAAATCCCCAGGTTGTCGCATTTTAAGGATTTATCAAGCGTGGCAATCCATTTTGGATGAATGCGGTTGATGAGTCTCAGGTGTCTGCCCTTAAGCTTTTCAAAAAGATGAATATAAAGATCGCATCCGTGGAGCTCAGCGGCATATTTGTCGGTTTCATGATTTTTTGGCTTCTTTGGGAAAATTATTACCTTATCAATGAAATCCGCAGCTTCATAGATCTGAGCCGTGTTACTGTTTGACAGTACGGTGATTTCGCAGTCTGGGCTGAATCTTCTGAGCTCTCTAATGAACGGCAGAAAACATACGGCGTCACCGAGCTTTCCGTCAGCGCGGTAGATTACGGCCTTTTTAAGACCTGTCGGTCTGAACGGTTCTTCCGAGGATTTGAAGTCGTACATGCTTCTGCTTATAAAATGTCTGATGGAGTCCTTCAGCACCAGAAAAGATTTTTTTAAATCATGTAAGGACATAGCGGTCTCATTCCTGTTTCAGTGAATTCTGCTGGATTTATTCCGTATCCCGTATTCTGATTACGGTCAGGAACACATGTCGGTTCGGGACGGTCATGAACCGTTCCGTCCGTATGATGCGGACGGAATGAATAATGGACATGACGGGTTACAGATTGTGGTATCTGTCCGAACCGTCTGGTGTGGTCTTGAAACGGCGGTGCAGCCACATGTACTGAGGCAGAGCCTCTTTTATCATGTTCTCCACAACGTGGTTGCATGTTGCGGCATCCTGCAGATCATCACCGACCGGGAAGTTTTCAAGGATATCCTCAACCACCAGTCTGTAGCCCTTAAATCCCGGCAGTCTGATGCTGTATGACGGCTGTACCACGGTGTTTCTTATCTTGGCAAATCCGGCGGTTCCGGTGACCGTGGCCGCATCTTTTACTCCGAAAAACGGAGCAAAGACATGAGGCAGTCTTTTGCCGTAGTCCTGATCCGGCGCATACCAGATTGGCAGTCCCTTCATGAGAGCCTTGACTATAGGCCTTGGTTCCTTGCGATCCACCAGATAGAGATTGGATCTGGTACGACCGACCACCTGAAGATATTCGATAACGGGATTGTCATTCGGACGATATACGCCGACTCCCTTTTTTATGTTGGTGCCATAGATTCTGGCCATTAGTTCCAGGGTTACGAAATGACAGGTAAGAACAACAATGCCCTTGCCTGATTCGGCAAGCTCTTTGGCTTTTTTCAGCTGTTCCGGATCAATGTGAACCAGTCTCTTTAAACGCCATTCCGGCCAGTACCAGGCCATTGCTGTTTCAAAAATTCCCATGCCGCAGTTGGCAAAGTGCTCTTTGGTCAGACTTCTGATTTCCTCATCCTTCATTTCCGGAAAGGCAAGCCTGAAATTCTGTTCACTGATGTGACGGCGTCTCGGAAGAACGGCCATTGCCAGATATCCAAGAATTCTGCCGAGTGTCATGAATACCGGATAGGGAAGGAGAACAATAAGCCTAAGCACGAAAGAGGCCAGCCACTGCGGCCAGTATTTTGGGTGCAGCATCGCCATGGTCACCTTCGGATCTGACTGAGCCTTGGAGTGATACTTTTCCTTTGATTTTGGAGCGGCTGTTTTTTTTCCGCTGTCACGGTTTTCGGTATTATCTGTCATGACTGTGATTAACCTTTTCAATGATTGCGGTATATAACTCGGCGTACTTCAGCGCACATGTTTCCGGAGAGAATTTCTTAAGGGATTCAGTGGCATTGTCCACAAGTCTGTCCCTGAGATCGTTATCGTTAAGAAGCCTGGTTATTTCCTGATACAGCATTTCACTGTTTCCGTTTTCAAAAAGCAGTCCGGTCTTTTCATGCTGAATGATTTCCGGAATGCCGTCAACCTCTGAGGCGATTACGGGAACTCCGTGATCAATTACGTCAAGAAGCACGGAACCGAGCCCCTCGTTTCTTGACGGGAACACGAAGTAATCCATTGCATCAATGTAATCTGCCACGTTAGTTTTGAAACCCAGCCATCTGACCTGAGGCAGATCTTCGGTCATTTTTTTCAGTTCCTCTTCATCACAGCCTGCACCAAGAAAAATGAATACGGCATCCGGACGCTCCATTACCAGTTTTCTGATGGCCTCAATGAATACCTTCTGCCCTTTGTGTTTGTCCACGTAGGCTCCGATGTGCCCGAATACGGGAGAACCGTTCAGTTCGTTTCTGATTTTGGCCGTAACCTCAGGATTACCGCGGCTTGAGTTGAATACGGAGTAGATAACCCTCAGTTTTCCGCTTAAATTAAGACTGCTGCCGAAGCTTTCAATTATGCTGCTTCTGATGGCGCCGGAGACTGATGATATGAATGATGCGTGGTCGAAGCTGTATCTGTTGAAGAAGGTGTTCTTTACCCTCTGCGGTACACGACGGGTAATTACGTACGGAGTACCGTATATGCGGTGATGGATGGCCGCGAAGTGAACGGCCTTTGCCTCGTGTGCGTGAATGATTTCGGCCTGTGTTCCCAGTGCTACGTGACCGAAGCATTCGTTTCTTACCTTTATGATGGTAAGGTTGGGAATATCGGTAACATATGCCGGGATTTCACTGTTTTTGCGGCAGACGAGAAACTGCTTAAGGTCAGGGTAAAGGAACTGAAGATGTCTTATCAGCAGGGTAGTCTGACGTTCACCTCCGCGGAATCCCCTGGCAAGGTTTACGTGACAGATCGACTTAAATTCAGGTACCGATTCGGAAACAGACCTCATTTCATTTTTATTTTCCTGATTCATGCTTCTTCTCCATGGCAATCTGATAAAGACAGAGATATTTGTTGAATGTATAGCTGGAGGTGCTTGCGGAGATCAGAAAACCTATTTTGCCGTCAAGAATGCCGAGCTGGAAAATGTATTTGCGCAGGAACGAAAAGCAGCCTTTGATGAACGGGGTTATGAAGCTGCAGCCGCGACCTTTCTTGGCATATTTGTTTTTTGCCCATTCAGAGGCGTATTTTACCTGCTTCATCTGCATGTTGAAATATGTGTCATAGGTGTAGTGAAGCATGCTGTTTTTTGAGTTTACGATTCTGGCGTCTGCGGGAAGAACCAGTTTTTCATGAACGAGACTGTCGTTGTATGTCGTGTAGGTGCGGGCGTGCACGCGCAGTACCCTGTCAGGGAAATAACCGCAGTGACGTATTCTTATGCCAAATGCGTGGTTGGCTCTGGAAATGTTGAGAATCTCATTTGTTTTAGCTTTCTCGGTGAAGGCTTTGATTTCCTCTCTCAGTTCCGGTGTCAGTCTTTCATCGGCATCAAGCCACACACACCAGTCCTTTGTGGCGTATTTCTGCAGCTTTTGTCTCTGTTTGCCGTAGCCTTCCCATTCATGGTGGTGAACAACTCTGGCTCCCAGACTTTCGGCTATGTTTACGGTATCATCTTTACTTCCGCCGTCCAGTACAATGATTTCATCCGCAATATCCTGCATGGATCTGATGCATTCCGCAATATTTGCGCTTTCGTTTCTGGCAATTACAAGAGCTGATATTGATGTCATATAGTCCTTCTTCCGATTATCGGTGGTACATCGTTTTATTATGTGTGCGCGAACCGGAGTCTGCAGAAAGACTGTCCGCTGCGTGAATGTTTGAACCTGAGACGGCACAAAATTTCCGTGTTCATGATAACGGGAGCGGATCCTGCAGTACAGGTTCGGATAACCGCATTATATCAGTATATTGGCTTAAAGTTAAATGCGGGAAAGGAACGTTTCCTGCCGGGAATGTCTGCCGTCAGGAACTTCTTTCTGACCGTCATCGTCTTTACGGAAGAGGCAGGCATGATATAGAATGACTGCGGGATGTCCGTGAGCGGAATGCCGCCAATCACGGCTGATTCCTAAACCGCACAATCAATATAAGCGGTGAGAATGAAACAGCTTCCGGTTTTTATGACGGGTATGTCGGCAAAGGCCGGATGAATGAGGAAAAAGGAGTTAAATAATGGACGTTATTAGTGTTAACGGTGCCGATTACGGGATCGTCAGGCTTTTGGGTAAGGGAAAGGGTTAACAACTGTTTGACTAAATCTATAAATAGTTTATAATACATTTAAAATAGTTATAGGTTTATTTGTAATGAATAAGATTATTTCAATTGGACAGGCTGCTAAATTGCTTGGTGTTCATGTTCAGACTTTACGTAAC
>Ga0256405_10011828_pt1 | contig 10992 bp, 8 predicted proteins | sample RumenRJG_02DNA_FD_189096 | JGI IMG/M metagenome (GOLD analysis project Ga0256405, IMG submission 189096) | Bovine rumen microbial communities from Lethbridge, Alberta, Canada - RJG_02 | ecosystem: Host-associated > Mammals > Digestive system > Stomach > Rumen | place: Canada: Alberta | collected...
TTGCTGCTCAGCAGACTGTGCTCCAGGCCGGAGAAGAAGATCATGACTTTGTACGAAGGCATGGAGGCCGGCGCCGGAATCAGCTCATAACTGTCGTCCCTGCAGTCCAGATACAGAAGGCTGTTCTTCCGGCTGAGCACCTCGCAGCTTTGATCCAGGGTCCCAATGTTCATGCCGACATAATCTTTTTCGGCAGCCAAGGCAATCTGAATCAGCTCCTGTTCCCCGAGTACAATGCCATTCACCCGGCAAAGGGCATCCAGAAACGCAAGGATCACGGCAGCAGAGGAAGACAGCCCGCCGATCGGCAGCGTTCCCTCAATTACACCGGAAAGGCCAACCGAAAGCACATGCTTCTTCGCCAGCGCCCAGGTCGCGCCACGCAGATAATCCGCCCAGTCGCCTGTCTTACCGCCAATCTCACGAATATGCCACTGGGCACGCTTCGGGAACTGGAGGCTTGTCATCTCAATCACGCCGTTGTGCTTGGGACTGTAGGCAATATGAATGCCCCGGTCAATCGCAAAGCCCGTGATCTTTCCCAGATTATGATCCGAGTGCGCACCAATCGGGCAAATGCGATAGGGACAGAAGGTTTCCCCGTCCGGCAGACGCCGGTATATTTCTTCAAACTTTTCTTCAAAATTCATTTCACAGTCCCCAATCTGCCATCCGTTCTCTATTCAAGTCTAACAGGCTCTTTTTATTGTGAGCATCAGTCTCTCCTGAAGAGATCTCTGGTATACACCTTTTCCTCTACGTCCTTCAGCGCTTCATCAAAGCGGTTGGCCAGGATAACATCGGATCCAGCTTTGAACTTCTCAATATCATTGATGACCAGAGAACCGAAGAAGGTCTCGCCGTCATTCAGCGTCGGCTCATAGATAATAACCGTTGCTCCCTTTGCCTTGATACGCTTCATGACACCCTGAATACTGCTCTGGCGGAAGTTGTCAGAATTGGACTTCATGGTCAGCCGATAGACCCCTACTGTGATCGGCCGTTCCTTCGCTGAATTCCACATGGAACTCGCAGTATAGTACCCAGCCTTATCCAGTACACGGTCCGCAATGAAATCCTTGCGAGTCCTATTGCTCTCAACAATCGCCTGAATCAGATTCTCTGGCACATCCTCATAGTTGGCCAGCAACTGCTTCGTGTCCTTCGGCAGACAATAACCGCCGTAACCAAACGACGGATTGTTGTAATGGGAACCAATCCGCGGATCCAGGCACACCCCTTCAATAATCTCCTGGGTGTTTAGGCCTTTCATCTCGGCATAAGTATCCAGCTCATTAAAATAGGAAACTCTCAAGGCAAGATAGGTATTGGCAAAGAGTTTCACTGCTTCCGCTTCGGTGAAGCCCATGAAACGGGTTTCAATGTTCTCCTTCTCTGCGCCTTCCTGCAACAATCCGGCAAAGCATTCTGCCACTTCCCTGCTCTTTTCATCACAACCGACAATAATCCGAGAAGGATACAGATTGTCATAAAGGGCCTTGCTCTCCCGCAGGAACTCCGGGCTGAACAGAATCCGATCCGTCGCGTATTTTTCCCGAACACTCCTGGTATAACCGACCGGGATCGTGCTCTTAATAATCATATAGGCATGATCATTGGCCTTCATGCACTCTTCGATCGCGTCTTCCACCGCTGAAGTATCGAAGTAATTCTTCTTCGAATCATAATTCGTCGGTGTGGCAATGATGACCAGATCAGCAGACGCATATGCCGCAGCCTTGTCCACCGTGCAGCGGAAATTCAGCTTCCGCTTCCCTTCTCTCGCCTCTGCAAAGAACCGTTCGATCTCATCGTCCTGAATAGGCGAAATAAACTTATTCAGCTCTTCGGCTTTTGCCTCATGGGTCGTAATGGCAGTCACCTCATGATGCTGACTCAGCAGCACCGCCAGCGACAGCCCAACATATCCTACACCTGCAACTGTAATTTTCATAATCTTTTTCCAAATCATAAAATTTAATTGATCCCCAGCTCTTGCAGCAGAGAAGCTCTGTCTTTGCTCTGACTGATATCATCAATTACCTGGAACCCACGCCTGCTACAGATCGTTTTCCGTATCACTCTACCGCCCTGGTAGATCCAGCAGAAGGGTTTCAGAGCAGGTGAATATTCTGCCATTCTCTGAGCCGGTGGGGGTGCGGACATTTTCTTGGACCACTGTAGCTTATAAAGCTCTTAGAATTTACCAGCTTCTACATCAATGACCAAGGTGGGAATAATCCCTTCAGTATCAATTCTGATGTCAGAAGTAGTATCTATGTAACGCTTCGTTATAGTCTCGTAGATATCAATCTCCAGCTCATCATCGTAGTCAAATGTGTCGAGGTAATCAAGAAGTTCTCGTATTTTCAAATTTGCATGATTTTCGTCTCCTTTTCCAGCTCCTACTGAGCATATTTTCAGCTCTGACGAGCTGGAATATATCTATAGATACTGTTTTATCTTCTGATACAATCGCACCAGTCTTGCTGAACCCAAACCTTCTATGAGATGTGCATTACGAAACTCAAAACTATACTGGAACGACCCCATTGATCCCACAAACACTGGGATTTCAAAATCTGGAAACTGATCAGCAGTAATATCCACAATAGTCGCATCTGCGAAGTCATCTATCTCATATTTTGTATATGATCCCTTTGAAGGGAAGTTGCTAGCAGAATACCCCTCCATAACAATTTGAATCTCGTCAGGAAATTCATAGGTAATTGTTCGCGGATCCTTTATTTTCCCATCATCTATCGCTATCCAGGCGTGTGAGCAATCACCGCGATTCATTTCCATGTAAATCGACCGTATTTCATACACACTAAGGTACTCAGCAAGCAAATAACAAGTGTCGCCACAACAGTATCTTGGAAAACGACAGAATGCTATATCGTTGTCGAATTCTCCCGCATCTTTGGCTTTCTCTATTGCTTGTCGGAAGGTCGCAGCGAGGTTATAAAGAGTCATGATCGTACCTCTGTCTCTTCTGATTCATCAGAAATCTTCATCATCATGTTGTAGTGTGCCTTATGGCCGCTCTTATAAAACATTTTCTTGAAGACTTCCTTGTACTTCGGCACTGCATCAGTATAGGAATCTATGTAAAGGTCATCGGGAATGCTGTGAGAACCATCATTAATCCAAGCTATCAATGACCTTGCAATCATCTTATCTTCTGGTTCTGTAAAGCAATTTACAAGCGAATCATCTTTCTCTTTGCCAAGCATTCCAAAGTAGTTCTCGATAATTCGACGCATAGTGTTCTGGATAGTGATTCGAGTCAAGTTTTCATTATCCCTTAGTTCTTGCCACAACAATTCATACGCCGTGGATATTGGATTCTTCATTCCATATGGCATTATGGTAGAAACACCATTATCCTTCCGAACAATCCAGTAATTGACATTGCCAATTTCTTGTGTTCGTCCATCAATAAACGACGCTTCTTTGTGAAAGAAAACATTGTGCGTCAAAACGAAAAGCTGGTTTACATCCCCCTCTCCCCGCCTGATTTTCAAAGACAATTCCTTCACCATTGCACCAACTATATAGAGAATGGTGCTGTCAAGGCTGCTTATTGGATCATCCAACACGATAATCTTCTTGTCGGCTACATGTTCAGGATCAGTAGAGCCCTTGGTCCACTGCATGAAGTAGAGGAAAGATAGAAAAGTTTCCTCACCCTCACTAAGCGTGTCCGTTGCTGATGTCCCATCATCACGTTTTATACAGTAATAATTCTCATGACCAGCAGCGGGTTGGATAGAGAAATTAGTGAACCCATATGCTTGCAGCGATCTGTTGATTTCATCAATAGTAGGCTGAACACTTGTGATATTCTTGCCCTTTTCTATAACAGTCGCTTCTAATCCATCAATCTCTGTTTTCTTAGAATCACGTGTTCGTTTGATTCCATTAGCAGCTCTATTCAGATTAGAAATCTCGGTCTGATAAGCCTTAATCAGAGACTCTGATTCATGAATAAGAGTAGCCCAAACATCATCTGTAAGCTTTGTTTCTTCGGTGTCCCGTTCGTCAACCAGCTTATTGTGAGCATCTATTCTCGCGTTTGCCGTATTAAGCAAACCTACTATCTCTTCAACTGCAGATGATACATCTGGGATGGCTATCTTGATTCCCGGTTCCTTAATCTTTTCAGCTATTTTCTTCTCATGCTCTGAATACATTGTGCTGAGAAGATTCTCTTTGGCAAAATAGATTTCGGTATCAAGCTTGCCGATATTCACAGCCGATTCATTATGGGCAGTTTCTTCAATAGCTGTGATGATACGCTCGGCAGCGTCCCGGTATTCTGCAAGAAGGCGTTCCATCTTTGCCACGCGACTTTTGTATTCAGTACCAAAGAATGATTCGAGCTTTGCTTTGAATTCATCTGTAAGGGTTTCCTGCTGGCAGAAAGGACAAATGTTCGAGCCTGGACGAATATACTGACGGCCTTGATCGACCCAAGGAGAATTACCTAACTCGTCTATAAGAGCGGCTATATCGATATCCTTATTACCGGCTATAACTGTATTCCATATTGGATTACTGCGTATCTCTGCTATCTTATCAAGCCACTCTTTAATTTCCAATGTGAAGCGTCCACACCGTTCGGGCTTACTCCCATACAATGTCTTCGCCCGTGATAGCAGATCTGTTCTCTCGCAGATTGAGCCTTCATGGTTTGGAATCCCTTCAATGCGCTTCTTCAGTGTCGAAACAAACTTATCTTTACTTCCGCGCAACCCCTCAAAGGCCTTCTGAAAATCAGTTTCATTTGCTTTCAGAATCTGATTCCACGCATCATCTCTGAATTTTGCTTCTATTGCCGGGATTACTTCCTGAGTCTGCTTTCTATATGACTCACATTTCTTCCCCCAGTCTTCCTTCTTCTGTGCAAGTTCCTGTTTCAACCGCTCCAACTCGTTGATATCATCAATGGTCGCACTGCCCATTGTGAACACCCCGGGAATAGTCTGTTGGAAATTGCTGCGTCGGAAGCCGCGGTTATAAACATATATTGTTTCATGGACTGTGCTGTCCCATTCTATGGAAGACTGTGCAAATCGAGGATCAGGTGCGCCAGACAAAAAGGAACTAATCGTCGATTTCCCACTTCCGTTGGCTCCAAACACGAAGTTTATCTTTTTACATTCAGTAAGCCCTGCCATCTGATATGGCACACAGTTATTGAGTGTTATTGAGCGTATCAAAACAGCGCCTTCCTTTCTATCATCTTTACCTACAACCTCAATCTTCTGATATTTCACTCTCCAAGGGCATTTCCCATTGATACGTGTTTTCCCTTGGTTAGTCTGCACTCCCGGAGTTGTACACAGGATTAATAGCCATTGTGCTGATAGTTGGAGGCTTGGGAGGCCTCGGTCCCTTTGAAACCTCATAGTTCTCTATTCCGGTGGTCGGTTTGATAAACGCTAATTTATGCCAGAAATTTCAGTTCAGCGCCAGTACAGAAAACATGGTATCATTCGGCTATTCAGATCTTGGGCGGATATCTAACTTGTTATCGGCCACGAAAATATAAAGACCAGCCAAGGCAAACAATCTGTAATTTCAATACCTCAACGTACATACCTCAATCTTGTAGACGCGAACGAGCCGGTTCCTCCGGTAATGACTAATGTCTTTCCCTTGAAGGCTTCTGTAATTTGCATAGTGATTTTGTTCCTTTCTGTCCAGCTCTTTTTATATCCAGCTTTTGAGCTGGAAGTGTTGGGTATTTATTTGACGTAGCAGTTGACTCCGATATAGTAAAAGTCCCCTTTTTGCCCTTCCCAATCGAAGGTGCCTTTTAGCATCTTTACGCCAAGGAGACCAGTATTTTCTTCTTTAACCTCAATTCCACTGTACTCATCAAGAGTTTCAGTCGCTCCATCCCAAAATCCACCAAAACCTTTGTTCCTTGAGAACTCAACCACATACACAGCCTTGCAGCCAGATTGGTTGTACTTTCCGATGGCTTTCTTTATATGTGCTTCCAGCCAATCCCTATCTCTATGAATCAGGCCTTCATAGATGGCTACAGGAATCCCGTTCTTGCTGATACGGATATCCAGTTCCCCTGGTTTCTTCTCGGATTGTCCCAGCCCCTGTTGTGTCTGATCCGCAATTGTATAGCCAAAGCGTATGATAGCTGAATCCAAGAAATTACGCACCTCTCGGTTCAAGCCATCTTCATCAAAACTGGCATAAGATACAGGGTTATCTGCTATCTTTGTGCAGGCTGAGATGAATTCATGGGGAAGACTAACATCAATTGGTCTTTCCTGATTGTCTTCTTCTATTGGTCGGAGAGGCTCAACTTTTATATCCCATGGACCCAAAAGATATCTTCTCGCCTCTTCCACATTCTTAGTGGCTATGCATTCAAATTGGTTTGACTGTTCATCCTCAACTGTGAAAACAAGTTGAATTGTGTTATACCCCACGCCTCTATGTTGGAGGGCAGGATGAGAACACACAAATTCTTTCATCTCATTTGGCCCGAGAGAAGTTGGCAATACGATTCCGGCAGTCATAAGATCCTGTCTATCTTTATCATGAAAGATAAGATCAAAAGCTTCAGCATGAATGTTAGAAGCTATAACTGAAGAAACATTCTTTAATGTAAATACCTGACTTGTTCCCCCATCACCTTTGCAGATTAATTCGAATTTTGGTCTGCTCAATTCTAATCGTTCCTTTATATATTAAGTGACTGGCTCTGCGACTTGCTTAACATCGGTGTCGTATTCTGTGTCTGTGATATCCGACCGTGTATACCGCTCGTCCAGTAAATCAATCAGATCTTCGACCTGCGCATAAGTATCTAAAACAAATTTCCCGTCCTCTTCTTTTATCTTTCCATTCCACCTGGTACTTTTATGGATATTCTCCCACAACTTACCTGACTCCATCTTTAGTACCTTTGAATCGGTAATTCGCATCATTTTCTTTGCGTATTTGGGCTTTCCATTGCCACGCTGAACATAATCCCTCAGCTTATCTACGTTAGCAACGATGCCCTTAGCTTCAACTGCTCCGATCGTCTTGTCTGCCCTAATTCTTATGTAGTCCTGGAACCCAAAGGAATTCTGGAGAAGTTTATAATCAGATGCAATGATGTAATCATTGATTACCAGAAGATCAATCTTCTCAGCGAAGGTGAGGATAGGATCAGTCATTTCCTCAAACACATCGCCTTGTGTACCAGAGACTAGCCTTGCCATCCAGTTTTTCTTAGTTTTATTCGGTACCATGATGCTCCAAAGGTGCTGGTAAGCCCACAGGTATTTTTCGCCATGCCGAACTGAAAACGCTATTCCTGTAGCATCACCTATATCATTCTTGCTGAACACTCCAGGCGTTGTTTTAAGAACAGATAGAGGATCATAATGTTCTGATGTAGAGATGATGTAGAACTTTCTCTGCTCGTCCGCTATTCGATCAGCAGATACATAATCTGCATCTGCAGCGTTGTACTTCTCAGAAAGAATCTTGAGAATAGATTCCTTCAGCTTCTGCCGAAGATTATCTGCTCCATTCTCTACAAACCCCATCTTCTTCAGCCGAGGCTCAGACTTTGTTATTACATACACTTCAAAGCCACACATTTTTGGTGTAGCTGTTATCTCGGAAATCAGCGTTTTGATTTCCAGGCCTGTTAATCCTTGTCTGATCTCGGCATCTGCCATCTATCTGTTGCTCCTCTCTCATTTGTAGCTCTTGCTTCTTTTTAATCGTTATATATCAGAAACACATCGTCCGAGATGTACTTTCGCTTTATAACTGCTCTATCGAATGGTAGCCCACCTTTGCTCAGTCCGATATAGGTCTTGTTTTCCTGTACGTCCTGGTATGGTGTATCAAAAGTGAACTCATAGGTTTTGTATCGTAATGCTACCAAAACCGGATTCTGGTAAAACAGGTCAGATCGCATCAGCAGGAATATACCCATGGTGAGCAATGCAATGAAAAATATAAATCCTCGGAGAGTTGACACATCGTCTACCAGCAATGGAAGAACAAAGGTCACCAGGAATGTCACACCAGAATCCTTCTTTTCCGATCCAATGGTGATTGTTTCCCCGTGATGGTCATAACCGCTGTTCTGTAGGTTCTTAAATCCCAGTGCAACAATTGCAGTAATCAGGAACCATATCACACAAAGAGTCGTAATGACCACATCACCCAAGAAGCTGTTTTTCCACGCTCGTCCTATGACAGACCAATCACCGCGGAATAGTCCCCCGAAAAAACGAATAATGAGCTCTCCATGTCCAACATGCTTGATAAATATCAGCAGAAAAAGTGGGCAGAAGGACTGAAGCACAAGAAATCGTTTCAGCTTCTTATCTTCCTTGAGCATGGCAGCCTCCTTCCTCTCACAGGTCATCTTATCGTTTGGGGTTGATACCCATGTTTACTTTTTCCCTTGGTTACTGTTCGGGTCGGGCGTAACGAGCCACAGAATGTCGGGAGATAACGACCAAATTTAGTCAGAAAAGAAAAAGCCACTACCGAAGCTCTTTCAAATCCTGTAAACTGGAAAGTGCCAACAACCCAGTGGAAAGGAGTACAATGAAAGAGTTAATGAGTAATGGCTTTGCAAACAGTATAGCACAAGCCATTGAGGAAATGAAAGTAGAACAGGGAGAATCTTTCTCTCTGGAACATGTTAATCTGGCAGAGCTGGAGCGACGAACCGGTGTTTCGCGGGGAAAGCTTCCGAGGAAAGAAGCTGGAGACCGTCTCACTGCAAACGGGCAAGGTTCAGGCAGTAGAGCCGCTGACCAATTCAAGAAGAGTAAAAAAGCAAGAGCTGGGTTGTTGGCTTCTATTTGCTCTTCTTTGGTTCGTTATATTCCGACAGTAATTGGCTCGTTTTTCCCGACACTTTATGGTCGTGAACTCCCGACGCCAACAAAAGAAAGATAGTAGAATCATTTTAGCAGATGAAATCCGGCGCCGCAAGAGGCATTTGAGTGATACCTTACACACCAGCTTGATAATCAGCTTGACATTTCGTTGCAAAAACTATATATTATTTACAACGAAAAGAGGTGAACATATGTCCCGCCCTGATATTCTGAAACAAGTCAGAACTCGAATTGAACATGCAGCGCCGGGCGATATCTTTATCCCCGCGGATTTCTCCGACTTGGCAGAAGCGCGGAGAATCACAATGTGCCTGAGCCGGCTGCATGAGGATGGCACGCTGGAGAAAGTAAAACGCGGCGTTTACATGAAGCCGCGCTACAGTCAGTTGTTGAACCGATCCGTCCCCCCAAGAGCAAACGCCGTGGCGAAAGCAATCGCAAGAAACTATGGATGGACCATCGTTCCCTGCGGCGACACGGCACTGAACACTCTGGGGCTTTCGACCCAGATTCCGGCCGTCTGGCTCTATGTAAGTGACGGCCCATACAAGTCCTATGAGACGGACGGAATCAGATTTCAATTCAGGCACACCGATCGAAAAAACGAACTCATCGGCGTGTCAGAAACTACGGCGCTTTTGATTCAGGCTCTTCGTGCCCTTGGGAAGGACAATATCGATTCTCAAACAATTGCTTATCTTTCGAGGAAACTAAGCATTACGGAGAAACGGCAGCTCCTGCAAGAGGGCCGCTATATTACAGCGTGGATCTATGAAGCAATCAAAGAGATTTGCTCTCCATCCTCTTGATTCTCTGCTCAATCATCAGGATCGCCAAACATGTTATTCTTAAGGCCTGCTCGGGAGCTTTTCCTCAACCGATTTTACCAATTCTTAATAACTCTGCATTTTTAGTTCACCATAATTTTATTATGTAAACTATTTTTCTTTTTTCAAAACCGGTGCGAGCACCGGTTTTGGGCTTTTGTTATGATCGTTTCATTACCCGTCTGATTCCCAGCACAAGCAGGACACCGACGGCGGTTCCAAGGGCATTGTGAATCATATCATCGAATTCAAACAGGCCGCAGCAACTGATTGGCTGGGCCAGTTCAATCAGCACGGAAATATTGCTGTTTGAGTTTTTATCGCTTCCCATCTTGAATTTGTCATAAAACCCGTGTAAAATAAGATCAAGAAAGAATGAGGAGCAGAATATGGCCGAATCAAAGATACAATGGCATCCGGGATTCTACGCCGGCATGGAGCTTGAGTTCAGCGCATACCAGGTCACGATGCAGCAGGAGTTTCAGCTCACGCGGGGCCCGCTCTCCATCGATCTGCTGATCATCAAGAAGCTGACAGACGAAAAGATCGACAACCAGATCGGAAACATTTTCCGGAGGCACAATATTGTTGAGTTCAAATCTCCGGATGACGAAATGAGCATCGATGTCTTTTATAAGACACAGGCTTATGCCTGCCTGTATAAAGCATCCGGAGAGTCCGTCAATGAGATCCCAGACGACGAAATCACCGTCACACTATGCCGTGACACCTTCCCGAAGGAACTGATGCACCAGCTGGAGGTTTCCGGTTTTGAGGTCACGCTGCAGTATCCGGGTGTCTATTATCTCACCGGGAAGGGGCTCTTCCCTACCCAGATCATCGTCTCCGGAGAGCTGGAGTCAGAAGAACATGCCGTTCTCAGAATTCTGTCAAACCGCGCCAGGCCGGAAGACATCAGGACATTTCTGATCAGAACAAGCCAATTCACGGAGCAGGGCGACCGCGCCAGAGCGGACGCCATCCTGCAGGTCAGTGCCACAGCGAACTTCGCACTGTACCAGGAAATCTACAAGGAGGAACCGAACATGTGTCAGGCACTGGAAGAAATCATGAAAGACACTCTTGAAGCAAGACGTGTTGAAGGCATACAGCTGGGCATGCAGCAAGGCATGCAGCAGGGTATCCAGCAAGGCATGCAGCTGGGCATGCAGCAGGGCATGCAGCAGGGCATTGCGCAAGAAAAATTCAACAGCATCAAAACGCTGATGAAAACCATGAACTGGAATCCCCTCCAGGCCATGAACGCCCTGATG
>Ga0256405_10011829_pt1 | contig 10992 bp, 15 predicted proteins | sample RumenRJG_02DNA_FD_189096 | JGI IMG/M metagenome (GOLD analysis project Ga0256405, IMG submission 189096) | Bovine rumen microbial communities from Lethbridge, Alberta, Canada - RJG_02 | ecosystem: Host-associated > Mammals > Digestive system > Stomach > Rumen | place: Canada: Alberta...
CATCCAAATCTGCCTGTACCCTTTCTTTTGTCATCCTCATTGTTGATTCACCACATTGTGACCGGCGCGCTGGTGACTGCGCGCCGGTCACGGTGTCATTCGATCTCATCGAAGTAGGAGCTGTCCATATGACAAATCGGACACTCAGCCGGCGGATTGTCTCCTTCATAGATATAACCGCAGACACGACATTTCCATTTTCGTGTTGCAGATCCGGGCGTTGTCACTTCCTCATAATCGCCGGTGCCTTCTGACCTTGCATTTTTGCCTATTTCTTCTCCGAAAAAAGCTGCTGCACCGTTTTTCGCTTCTGCTCCATCTACGGCAAATGTCCGTAATGTCTTATATTTTCCGGCATCTTCACCGAGCAGCCCACTCCTGTCCGTGTAGGATGTATGGAGCATTTCTTCAGTGATCGGCGAGAGAGGCTTTCTGTAAAACTCTTCGTACAGCTGCTTCAGCTCTGGATTCTCATGACTCTTTCGCAACTTCATCTGCGCATCCCGCTTGTAAAGACTTTCAATACGGGAATCCACCATAGTTCTGCGCTCTTCCACATCGGCTTTCGGCTGTCCTCCGCCGCCAATGCATCCTCCCGGACAGGTCATGACCTCAATAAAATCATAATGTTTTCCGGATTCCTTCGCCATGGAAAGGAATCTGCGGACATTCGATGTGCCATAGATCACGGCCAGCTGAAGGCGCAGTGTTCCGATTTCTACGGCCGCTTCACGGGTTTCCTGCATGCCGCGGACGGGCTCGAGTGTGTACAGTTCCTTTGGAGCAGGTTCATGTGTGACAAATTCGTAGGCAGTGCGGACGGCAGCCTCCATGACGCCGCCTGTGTTGCCGAAGATTACGCCTGCGCCGGAGGCCTCTCCCATCAGCTTGTCGAATTTTGAATCCTCCAGCGATGAAAAATCAATGCCAGCCTTTTTCGCCCAGTCTGCGAGCTCACGCGTTGTGATGACATGATCCATATCTCTGAGACCGGGAAGATCCAGATACCTGGCGGAAGCATTCATTTCTCCGCGGCGGATCTCGAATTTCTTAGCGGTACAGGGCGTCAGCGCCACATTTACGATTTTCTTTGGATCTATCCCCATTTTCTTTGCAAAATAGGTCTTGATCGTAGGACCCTGCATCCCTATAGGGCTCTTTGCGGACGAAATATTCGGCAAAAGCTCGGGGTAATAGATCTCGGCAAACTTCACCCAGGCCGGACAGCAGGATGTGAACTGGGGAAGTGGCTTATCGTGCGTTGTAAGCCTCTCCACAAGTTCGCTGGCTTCCTCCACAATCGTCATATCTGCCGCGAAATTTGTGTCGAGCACATAATCTGCGCCCAGTTTCCGGAGGAGTGCTATCATCTTTCCTTCGACAAAGCTTCCTCTTTGCACTCCGAAAGCTTCGCCCAGGGAAACCCTGACGGATGGTGATGTACTGACGATAAGAACCTTATCCGGATCCTTTGCTGCGGCTATTACGGCGTCCATCTCCGGTTTCTCTGTTATCGAGCTGACCGGACAGACATTCGCGCACTGGCCGCAATGGATACAGACGGCAGTGTCGTTGGTCTTTGACAGGTCATAATAACCGAGCACGCTGATATAATCCCGGCAGATGTCTCTGCACTGACCACACTTAATACAGAGATTTTCTATGCGGCGGATGGCAGGATTGTCTGCCTCAATTGGAACACGGATGCTCTCTGATAAATGTTTTCCCACTGCGCGCCTCCTTCTTTTATTGAAACTTACGCCTTTTCTTGTTCTGTCATCCTTCCGGATCAGCTCATCCGAAAATGGCTGCAGGAAAGATCGATCCTGCAACCATTATACTTCTGCCTGCGTTTCCCCGCCTTAAAAATTACACCGACCGGACTTTTTCAAATATAAGAGACCGATTTTTCCCCAGGCGGTAATTTTCAGGTGACCTGGTCGCCAAAAAAATCGTACTTTTCAATTTCTGTAAATGCTATATAGTAAGTGTAGTATTAGTTTAATACTTGTTCTACTTTTATTAGTATTTCAGTTTTTTAACATCAACAAAGGAGAAAACAAAGATGTCTATTTATGAATTTACTAAGGGGAAAAAGGTCGATGTAGATTATGAGACAGGCTACCACTTTGTAATTACCTATCTCAGTGAGAATAAACTGCATTGGGACGCACTCTCAAAGATCGCCGAGGGCGCTCCGGCACATGAGGACGAGCCGTATACTTCTTATGACCTCGGCGATGGAAAATACATGGTCAACTGGATTGAGGAGTCCGGTCTTGTAGTATCCCAGATTGCAGATTTTGCAAATGGCAGGGTTTATGCCTTTATGACCTGGCCGGATGAGAATGCGCGCGGTAAAAGGGCTGAACTTCTTCACAAAGGCACACTGAAAATCATGGACTGATGTCTGATGACAGGCGAAAGGAACAAATCAGTGAGAAAAGCATTATCCACAGAGAATTTTAAGATTCATGTGTTCGGCACAGATGACAACAGCTTCAATGTAACCGCAGTCATCCTTCAGAAAGAAGCTGACGTTTATCTCATCAATGCAGGTTTTACCAAAGCTGCGGCAAATGAGCTTGTTGATTTTATAAACACCGAAAAACTGAATCTGAAAGGCGCATTTGTTATCCACGGCGATCCGGATTACTATTTCGGAATGGAACAGATTCTGCGCTCTATTCCGAAGCTGGAGATTCTTTCAACAGAGGAGACTCAGCAGCATATCGCGGAGAGTGTCATCGGAAAACTTGCTGTCTGGTCTTCCGTGCTGCAGGAACAGGCCCCTGTAAATGTCATCCTTCCAAAAGCTGTTACAGGCGATAAGCTGAATATTCTCGGCACAGAGTTCGAGTTCGTCGGAGACGACAAGAATCGTATCAACCTGTTTGAAAAGAATGATAAACTTCTGATCGGCGGTATTGATATTTTCAATGAGCTGCATATTTTCCTTGCAGACACAGGATCCGAAGAGGAGCTTGCTACTTCTCTGAAAACAGCCTATCCGGATTACATCAACACCGGAGTTATCGATCTTGGAGCCAAGGTTCTCCTTGGAGAAATTCAGTGGGGATGATTATGTTAAAACTTATAGCTTCCAATCATATCAAAAAAGATCAGCTGGAAAAGTTCACTGCCCTGGCAAAGGAACTGATTATGAAGTCCCGCGCCGAAGAAGGAAATCTGTCCTATTCCATCAATGTAAGTCTAGATGATCCCTGCCTTTTTACGTTCGTGGAGGTTTGGAGAGATCAGAAAGCCTTTGATATACATAACAGGACGCCTCATTTTACCGATATCTTCCCGCAGATCCAGGCGATGTCCGATAAAGCGACACCTCCAACTTTCTATACGGAGTTGGATGCATAGCTGAAAAGATTGATATTTCAGTGTACTGGCCCACTTTTGCTGTTGGAAATTTGAATAACAAAGTGCGCCAATAGCCCCTGGCAGCCGCGCTTCAGTTGATCTGTGCAGTGATCAAATTTTCTGGTATACCATGGATCCTCGATGATCTCCTCAGGACTGTCCGTATATTCCATCAGATAATGAATCTTGCTGTCCGGATCTTCCCCCAGGATTTGTCTCATATAGTACTCGTTTTCCTCATCCATGCCAATGAAGAGATCATAGAGACTATAATCTTCCTTTCGCAGCTGCCTGGCTCTGTGTGCGCAGATCGGAATGTGTGCACGCTCAAGCGCAGCCTTCATCGGAGGATAGCATCTCATGTGTCCTTGCGTAGCACATCCAAATATTCCTGATACGCGAATATCCGATTTCTGGCCGCATTTGTAGTTTCGTGAAGGATATCCAGATCAACCAGCTTTTGAACGGCAGAAGCTGCGGTATTGTAGCTGACATCTAATGCCTGCGCCGTCTTTTTAATGTCAATGATTGGATGCTGCTCCAGATAGTCAAACAGCCTGTGCACATGATCTATTTTGCGTTTGGATGGCGGCAGGATTGCCAAATTTCGGTCATGAAGTTTCGACAGCTTTTGAATCGAATCCATCGCATCCACCGCCGCTGCGCGGACTGCCTCCAGGAAAAAATGAACCCATTGCTCATAGTTTCCGCTTCGACGTACTTCCGCAATACGGTCATAGTATTCCACCTGGTTCTTTTTCAGAAAATAAGACACATAGATCACTGGCTTACGCAGTAATTGCTGTTCCATCAGGTACAGCAGAATCAGTAATCTCCCGATACGCCCATTGCCGTCAAGGAAGGGATGAATGGTTTCAAACTGGTAATGGATTAATGCCACCCGTACCAGCGCGTCATACCGCTTATCTTCGTTCATATACTTTTCCAGGGCGGGCATGGCCTCGTTCATATCCTCTACATTTGGAGGAATGTAACGGGCATCTTTCAATGTACAGCCTGCTGGACCGATCCAGTTTTGCGAGCGGCGGAACTCACCGGGATTCTTTTCCTGGCCGCGAACGCCGGCCATTAATATTGCATGCGTTTCCCGAAGCAAACGATTGCACAGCGGCAGTTCTTGCAAGCGAATAATAGCATATTGTGCAGCATTTACATAATTGACTACATCACCAACATCCAGATTTACGTTGGTATCCATATCGGGATCCAGAATATCATCCAAAGTGCATTGTGTCCCCTCAATTTGGGATGTCATGAGTGCTTCTTTACGCACGTACATAGACACAAACAGGTCTGTGCTTGGAATCAGACTGGCGGCAGTATTCAGTTTTGCCAACTCCCGATTGGCCTCGATCAGAAGCTGTACAGAATCGCTGTTTAGTTCCAATGACTCAGGCGGCAAAGGAGCAGGCCGAAAGGATTGGTATGTCGCATTACCTGTTATATTATTTACGTATGCTCCTGCACGGTTCATATGTTATTCTCCTTGTTATTTTGAAATAGCGACTTAATTATAGGCCTATTATTTCAGAAATCAAGCAATTTTCTGAAATAAAGTGTCCTTAACAGCGTCCTTATTTCAATATTATTCATGATCACACCTCCGGCGCTGCCTGTATTTGTCAAATGCCCCCCGCCATCTATCCATATCCTCTTGACGCTTGAACGCATTTTCGCTACCATATTTTTGAATGAAAGGAGCTTACATGTACAACATTGAATTCTATGAGGATTCCAATGGTTACTCGCAGCTCTGGGAGTTTCTTGATGACCTGCAAAAGAAAGCCGGCAAAAATAAAGATGCCAGAATACAGCATCAGCAGATATCTTTTTACATTGAGCTTCTGCAGGAAAATGGCACAAGACCCAGAAAACTCCCCAACGTGAGATAAATCAGGCCCTTGCCGAAAGAGACGACTGGAAATCACGGCACGAAAAGAGGTGACAAACTATGGCAACATGGAACGATTATAAAAAACACGTACGTGAATCAAATCCTGAAATTGGCAGGGATATTGATGAAGTCGAAGAAAGAGCTAAGATTGTCAGCGCCATGATCGACCAGCGCCATAATCTAAACCTTTCTCAGCGTGACCTTGCAGAGATGTGCGGTCTTCCGCACTCATCCGTAGCCAGGATTGAATCAGGAAAATCTTCCCCAAACCTGACAACTCTGCTCAAAATTTTTGATACGCTCGGTCTTACACTTACCGTTCAGGCAAATTCGCGCAACAGAATGTCATCAATTGCAAAATGACAAATTTCAGTACCTGTACACCGGATGGGAGTCCTCCCGTCCGGTTTTTTCATCATGGCACTTCTTGTACAGAGCCCGCCAGTTATTCCTGTCCCAGAACAGGTTCGGATCACCACGGTGCGGAACGATATATCTTCCTGATGCATCTTCCGATGTTTCTCGCAATGCTTCTGTCCCGTGGGCACGAGCCGCGGACACCCCTGGTGGGCACACGGATGGTTCGGTTTGTATGCCATCAGTTATCCCTCTATACCAAAAGCCCCTGAAGGACTGTCCCTCAGAGGCTTCATCATCATTTTCAATTTCGTCATCATAACAATATCATGAAGTGGACTCCGTGCCGGAAGGCGAAGGCATATGGATTCGCTTCGACGAAAAGCAGAACTTGATGACGAGCGGCTGACTACACTGTATGAAGACATTCCGTAGATATTTCCCCTGAATGATTCATCGTATCACGGCGAATCATTCAGTTTGCCACTTAATTTACTAAGCATTTACTCCAGAAGAAAATCCACCAATCTTATAATCTCTATCCCATTTACGGAAGCTGTGGAATTTGTACTCAGTGTCAGAACAACTTTTCTGTAATTATCGCGAACCATTGTGAGCGGTGCGAGCTCGCGTTCTCTCGTGGATTCCGAAATCATATCTTCAGTCACCTGATAGTAGATCTTTTCATTATCCTTCCTCGCAATGAAATCTATTTCTTTATTCCCTATTTTCCCGACTGCTACATCATATCCCCGTCGCAGAAGTTCAAAATAAACCAGATTCTCAATCATATGACCTGTGTCCACATCTCTGTAGCCAAGAAGATAATTTCTGATTCCAAGATCGACAATGTAGTATTTCCCGAGAGTTTTCAATTCCTCTCTTCCCTTGATGTCGAATCTCTTTATCTCATAGAACAGATAAGCCTCCTTCAGTGCATTCACATAAGCTGAAATCGTCTGTGTTGCAGGTTTTCCATGCCTTGAGCGGTCCTCAATCATGTTTTCGGAAACCAGTGTATTGCTGATGGATGTCAGCGAGGTATTGTTACCAATGTTGTCTGCAAGGAACAGAATAATCTTCCGTAGAAGTACCGGATCTGTTATCTGACGCTGACCTCTGCGGCGCTCCCGTTCCAGAATATCACGCACGACCACAGTGGAGTACACGCCATCGATCAGAGCCAGCACCCTGTCCTGGATAAGCCCAGCATCCGCAATCCCGGGCATACCGCCATAATGCATATAGGTTTCAAACAAATCTTCCCACTCGACCGCTTCCCCATCTGCTCCAAAAGCTCTTTTCTTTGTTTCCCCCAAAGGAGACTTGTAATCACGGACTTCATATTTATGGAACTCCAGAAACTCCTTGAAGGATAACGGAAGCATTTTAATCTCTACATACCTCCCGGAGAGATATGTAGAATATTCCGATGAAAGCAGGTAAGCATTCGAACCGGTAATATAAATATCGCAGTCAAAATCCACGCGGAATGAATTAACTGCATCCTCCCATTTGTCAAGACGTTGCAGTTCATCGAAAAAAAGGTACATCCTTTTATCAGGAAGAACCCTCTCCTTCACATAACGGTAAAGGGCTTGTGCATCCATACCCCGGTATTCCATGGACTCAAAGTTTATGAAAATGATCTGCTCCTGCCCGACTCCTGTGTCAAGCAAGTGTTTTCTCATCAGCTTCAACAGGCTGGATTTTCCGCATCGCCGGATTCCGGTCACTACTTTTACAGGTTCGGTATCCTGAAATGCAATCAGTCGGTTCAGATAGATGTCTCTTGGCTTTAATCTTTCGAATGATCTGAGCATGTCTTATGTCCTCCTGACATATCTCAGAATAACCCAAACATGTCTAATGGTCAAGTTTAGGGTTTTAATAACTTAAATTGTATTTATTTTAAAGTTTAGGTTATCACAATTCATTTTTCATCATTGTTTTTCTACAGAAGATTTAAATAATAGTTTCCCAATGTGTGAGACTATACCAAGGCCTATATTCCAAGGATAAACTACGGGATTTGAGCCTTCTGTATCCCTCACGAACCAATGTAATGCATAATGTATTGCATTTTTGCCGCTTTTTAGCGTAAAATCTGCATATTTTCTTTTTTGGATATCGACATTTTTGCATGCTCTTTCCTTGAATATAGTCTAATATAGTGATACAATTAGACTATATTCAGGGAGGAGAAAAATGCCGATTCCACAGGATATCCTGGACGTAGCACGTCCGAAAAATACCGTTGTTATTGCCTATGGCAGGGACAAGTCCCTGTATGCCGTCCGACAGCGAGTTGGCTGCAAGAACGTCGGCGGGAGGCATCTGCCGGTTAACGGTCCAACGATCGGGCACATCGTCGATCATGTTTATGTACCGATCGACAATGCAGTTCCCACTCCGGTATCAGAAGCTCCAGTTGATCTTAAAGACTGGGCGGACATTGAACTCTGTGATGAGCTCTTCAGAAGTATTCAGACTGATCTTCTGAAGGTTTATGATCAACGGGATACCATGAAGATCTACTGTATCTCAGTCCTCCGTGTCTGCAACGCGGGGATACATGACTGGGAACTGAAGGAGGCTTATGAAACCAGCTTTCTCTCAGAGCTATATCCGGGCGTGGCCCTTTCAAAGAATACCGTATCTGACTTCGAGAACAATCTCGGAAAAGCTTACTCGAAGATCCGTACGTTCATGAGGAACCGTGCTGCGGCCGTAAAGATGGACAACCACCTTCTCGTGGACGGAACCCTGAAGACGGACAACTCCGAAGTGAATTCTCTGTCGGATTTCTCACGGAAGGCGAGGGTAAAGGGGACGAAGGACATATCCATTCTGTACGCATTCGATCTCGAGGCAATGGAGCCGGTATGCTCCAAGTGTTTCCCAGGCAACATGCTGGATAGCGTTGCATACGAGGAGTTCATCAGGGAGAACGGCATCACCAAAGGAATCGTCGTTGCCGATAAAGGATTTCCTGCGGATGCAGCGGATGAAGAGTTCAAAGCACATCCCAATCTGCATTACCTGAATCCGGTGAAGCGGAACTCCACCCTTATTGCGAAGCATCACCTCCTCGACTTTACCGGAATCCTGAAGTGTAATGCCCAGATCACGTTCAGGAAGGAGAAATCCGAATACCAGGGACGCACCAAGTGGCTGTATGCCTTCCGGGATGCTCAGAAGGCTGCCAAAGAGGAACACGACTGGCTCACTTACGCGAAGAAGACCGGGAACTATAAACTTGAGGTTCTCCGCAAAAAACAGAGAGTATTCGGCACAGTTGTTCTTGAATGCGATCTGAATCTTGATCCTGAGATCGCGTACAAAGCGTATTCCAAACGTTGGGAAATCGAAGTATTCATGCGGTTCTACAAGACCGCCTGTGAATTCGACGACACCCGCGAACATGATGATTATTCGGTAATAGGCAGTGAGTTCTGCGATTTCCTGGCATCGCTTCTGACCTGCCGGCTGATCAACAAGTTTGATTCTGTCCATCTATTGGATGACATGAACTATAAGAAGATCATGAGTATCCTGAACAGGGCTAAAAAGGTACGTACTGATCAGAGCGACTGGCAGCTGATCAGAATCAATGTCACCTATACGGCGGTTTTGCAAAATTTGGGCCTCCTTCCCAAGCCAGAGGAACCTCCGAAGAAAAAGCGCGGGAGACCGAGAAAAAACGCCGTATAGTCTAACTGGTTGGGAATCTATTATTTAAATCTGACGAATTATCCTTATGCCAGCCCACGCTTTCGCCCTGATCAGGCTGTTCTTCTTCTCCTGCTTTCTATCCTCGTTCTCATCCGGATCCAATCCTTCCAGTTCCAGATAGATATTCTTCAAAAAAACTGCGAACCCATGCAGACCACCGACATCATCGATCAGTTCTCCCCGTCTCTCGTGAGAAGAACAGGCCGATAAACCTCCCGGCATTTCACATTCGCGCGGTCAAGCTCTGACTGCGTAATTTTTTCGTCCGCGATAAGATCCGGGCAGTTCCGATTCGCGGCGATCCGGATCTTCCAGCTGTCGCCGAAATCATAATGATAATACAGCGTATCCGTCATCAGAAGCGGCACCACAAGTACTTCCGGAGAATCGATCTGGTCATCGAGCAAGCTTTGAAGTATCAAGTTTTAGTCAGTCGGTATATATCCGCAGCGTCGAAAGTATATCTTCCACCCTCCGGATTGCCTCTCTCACCTGCTGTTGTCCCTTTCGGATCTTTGACTGAACGAAAATGTCTGCCACAAATCCATCAAAGAAGAAATCTGCAAAGGTAAGGAACCCGTCAATGTCTACATTCAAATTTTCAAGATCGCGAATGTCACCAAGCTCATCCCGGAACGCCGCCATATCTCGTCTCGCGTCATCCACGTAACGGCTGGCGTTGTTTACCCTCATATGCTTCATCAGACCGGAGAATGTGTTGCCGCCGAAAATATCAATCAATCCCCAGGTTCCGGCACTGCTCAGCTGCCGATCTGCTTCCTTCAGGCTGTCCAGCGCACGTTCTCCGGCCCGGATTGCTTCTCGTATCTCTTTATTCCTGTCATAAACTTCATTCATTGCCTTATCCTCCACATCAGGATACCGCTGCTGCGATCAATGCAACAAGGCCGATAACAAGAACTACGGGAACTGCAATCAGTGCCAGACCGAAGACCGTCACTGCAAGCCCGGCCAAAAACAGCCAGCCGATACCTCCGAAAATCCATCCGAGCAGTGTGCCGACAGCCCGGAAAAACAGTCCCGTAAGCTTAAACAGCCCGATCATGATAAAAATAAGTGCCAGAATGCTCAACATGGTTTTCTACCTCTTTCTCCTCATAGGCAGCTTCAGATCGATAGCGGGATGCGTCCTCGATTCCGATTGTTTTGCTGTATTCCTGATTCCTGTCTATTGTGATCAGTTTTGTCCCTGAGCAATCTGGAGACGCACATTATTGATCCTGCATTCAAATCCGATTCCGAGAACCTATATAGCAAGCTCGGGATGTATGTCACCGATGCCTTTATTATTTTTGCCTGTACAGATCCATTTTCCCATTCAGGAAACTGAATAGAACGTGTGAAACGGTTCTTTGATAACCCGGTCGAATACTTTTTCTCCCTCAGCAGAAAGTTTTTCTTCATCAACGCCTGTCAACGTGCCGTTACGCCAGACCACACGGCCATTGACCATGGTAAGATCCGTATATCCTGTCACACCGCAGCGGGCGAGAAGATTCTTTGGGTCATGGAAAGCCCCCGTAAGCTCGAGCTTCGCAGAATCGATCATAAAGAGATCTGCTGCTTTATGAGGTTCCAGACTCCCAAGA
>Ga0256405_10011830_pt1 | contig 10992 bp, 7 predicted proteins | sample RumenRJG_02DNA_FD_189096 | JGI IMG/M metagenome (GOLD analysis project Ga0256405, IMG submission 189096) | Bovine rumen microbial communities from Lethbridge, Alberta, Canada - RJG_02 | ecosystem: Host-associated > Mammals > Digestive system > Stomach > Rumen | place: Canada: Alberta | collected...
CGGTCTCTTCACCCTGCTCATCCTGCTTGTTCCCGAGTCGCCGCGTCACCTGGTGATGCGCGGGCTCGACAACGAGGCCTTCCGCATCCTTTCCCGCATCAACGGGGAGGAAAAAGCCCACAGGATCCTCTTCGAGATCAAGGAAACCGTCGTCGAAAAACGGGAGAAACTCTTCGCATACGGCTTCATGGTCATCTTCATCGGCTGCATGCTGTCGGTCTTCCAGCAGGTGATCGGCATCAATGCGGTGCTGTATTTCGCCCCTCGTATCTTCGAGTCGATGGGTGTGAGCAACAACATGCTCTTTACCGTCATTATGGGCATCATCAACATCAGCTTTACGCTGCTGGCTGTATTCACGGTTGAGAAACTGGGGCGTAAACCGCTGCTGATCAGCGGATCGATCGGTATGGCCATCGGCGCGCTGGGAGTTGCCCTCTCGAATGTGGCCACGCTGCCCGCACTCGTTCCCGTGATCAGCATCATGGTGTACAGCGCCTGCTTCATGTTCAGTTGGGGACCGGTCTGCTGGGTGTATATCGCCGAGATCTTCCCCAATACCATCCGCAGCCAGGCCACGGCCTGGGCCGTGGCGTTCCAATGGATCTTCAACTTCATTGTATCCAGCACTTTCGTGCCGATGTACAACATGCAGCTGGGAGCCATGGGCGAGCGTTTCGGCCATTTCTTCGCCTATGCGCTCTACGGCGTGATCTGCCTGGTGGCGGCCCTGTTCGTCTGGCGTCTCGTCCCTGAAACCAAGGGCCGCACGCTGGAAGAGATGACCGCCCTGTGGCGGAACCGTTCCAAAAAGAATAAAGTGAATCAAGCCTGATATGAAAAAATGCATGCAGACGGCCCTTGCCGTCCTTCTGTTCCTGGCGGTAAGCGCCTGTACGCCGAAGCCGTCCGTCACGCCCGCCATCCCGAAGGACAAGGCGGTGGAAGCAAAAGTGGAAAAAGTACTGAAAGGAATGAGCCTCAAGGAGAAGGCCGGCCAGATGGTCCAATTGACCATCCTGACCCTGGAAGATGATACCCACGAGGCCATCGATCCGGCCAAACTGGACAGGATCATCGGGCAGTACAAAGTCGGTTCGATCCTCAACGTGATGCACGACGCCGCCCATTCCCGCGAGCAGACGGCCGCGATGGTCCGCCAGATCCAGGAAAAATCGATGGAAGTGCTGGGGATCCCGTGCATCTACGGCCTGGATATGATCCACGGGGCTTCGTACCTGACCGACGGCTCCCTGTATCCCCAGGAAATCAACCTGGCGGCCAGCTTCAACCGGGATTATGCCCGGATGATGGGGGAGGCGATGGCCTATGAGACCCGGGCCGCGCAGGTGCCGTGGGTGTTCTCGCCCGTAATGGACCTGGGCCGCGACCCGCGCTGGCCCCGCATCTGGGAGAGCTATGGAGAAGATCCGTACGTACAGGCCGAAATGTCCCGTATCGAGACGGAAGCCATCCAGGGCGCCGATCCCAATCACGTGGACCTGGAACACGCGGCCGTGAGCATCAAGCACTATATGGGTTATGGCGTGCCGCTTTCCGGGAAAGACCGTACACCGGCTTACATCGCGGAAAACGACCTGCGTGAAAAGTATTTCCGTCCTTTCAAGGAATGTTTCCAGGCCGGGGCCCTGACCGCCATGGTCAACTCCGCTTCCATCAACGGGATTCCGACCCATGCCAATGCGCTGCTGCTCACCGGCTGGGTGAAGGAACAACTTGGCTGGGACGGCGTGTTCGTGACCGACTGGGCCGATATCGACAATTTCTATACCCGCGACCATGTGGCAGCTGACAAGCGGGAAGCCGTGGCCCTGGGCATCAATGCCGGAATCGACATGATTATGGATCCCTATGATCCGGAATGCGTCAATGTCATCGTCGACCTGGCTGAAAAAGGGGAGATCCCGATGGCCCGCATCGACGATGCCGTCCGCCGCATCCTGCGGCTGAAAGTCCGCCTGGGCTTGTTCGACAATCCCGTCTGGGAGCACGACTATCCGGATTTCGGCTGCGAACGCTTCGCGAAGGAGTCCTATGCCGCCGCCGTCGAGTCGGAGGTGCTGCTCAAGAACGAGGGCGGCCTCCTGCCGCTCAAAGGAACGGAACGCATCCTGGTCACCGGCCCGAACGCCAACTCGCTGCGGGCGCTCAACGGTGGCTGGTCCTACCGCTGGCAGGGTTCGGCCGACGAGTTCGTGCCGCAGTTCAATACCATCCTGGAAGCGATGCAGCAACGGTTCAACCGGGTGACGTATGTGCCGGGAGTCATTTACGATGAAAGTCCGAATGCCTGGCAGACCGACCATGCTGTCGGCATCCGGCAGGCCGCAGCCGCTGCACGGGCCGCCGATGTGATCGTCTGCTGCGTCGGCGAGAACTCCTATTGCGAGACGCCGGGCAACATGGATGACCTCAATCTGTCGGCCAACCAGAAGGAACTGGTCCGCGCCCTGGCTGCGACGGGCAAGCCGCTTGTGCTGGTGCTCAACGAGGGCCGTCCGCGCATCATCGGGGACATCGAGCCGCTGGCCACGGCCGTGGTCGATGTGATGCTTCCGTCGAACTACGGCGGCGACGCCCTGGCGGCGCTGCTCGCCGGCGACGAGAATTTCTCCGGCCGGCTGCCGTTCACTTATTCGAAACACATCAATGCCCTGCATACCTACGATTACAAGGTCTCCGAGCACCGGGAGGTGATGGAAGGATCGTACAATTACGACGCCGTGATGGACGTCCAGTGGCCTTTCGGCCACGGCCTGAGCTACACAACCTTCACCTACAGCGACCTGAAGGTCGAGAACGCAGGCATGTCCGGCTCCGACCGGGTATCCTTCAAGGCTGGCGATATATTGAAAGTCTCTGTAAACGTGACAAATACGGGTAGTCGTGCCGGCAAGGAAGCCGTGCTGCTCTACAGCTCCGACCTGGTGGCCTCGCTGATTCCCGATGTCAAGCGCCTTCGCGGCTTTGAGAAGATCGCCCTGGCGCCCGGCCAGACGGAGACCGTTACGTTTGACCTGCCGGCCAGCGAGCTGGCCTTTGTCGGCGCTGACGGCCGCTGGCGTCTCGAGGCGGGGGAATTCCGCATCGCCTGCGGCGGTCTGGGCGTAGTGGTGAACTGCACGGAGACGAAAGTCTGGGATGAACCGAATCTGTAAACAAGCGATGGATAACCGATCTGAAATCTTCTTCAAGGAAACGGCCGGGGTCCTGGAACACAATATCCTGGACTGGTGGCTGAAATTGCGGGATCCCCGGGGCGGCTTCTACGGCGAAGTTTCGTCCGATGGCCGGATCTCACCGGATGCGCCGCGGGGCGTGATCCTCAATGCCCGTATCATCTGGGCCTTTGCCGCCGCTTACGGGGCTTTCCGGAAAGCGGAATACCTGGAGGCCGCCGCGGCGGCCAAGGATTGGTTCCTGACGTATTTCTGCGACCCGGATCACGGCGGTGTGTACTGGAGCGTTTCGGCCGACGGCGTCCCCCTCGACAGCAAAAAGCAGCTCTATGCCCAGGGCTTTGCCATCTACGGGCTCAGCGAATTGTATAAGGTGAACCGGGACCCGGCGGTGCTGCAGGCCGCTGTCGCACTTTTCGAAACGGTGGAAGCCCATTTCGCCGACCGGCTCTGCGGCGGCTACATCGAGGCGCTTTCCCGGGATTTCTCTCCCCTGGAAGACATGTCACTCTCGGCCCACGATATCAATGCCGACAAGACCATGAATTCGCATCTCCATATCCTGGAGGCCTATGCCAATCTCTATCGGGTCTGGCCCGATGCCCGGCTCAAGACCGCGCTGGTGCAGTTGCTTGACCTCATCTGCCAGAAGGTGATGGGCTCGGACTGGCACTTGCAGCTCTATTTCCGGCGGGACTGGTCGGTCTTGCCGGGTGCCATTTCCTACGGCCACGACATCGAGACCTCCTGGCTGTTGCTGGAATGTGCCTTCGCCACGCGCGATTTCGACGTGGTAAGCCGGGTCCGGCCGTTCGCACTGGCCCTGGGCCGCGCCGGCAACGAAGGCGTCCTGCCCGACGGATCGATGCTGTATGAGCGCCAGCCCGACGGCACGGTCGATGAATCCCGCCAGTGGTGGGTGCAGGCCGAAACGGTCGTCGGCAATCTCTGGCTTTGGAAGTATCACGCGGATGCCGATGCACTGGAGCGCGCCTTTGCCTGCTGGGCCTATATCCGCGACCATCTTGTGGACCATGTACAGGGGGAATGGTACTGGGCCATCCTGCCCGACGGCACCCCCGACCTGGCCAATCCCAAGGCCGGCTTCTGGAAGTGCCCGTATCACAACACGCGTATGTGTCTTGAAATATTAAAATTGTTTGAATGATATTAACAGATGTCCTGTCGGCTCAAAAACCCATAGCCGCCCATGGCTCTGTGAATGGGAGGGGCCCAAAGCCAAGGCTTTGGGAGGGATAGCGCGAAGCGCGTAGGTTTTTGAGCCGACAGGACATCTGTTAAAACGTTTTCGTTTATGGCAAAATTATCTGAGAAATTAGGCTATGCCCTGGGAGACGCCGCCGCCGGCGGCATCACCTGGAAAGTGATGTCGATCGCATTCCCGCTGTTTTTTACGAATGTCTTTGGTCTGACCGTGGCCGATACGGCTACGCTGATGCTGGTGGCGCGGCTGTTCGACGTGATCACCGACCCGCTGATGGGTGCCATCGCCGACCGGACCCAGTCGCGCTGGGGAACCTACCGGCCCTGGCTTATTTTCGGCGCCATTCCCTTGGGGCTGGTCTTTGCCCTGCTGCTCTATACGCCGGAACTCGGCCCGGTCGGGAAGCGGATCTATGCCTACGCGCTTTATCTGCTGATGATGGTGGTTTATACGGCTGTCAATGTGCCTTATGGCTCACTGCTGGGGGTGATGACCGATGACGACAACGAAAAGAACCAGTTCTCCTCTTACCGGATGGTCGGCGCTTACGCGATGGGCTTTGTCACTTTGCTGTCCTTCCCGTACCTGCAGAAAATGGTAGGCGGCAGCGAGCAGCATCAGTATGCGGTCCTGGGTGTCGTGCTGGGCGCCCTTGCGGCGGTCGGCACGCTGGCCTGCGGTCTGCTGACCAAAGAGCGTCTCAAGCCGGTCCGGGCCGAGAAGTTTTCCTTCAAGCCTTTTGCCGACCTGTTCCGCAACAAGCCCTGGATCTACCTGACGCTGATCGGCATCTGCACCAATTTCTTCAATGGCTTCCGCTATGCCGTGGCCGGATACCTCCTGGAATACTGCCTCCACGGCGATGTCACGGTCTCGGGCCTGATCATCAACTATACGGTGTTCATGACATTCGGGGAAGTGACGTGCATGATCTTCGGCGGACTTTCGCCGCGCTTTACCAAGTGGGTGGGCTCCAAGCGCAAGGCCTTTACCTGGGCGGCCGTCATCTGTGCAGTGACTTCGGTGGCATTCTTCTTCATCCCGATGGATCCGAAATACATCTGGGTGATGGTGGGGATGGTCATTCTCACCTCCATCGGCATCGGCCTGTATTCGCCGCTGCTGTGGTCGATGTATGCCGACGTGGCCGACTATGCTACGGAAAAGAACGGTACGTCTTCGACGGGCCTGATCTTTTCCTCCGGCACGATGGCGCAGAAATTCGGCTCGGCCATTTCCGGTGCCCTCGTGGCGATGCTGCTTGGCATTGCCGGCTTTATTTCGGGTACCGATCCCGCCACGGGACAGACGGTGGTGACCATTACCAATGAGCCTTCCGTCCAGAAGATGATCTGGTCGCTTTTCTCGCTCTTCCCGGCCGCCATCGCCCTGCTGATCCTCCTGCTTCTGCGTCTGTATCCCATCCGCAAATAACGCTTTTGTCCATCGACCCTTGTAAAGTCGCAGAAAAAGCCTTATCTTTGTAAAATAACTAGGCAAAGAAAAGGCTTTGTTTGTGATCAAGGATATCCTTTCGTTCTATACTCCGGTCGTGCTGGCGGCTGTCGGCGCGCTGCTGGCTGTCAACTGGATTTATTTCAAAGTGTTGAGGATAGCCAAGGATAAGGGTATCGTCGACAATCCGGATTTCCGCAAGCTGCAGCAGGAGCCTGTGCCGATCCTCGGAGGCATTGCCGTCTTTTTCGGCGTAGTGACCGGCGTTCTGGCCGGTTTCTCCTGTTCATCCCTCTTTTCCGCTCCTGCGCTTTCCGTCCTGGGCCCGGTCTTGTGCGCGATGGTGATCATGGTCTATGTCGGGGCGATCGATGACGTGAACGGACTTTCGCCGCGCAGCCGCATTGTCATCGAGATCCTGACGCTGCTGGGCCTGATTTACGCCGGCGGCGGTTGTGTGGACAGTTTCCATGGCCTGTGGGGCGTTACCGCCTTCTCCTGGTGGCTGGGCGTTCCGCTGACAGTATTTGCCGGCGTAGGTATCATCAATGCCGTCAACATGATCGACGGGGTCAACGGCCTGAGCAGCGGCTTGTGCATCACTTACTGTCTGATGTTCGGCTTCGTGTTCTGTCTGATGGGCGACCTGCCCAATGCCATCCTGGCCTTCGCCATGGCTACGGCGCTGCTGCCTTTCCTGGTACATAATGTCTTCGGCCACCGGAGCCGCATGCTCATCGGCGATGCCGGTACGATGATGATGGGCATCCTGATGGCCTGGTTCACCATCTGCGTCCTGCGCAGCGACTCGCCTTTCGCCCGCATTGCCGAACCCCGGCAGATCAGCCTGATCGCCATGACGCTGGCGATCCTGAGCGTTCCGGTGTTCGATACCCTGCGGGTGATGGGCCGGCGTATTATGCAGGGGAAGAGTCCTTTCATGCCCGACAAGAATCACCTGCACCACCTCTTCATCCGTCTGGGCGTGAGCCACTCCATCACCTCGCTGACGGAGATCCTGCTCGATATCCTGATTGTCGGCGTCTGGGCCGTGTCGGTCCTCTTGCATGCATCGCTTGCGTGGCAGCTGTACCTGGTAGTCATCGCCTCGGTGGTGCTGGTTTGGGGAACGGCCCGCCTGTTCGGCGCACCCGAGGAGCGCCAGAGCCGTTTTGTGCGCCGCGTGGCCGAGTTCAGCCCCAAGACCCATCTGGCTGACGCTGTATGGTGGCGGCGTTTCCAACGCTGGCTGGATGCGCCGGAGAAGCACTATACCGATCATAATTAACCCTATTAGACTGTTAGATACTTGCACGATTTCGCTTTATCCCTCTTGTTGCTGGGAGCCCTCTCGTCGGGAAACCAGCTGCCCTTCTGGGCTACGTCCAACCAGTTCGGCCTGATGCCTGAAGGCAGCGGCGGCCTTGCTTTGCTGCAGGCCGGTACGCAGTACGACCCTTCCAAGGAGTTCCAATGGAAATGGGGGCTTTCCCTGGCGGGGAATGCGGATTCGCGTACCGCTGATTTCAGTGCGATGGTCGATGAACTGTACGGGAGTGCGCGCTGGAAGGCGCTGCGTCTCGACGTGGGAATGAAGCACGTGGATACGGAATTCTGGGGTGCGGGGATGCGGTCGCTGGGTTCGATGTCCGCCACGGGCGGTCATGTCGCGTGGAGCGGCAATGCCCGGACGATGCCGGGCTATCTGGCCACCCTGGATCCGGTGCCGGTGCCGCTCACACGGAAAATCATGTGGATCCGCGGCGCGTTCGGCGACTACAAGACGCTCGACAACCGCTATGTGAAGGGCGCGATGGTCCATCGCACCCAGATCTATTTCCTGTTCAAGATCACCAAGCGCCTGGACTTTCAGTTCGGACTTGACCATATCGCGCTCTGGGGCGGCACGAGTCCGGGTGAGGGGGCCATCCCTGTCACGTTCGACAATTATTTCCGCGTGATTACCGGACGGTCCGCTTCGAGCAAAGGCACTTTAAATGACCAGCTTAATGTGATCGGCGACCAGCGGGGCGGGGGATTGTACCGCTTTGACTGGCGCGGAGACGGCTGGAAGATCATCCTGCAGCGGGATTTCCCCTATGATGACGGATCGGGTATGTCCGGCTTGCAGAATTTTCCCGACGGCGCCCATACTTTCTGGTTTGGCTGGGACAACAAGGACCGCTGGGTGTCGGATATCGTCTATGAGTATCACTACACAATGAAACAGTCGGGGACCTACCACGCCCGCCCGACGACCGAAGAAGAGCGTAAAACCCTGGACCCCAAAGACCAGTATCACTATTGGAATCATGTGTACGGCGGCGTGGACAATTATTTCAATCATAGCGCTTACAAATCCGGTTGGACATATTACGGCCGCTGCATCGGCGATCCGTTGTTTTTTCCCGTGGGGACGCGTGCCGGGACCTGGACGGGGAAGGAACTTGTCATGGGCATCGAGAGCAACCGTTTCAAGGCGCACCATTTCAGTATCTCCGGCAAGGCGTTCAAGCGTCTGCCGTATAAGTTGATGTTGACTTATAGTCAGAATTACGGACGCTATGCGGCTCCCTATGAAGGGGAATCCCAGTGGCTCAAACCCTGGGGTACGGTTAAGGAAACTCCATTGCACCAGGTTTCTGGTGCACTTGTGGGAGAGATTCCGCTGCGGGCTGCCCGCTTTGTCGCGGCGGGTTCCGCGTTGAGGCATTTCACTGTAACTTACGGCCTGTTCGCGGACCGCGGGCAGTTGCTGCCCGACCTTTTCGGCGGTACGCTGGGACTTCGCTGGGATCTGTAAAAACCGTCGCGGTTCAGGATTGATTTTAATTGCGGGTCCGGGCATTTTGTCCGGACTTTTTTGTATCTTTGTCAAATTGTAGGGTCGGTTCGCGGATACCGCCTATGGATGTAGGCAGGACCGTCAGCGGGAGCTTGAAAACCTGCGGAACTGTGGCTGCTTCGTTTGCGTTTAACAGACGGAGGAGTGAAAATTATATCCAGACACCAGGACCGGCATCAAATCAATACGGACTCAGTATGAATGAATTTGCTTTATCACTTCTGCTGCTGGGCGCCCTTTCGACGGGTGGCCCGCTGCCGTTCTGGTCGACGGCCGGCCAGTGGGGCCTCATGCCCGAGGGCAGCGGCGCGCTGGCGCTTGTGCAGGCTGGCACCCAGTATGACCCCGCGAAGGATTTCCAGTGGAAATGGGGCGTCTCGCTGGGAGCGGGTTATGATACGGGACTCCCGGCCGGAAGCGGGAATGACCGGACCGCCCATTTCGGCCTGATGGTCGATGAACTTTACGGAAGCGTGCGTTGGAAGGCGCTTTCGCTCGACCTGGGCATGAAACGTTTCGACCGCGATTTCTATGGGGCGGGAACGCCGACGCTCGGCTCGCTTTCCACCACGGGCGGCAATATCATCTGGAGCGGCAATGCCCGTACGATGCCGGGCTATGCGCTGCGGCTCGATCCGGTGGCGATTCCCGGGACGGGGCGGCACGTATGGCTCTATGGCTCCTGGGGCGACTACCGGACGCTCGACAACCGCTATGTGAAAGGGGCGCTGGTCCACCGCGCCGAGGCCGGTCTGCGGATTGATTTTCTCAAGCGCCTGAGCCTGACCCTGGGTTTTGAGCACGACGCGATGTGGGGCGGCAACCACCCGCGATACGGGCAGCTGGCCGTCACGCTCCCGAATTACTTCCGCGTGATCACGGGACAGGCCGGTTCGTCCGAAGCGCCGGTCAACGACCGCAACAACGTGATCGGCGACCAGCGGGGACGGCAGTTGCTGCGCCTCGACTGGCGGGGCGATGGCTGGCGGCTGGCGCTGCAGCACGACCGTCCGTTCGAAGATGTGTCGAGCCTTTTCTTCCGCAATTTCCCCGATGCCGTCAATACCTTGGCTTTCAGCCTGGACGACAAGGATGCCTGGGTGACGGACGTCGTCTATGAGTTCCAGTACACGCGCTATCAGTCGGGGATGATCAATACCTCGACCAAGGAAGAGGAAAGTAAGGAACGCTCCTTCCTCGAGCGCCTGCGTTACTATCTGAGCATCCAGGACGGGGGGGACAATTATTTCAACAACTGGGAATACAAGTCCGGCTGGTCGCATTACGCCCGTACGGTCGGCAATCCGCTGTTCTTCCCGGCGGGGACGCGTGCAGGGACCTGGCCCTCGCTTCCGTTGCAGGGCATCGAGAACAACCGTGTCAGGGCCCACCATCTGGGCGTAGGCGGCAAATTGCTGCGGAAATTCCCTTACAGGCTGATGCTTACCTACAGCGAGAATTACGGCATCCCCAAAGAACGCTACACGGGCCCCAATCCCTGGAACAAGCCCTGGGGCACGGTGGCGGAGGTGCCGCTCCGGCAGGTTTCCGGCGCCTTTACAGGCGAGATTCCTTTCCGGAACCTGACCCTTGTTTACGGCATTTACGCCGACCGGGGACATGTACTTTGCGACAATTTCGGCGCTACGCTGGGACTGCGCTGCCAAATCCGATGAAACCGATGAAAAAAATACTGACGGTGGGCGTCTTCGATATGCTGCATATCGGGCATGTCCTGCTTTTCAAGAAAGCCCGCGAACTGGGCGATTACCTGATCGTAGCCGTGCAGGAAGACGACTGCATCCTCAAGTACAAGCCGGGGACGAAAATGGTCTATACGACGGAGGAACGCAAATTCATGGTCGGTGCGCTGCGCTATGTCGATGAAGTGGTGACCTATCGCGACGTGGATACCGACATCCAGGGGCTGGATTTCGATGTCTTCGCCAAAGGGCCGGACCAGAGCCACGCCGGTTTCCAGCGGGCCGAGGCCTGGTGCCGGGCGCACGGCAAGGAGGTCGTGGTGATTCCCCGTACCGAGAATATCTCGTCCACCCTGCTCAAATCATACTCGAAGCTATGAAACTGAGTATCATCATCCCTTATCACAATTCCGATCCGTGGATCGGGGCGATGCTCGATTCGCTGCTGGACCAGGATCTGCCGCGCGAAGACTACGAGATCGTGGTCGTGGACGACGGCTCCACGGAAGAGCCGGTGACCCTGCACCGTTATGCGGAGGCGCACGCGAACATCCGTGTGTTCCG
>Ga0256405_10011831_pt1 | contig 10992 bp, 8 predicted proteins | sample RumenRJG_02DNA_FD_189096 | JGI IMG/M metagenome (GOLD analysis project Ga0256405, IMG submission 189096) | Bovine rumen microbial communities from Lethbridge, Alberta, Canada - RJG_02 | ecosystem: Host-associated > Mammals > Digestive system > Stomach > Rumen | place: Canada: Alberta | collected...
CAGACAAATACGCAAAGAACAGGAATGAGAACGCGCGTGTATTTTCTTCCGGCGTCTCTCCTTTCCATCCGTAAGGAAGTTATCATGACGGAGATTGTGCAGAATAAAATGCCGGACTGCACCCATGCAGGATATCTTCGTCCCACAACCACAAAGCCCGTTTCCATCAATAGTGCTTCAAGCATCGTAATCAGCCCGGCAGTCAATGCTCTTACAGGATTCAGCCAAAGTGCAAGAACAAAAAAAACCAGTATCAAAACCCAAAGATGATTATATTGCCGGAGCGGAAAACCAAACAATTGCTTAATATGGTTGACTGTTTCTTTTTTGTAATCCGTTTTGAGATGTGTTTCAGAAATATCAGCCATTTTCTGAAGCAGATCTGCAGTGATAAACTCTTCATCCGTCAGCTGCCAGGAGCATATCAGATGATAGTCATTCTCACTTATTCCGATTTCTTCAAATTCTTCTTTTGCATCATCATAGGAAACTTTCGGATAATCCATAAAAAGTGACCGGCTTGCATTGAATTCTTTGTAGCTTTTTAGTTCTTCCGAATTCCAGACCAACTCGTTTATACCAAAGAGAGCTCCGCAAAATATCATCAGTCCGCCCAGCGCTGCGAATACCTTGTTGAAGGAGTCTCCTTCCCCCATGTTTTTCCGCAAAGGCAGGTATTCAGCCAACAAAAATACAAAAACAAATGGAAGGGTCAGCAGGAAGCCCTCAAAACGAAGCATCGCAGAAAAACAGGTCAGGGCGCACCCCGGAACCAGCTCTTTTCTGTGGCCATGAGCGCCTGACGAGATAACCCACAGCATCCCGGTCATGCATCCGACAGCAGTCGTTTGGGTATAGGATATTCTGCACAGATATGTGGGCGCGAAAGAGGCTGTTATTGCAAAAGATATTGCTATTTTCCACCAATAGGAATCCGGCTTTTCCACATCAGTATATTTTCCGGAGGATTTCTGCAGATGATCGTATACAAGCATCTGCAGCACACAGAAGGATGCAAGAATGATCCCTTCCTCATATACGATAAACCAGTTCACGGATGGAATCACTTTGTATAAAGCATACATGATCCAGCCAAGCAGGACATTGATGTACCGGACATACGGCGTGGCATATTGTTCGCCCCATACTCCCACAAACAGATCTCCGATTTCCTCATCGTCGTTCGATAAGGTCTTTGGCTCGCAGGTGAAAAGGACAGTCATGAAAAGGATCAGCATCAGGCAGATAAAAATGCACCATACCTGCCCTCTGTTGTATTTCATTCTGCCGGACAGCTCTCCCTGATGGCCGGCCTTCATAAATTCATTCATCCTTGCTCACCCATGTCCCTGGCAACCGTGCCTCTCAGATACAGAGGCCGCTCTGAATCCAGATATGCTTATTGTTATCACCGGAAAGGGCTGAAGCTCCGGAGATCCGCCGCGTTGGACCGGGCATGCTGGTTGAACCGGCTGCCCGCCATGTTCTTTGCGTAGGTAAAGGCCTCTCCGAAGGTCACAAGGCCGTCCCCGTCCGTATCGGCATATCTGGCCGTTGCAGCGCTTCGGACCCCGTCCCAGCCGCAGCCCCGGCACAGATAATGGGTAAAGGCGCCCATGGCCAGCGTTTGGCCTCCGGACGTAAACTCATCCTCCCAGCTCAGCTCGTCTGCGGCGCAGGCCGTCATGACATAATAGGCGGAGATCCCATTTGCTGCTGATGCAGTGCTTCGCACGGACCTGCTCTTCAGGGCAGCGCTGCTCCCAAAGGCGGAAATCACCGCCGCGTTGAAGCTATCCGCTGCTTCCTGCCCGACGTTTCCGGACTCCTCCGTCCCGATTTTGGGAAGCCCCGCCAGGCTCCGGACCTTGTTCTTAAGCTGAGTTACCGCCCTGGAAACCGCATTCCCGAAGATACCGTCTGCCGCGGTTCCGCTGTAGCAGGCGTCGATGATGATGACCTTCCGTCCGGGAACGGCATCCAGGACGTTCCGCAGCGAGGCCATGGACACGTTTCTGTGATCCGTCCCCAGCAGATTTCCGCCTTCCGTGCCGTGGCCGCTGTAATAGAACAGGGAAACATCATAATCCGTAGCATCCCGGAAGGCGTTCCCGCAGGCCTCCAGAATTTCGGAGGCGGTCAGATCCCGCCGAAGGGAAGCCTGATAGTTCGTCCGGTCCAGATGCTGCAGGCAACTGGAAACCGCCGGCCCATCGTTCACCGGCCCCTCCAGTTGATAGCTGTCAGCGTAGATCTGGGTCACGAGGAGCGCCCGGTAGATGGTTCCCGCCTCCACGTCATATCCGCTGCCCAGCAGGGACTGAGCCAGGCTGCCGGGATCGCAGTGGATCCAGACGGTCCGGTCCGCATCCTGAAAAGTATCCGCCGGGATCTCTGCTTCCGAAGGAAGATAAACCTCCCGGATTTCCCCGCATCCGGCAAAGGCCTCCCCCTCCACCGCTGTAAGGCCCGCCGGCAGTCGGATGGCATCCGCCTTCACGTCTACAGTCCACAGTAGGAGCAGGAATAACAGGAGAAAAAGAACCGGCGCTTTTCCCATTGTCTTTTTTGAGTCCTGAAAGCGCAAAATCTTCTCTCCTTTCTGTCCGATTGTTCGCAGGTAACTATGGTTATTTTACTTTTATTTTCCCGGAAGTCAACATTTGTATCTGATGGATTCACGACACATTTGTATCCGTGACATCCTGGGTGGCGTTCGTAGCGTTTCCTCAAGCCGTGGACAGACCGACGCTCATGCACTGAAAGCTTGCCCGGACATGTATTTTGGATTATAATACTTCGGTTGACAGAGCTCCTGCCTTTTGTTTTTGTGCAATTCCGGAGGCTGAACCCTACGGGAATTCATCCGGATGTCCTGTCAGCTTCCGGAAGGGATAGCCCGGCATAATGCTGAAGCGTAGTGCCCTGATTATCCTGAAAGGTAGAAAGAGGACGGCCCCGCTGTACCGATGTCGCTTGCCGGGCTGCGGGCCCGTACAGAAAAAGTGTTTCTCCATGCGGCACGATCATCACGCCGCATAGCGAAGCCATGCCTTTTCTGGATTTGTTTCGCGCCGTAAGGACAAAATCAGGTTAATGCATTTTTAGGCAATGGCTTTTATCCGTTATAATCATTTTTTACCACAAAGTTTCCCAGCAGAAATTGAATGGTCGCACTTTTGAAATCATGAGGTGCCTGTCTATGCAGATTAAAAGCAAATACTCCTGGATGAAGCATATTGACTTCATGCTCGCAGATTTAATCGCTTTGGTTATTTCATTCCTGGTTGCATACCATCTGAAATTCGACAGATGGAACTTTTATCAGAATGAAGAATGGACCCGGTATCTGTTCATTGTACTGTCCTTAAGCCTGGTCATCAACTTTATTAGCAACCCATACAGTGGAATTCTGAAGCGCCCGTATTATATGGAGATTATAAAGTCTTTTCAACTGGCTATTTATAATCTTCTTTTCGCCACAGCGATTTTTTACGCGTTCAAGATCGGCGCAAGCTATTCCCGTGAAATGTCGTTCGTCATGTACGGCATCTATTTCATTCTCACCACCATCATTAAATCCATCTGGAAAAAGCTATTGGTCAGCGGAAAGATCGTACTGACAACAACCAGAAAAATTCCGCTGTTTATAATTGCAAGCAAAAATGATGTCGAAAAAACAATACAGAATGTATTGGCCGGGGATTTCCAGCTCTATCATATCCAGGGCGTCCACCTGATTGATGATGACAGAGAATTTATTGATGTGGAAGGAGTTGGAAGTTTTCCTGTTTATTCCGATGGGTATGATCAGATTATTTTGGACAGTAATATAAGCGAGGTGCTTGTCGCCGTTAGGCCCGGAACCGTTGAGCCTGGTATTCTGGAAAGGTTGAATGCCAATGCGGTCGGCTTGAACATTGTGATAGAATCCGCGGTGGGATTCCAGCCTGAAGACCAGTATATCCAGAACTTCGGAGTTTATAAGTCATTAAGCGTTGGCGCCTTCTCCTTCACGCCCGGTCAGATGCTCTATCTGGCGATCAAGCGGTTCATTGATATTCTGTGCAGCTTGGCCGGTCTCATCATTCTCGTTCCGATCACGATCATCGTCAAGCTGCTTTATCTTGCCACCGGTGATACTGCAAAGATTTTTTATCGACAGCGCCGGATTGGTGAAAACGGCAAAGAAATCAGAATCTGGAAATTTCGCACCATGGTTTCCAATGCAGATGAAGTGCTGACGGAAATGTTAAAAGATCCCAGATACAAGGCTGAATGGGATGCGAATCAGAAATTTACCAATGATCCAAGAATTACCAAAGTAGGCAGAATACTCAGAAAAACAAGCATCGACGAGCTGCCACAATTTCTGAATGTACTCCAGGGAGATATGAGCCTTGTTGGTCCACGGCCTTTGGTTGCAGGCGAATTGGAAAAATTCGGAGGCCTGAAGCTTTACCAAAAAGTTAAGCCGGGTATTACAGGCTGGTGGGGATGCAATGGACGAAGCAATATTGATTATCGTGAACGGCTTGAATTGGAATACTACTATGTCAGGAACTGCAGCTTGTATCTGGATCTTTTATGTATCTTCAGAACAATTCTGGCAGTAATAAAGAAAGATGGAGCTCAATAAAGAAATGAACAACAGACATAGGTGAGCCTTATGAACATTAAGATAATTGTGGCCACGCATAAAAAATATTGGATGCCTGAAGATTCTATGTATCTTCCGGTTCATGTCGGTGCCGCGGGAAAGCCCGGTATCGGTTATCAACGGGACGATACAGGAAATAATATAAGCGATAAAAACCCCAACTTTTGTGAATTAACAGGGCTGTACTGGGCCTGGAAAAACCTGAAGGCAGACTATGTCGGACTGGCTCACTACCGCCGGCATTTCTCAAGCGGGAAATGCTTTGGAAGTAAAAAGGATAAAGTCATCCACAGCTCTGAAATGGAAAAGAAGCTGAAAGAGACGGACATTCTGCTTCCCAACCCCCGGAATTACTGGATTGAAACAAACTACAGCCAGTATGCCCACGCTCATCACGCCATTGACCTGGATACAACGAGGGATATTCTGAATGAAAAATATCCGCAGTATATTGCAACCTGGGATGCCAGCATGAAAAAAACCGTCGGTCATCGATTCAATATGTTTGTGATGAAGTATCCGCTCTTTTCTCAGTATTGTGAATGGCTCTTTGATATCCTCTTCGAGCTGGAAAACAGGCTCGATATCAGCTCGTACAATAAGAATGACAGCCGGGTGTTCGGCTTTGTCAGTGAGCGGCTTCTGGATGTATGGATCGAAACCAATCATTATGCATATAGGAATACGCCCTATGTATTTATGGAGAATCAAAATTGGCTTCTGAAGGGAAGCAATTTTATTAAGAGAAAGTTCAGGAGAAAGTAAGCGGGATACTTCATGGCTATTCTTGCAAGAGTTATCATTACCCCATCACAGTTCTATTTGCCATCGGCCGATATAAAAAGTGACATACTGGACTGAAAGCCAAAAATGCGGAAGGAGTTGCTTCTTCTTTGAGCGATAAAGCTATCATGCTTTCAATCATCATCCCCGCTCATAATGCAGCTTCCACAATAGAAAAAACCATATATAGCATAATTGGAAATGAACCGGATGCTGAAATCATCGTAGTGGAGAACGGTTCCACAGATAATACAACAGAGCTTGTCGAAAGAATCCGGTATGAAAAGCTCAGGCTCATTCACAGCAAGAAAGGCGTGAGTGCAGCCCGGAATATGGGTATACACACATCCACCGGTGAATGGATATCCTTTGTTGATGCGGATGATATTTGGCTCGGTATTCATGATTATATACCGGAAGCAGATATCACCTTCTTTGACTATTTCAAGGATGACAGATCAATATTGCTGAACTATCACAGTGAACCGATTGTTCAGTGGGTCCTTTCCAGGCCTACAATTCGTATGACTGTATGGGCCAAGATCTTCAGAAAGAGCTTTTTGATGGAAAACGGTATTTTTTTTAACGAGCAGCTATGGGTAGGCGAAGATTCTGAGTTTTTGCTTCGTGCTTTACAGAAAAGCCACTCTGTAAAGGCAGAAAACATGTCGGTCTATCGATATTGCAGCGATGCTCCTTCTGTTATGAGGTCCTATAATGAAAAGCGGACAAAGGCATATCTTCAGTCGCTGGAAGCTGTACGGGGAAATTTAACCCTGGCCGATAAAAGAACAGAATCCGCTTTTCGAGATTATGTGTATGCTCATATCAATCTGATTGGTGTTCACGACATCTATAACAGCACAGTCAAAGAAAAATGGCGTAAAAGAAACGGCAAGATGCGGGCCTTGTTCCAGGAGGAAATCATACGTAATGCTGTCAGCAAACTGAAAGTATCCGAAGCGCTGAATATGCAAAGGCTCCCCAGTATGTTCTTTAAAATGCATGCTTATTCCATAGGTGGATTGATGTGTTATATCAGATCGTTGCAAAATGAAAAACACAGCTGAAGGAACTAAAGCGTTTTGACATAAGAAAAAGGCTTCGTTTCAGGGTTACAGACGGACCGAATGAAACAATGCGTTTCATAAGCAAGAGATCAGAAAGGTATGGATAAGGAATTGTCAAAAAAAGTATTAAGTATTTCTGTGGCCGCCTACAATACAGAAGCGACAATTCGTGAGACAATCACCAGCTTTATATCAAATCCGGAATTGTTGGAATATTTTGAAATTATTGTGGTTAATGATGGATCAACAGATGCCACAAGCTCAATCGCCCACGAATTTGAATCGGCTTATCCTGATACGGTCGTTGTGATTGATAAGCCCAACAGCGGCTATGGATCAACCATCAATGCTTCCATAAAAATTGCCCGTGGGAAATACTACAGGCTCGTAGATGGTGACGACTGGATTGATACGACGCATCTGAGGGACTACCTTGTATTTTTATCGAAAACGGATGCAGACATGGTGGTCGGTCCATACTATGAAGTTCGTAGCGAAAGACGCTTAATCGATAATCATCCTGAAATACCGCCAGAAGATTCAGATCTCAATGAGTTGAAATTGGAGTCTCTATTTTTTGTCATGCACGAAATTACTGTCAAAACAGACAAACTGCGTGATCACGGATTGGCAATTTCTGAACACTGCTTTTATACAGATACAGAGTATAATGTTGCGGCCTTTCAATGTACAAAAACAATAACTCGTTTTAATCAGCCATTATACTGCTACAGACTTGGTGTAAATGGACAAAGCATGAGTTTGGCCGGAATCAGAAAACACTTCCAGGACATGATCAATGTATCGCTCAAAGTATCCGGAATGTTACAAAAAAGCGATCCTTTTCCCGCTTTGGGCACAAAGGAAATGATTATCCAGAACTATGTCAAGCATTCCGTTTTATATGCCACTTACGGGATATTGGCCATCGAGGATACCAAGCAATCAAAAAAAGAACTGGCACAATATGAAAAAAAACTGAAAACAAATTTCCCAGAAGCATACAAACTCAGCAACCAAAGAAAATTTCTGCGTCTTGCAAGGAGTCTGCTCTATAAGCCATTTTTCCTGACAAGGAGATATGCAATAAAAAAGTATGTATGACTATAAATCGCAAAGCTGTCTGGTTTCCGTAATAATTCCTGTGTATAATGTCCGTGATTATCTGGCCGATTGTATTAAAAGCATTTTAGCACAAACTTATAAGAACCTGGAGATCATTCTTGTGGATGACGGCTCTACCGATGGCAGCGGAGAATTGTGCGATCAATGGAAAAAGAGGGACCATCGGATCAGTGTATACCATCAAAAAAATGCTGGTGTTTCCGAAGCCCGCAATACCGGGATCATCGCTTCAACAGGGGATTTCATTGGTTTCATTGATAGCGACGACTGGATTGAACCGGAAATGTACCAGGAACTTGTGGAAAGCATAATTCAAAATCAGGCGGATGTTGCAATGTGCGGGTATTATGACTATCCGAATGGAATGAGTCAGAAAGTACCCAAAGGGATTCTTCCCTTTCCTGCTTCAAGCTATCAGGATTCCATAATACCGGTTCTTCAAAGGAATGGATATTTTACTTCCATGTGCAACAAGCTGTTTGCAAGAAGCCTGATATTCCAGGAAGGAAAAGCTGCACTATTGGATCCCGAACTGGCATATGGAGAAGACGAGGCCTGGTTCTTCATGGTATTCAGCAGATGCAGAACCGCCTCTTTTGTTCCAAAACCACTATATCACTGGCGTCCACGTGAGAGAAGCACGACCCGGACGCTCGAGATAAATGAAAGACATTTGAGCTTGCTTCAAGCAAAGAGGAGGGCACTTGCTTTACTTCCTGAAGATCAACGCGTTCAGGAATTGGCCCGCGGGAGAATTTATAATGATTGTTACATTCTCAAGGTTTATGCCTATCTTTCCCGCAAAGATGACTATTTTACAGAAATCAGCAGCCAGATAAGACCTGAAAAGCATTTTTGGCTTTTTTCTTCAGATATTCCGTTTATTAGAAAAGCGAAAGTAAGCTTGCTGGACATACTGATGAAGCTGAAAGTTTCCAGATCTTTAGTACAGCGAATCAGTCAAATCCGATGAAGCCGACACAAATCCATAAGTATTACAGATAATCAGAGCAGTATTCCTTGAAAACCACAGCAACTGCAAAAAACTGCTCGTGAAAGAAAACATGGATAGAGAAATGGGTTGTGAAACATGGGTGTACAGTCTCTGGAATCTGCTCGTAGAGGAAACAAACAGAAAATCAGAAACGTTGCAATTATCTTGCTTTGGGGAATGATATTAATGGCTCTTCTGCCTATAGGCAAGTTTATCAACGTTGATCTGATGATTTTAATTGCATGGTTTTCTTTTTGCTTGTATCTCTTTGTGGCTGATCTTGGGTTCTTTTTAAAATACATTATCTATTTTTATGAATATATCACAAATATTCTTGGCGTATTCATCATAGAAAACACAGAACTCTATCTTTACGAGTTGGATGTAAATGCTTACAGAGTTGGAGCGCTGTGGCTTATTACATTTATCCACTGGCTGTTCTTCTTTGTTTGCTACATCTGTGACAGCCGCATGGAGAACAGATTGTCTCATTTCCATTCCACCATTGATTTCCGAATCAGCAGCGTAAAAATCAATAAATATCTTCCCGCCGGCTTTTGTATCCTGATTGGGCTGTTGCTGACATATATGATGCTGAAGACAGTTGGCAGATCAGCCTCAGATTTGCAGGTCGATCGATTTACTTACAGAAATGAATATATTACAGGCTTTTGGAGCATTATTCATGACAATCTCTATATACTGCTTCCCGCGATCGTTATGATCATCATCATGGGGCACAAGATTACCGGCTTTGCCCTTATTGCTTTTTATTTCCTCTATATGATAAGAACAGGAAACAAGTTTGGATCTTTTATTATAACTTTTACTCTTTTTATTCCATGGATCGTTACCAGGTATAAGCTCCGGAAAATGAACAGCCGGAATCTGAGAATAGTATTATTCCTGGGAGTTATTATTCTTTCGTTTGTCACTTTTACTCTGTACTATTTTATGAGTCGGACGTATGGAACCAGTGGGAATAGCTTTCTTGAATATATCTACAACCGGCTTTCCCAGCAAGGTCAGATGTGGTGGGCCATGTATGGAAAAGAATATGGAAATGGCATACATCTTGATGAATTGGGAAAATCGATAGGTTCTCTGTTCAGTCTGGACAAAGAAGTATTGGCAAATTATGATTTTGGCATCTACAAAATAATGAAAATGGTAGTTCCTCCATCGTTGTTCCAGGCTAAAATCAGCAGCTACAGCAGATATGCGTTCTCTACTGAAGCCTCGTTTTATTATTATTTTAAAACGCCCGGATTAATTGTTTTTACGATTCTTTTGGCGCTTCAGTCTACGATGATTGTCAACTGGTATTGGAAACGGGTAAACAGCCTGCATGCTATCTATACATTAGTTGCCGGCATTTTCTACGTTATCAACATCAGTGTTATAACACAAAGCGACTTTAATGTACTGCTTTCCAAACGGAATTTTGTGCTTATAGTGGCCTATCTTATTCTTCTGTTAGCAGGATACAGGAGACAACAGGTCACGACAGTGACCTCTGATTCCATGTGCTCATCAAAGAGCGCTGAATCAAGTCAAGCAATTCTTTGACATACATGCAATGCGCTGCGAATATAAAGAGGAAGATCTTCGAATGAAAACCGTATTTTTATGCTGTACATATTATCAGTTAATCGTTAGTATACAGATAAGGCAAACCATGTACAAAGATGCAGAGGCCTATCTTCTTTTATCTGATGACAGCAAAGGCTACGATCTGATAGCTGCCAAGCTGACAGAAACGCATCTGTTCAACGATGTACTGACTGTTCCCAAGAGAAAAATGCTGGATATGAGCAGCTCGCTGAAAGATAAAATTGTACATGTGTGTTATAGCTTATATGGGTGCGGTAAAATAAAACAAATAGCACAAAAAAAAATAGATGCATTCCTGTTCTTTAATGATGATACATATACTTCCTGGCTTTATGCCGAATTAAGCCGGGCAAATCCCAAGTTGCAGAACATAAGATTCGAAGAGGGTTTTATCAGTTATTACATTCCGCAGCAGCAAACCGACACATTATACATGTATACTACTCAGAAATTGCGTAAAATACTGGGCAAGCCGGTTTTTTTCGGAAGCATGAAAGAGTTTTTATGCTTTTTCCCCTCTTTGTATAAAGGCAAACTTCTTCCGGTCCAAATTCCCAGAATATCACCGGATGACAAGATCCTTACAGATCAATTGGCACATATTTTTAATGTGCAAAAGGAGAAATTAAACTATCGGCAATATATTTATTTCACATCTACAATGCATGCTGAGATAACCGGGGCAACGGAAGAAGGGGAACTGAATATTATAAAGTCCCTTGCAGATATAGTAGGGCAGGAAAACA
>Ga0256405_10011836_pt1 | contig 10987 bp, 9 predicted proteins | sample RumenRJG_02DNA_FD_189096 | JGI IMG/M metagenome (GOLD analysis project Ga0256405, IMG submission 189096) | Bovine rumen microbial communities from Lethbridge, Alberta, Canada - RJG_02 | ecosystem: Host-associated > Mammals > Digestive system > Stomach > Rumen | place: Canada: Alberta | collected...
ATCGTTACATCGAACTTCTCGGCCTATGACTCTCCCCAAGTTCATCATCACAATGGACGGCTATTTCCGTCTTGGCATGGTCAACCAGCATAAACATCTGCTGAAGCCGGGTGACCAGTGCATCGGTGGTGGGTATTACCACTTTGACTTCGTTTCCAACCGCATCCTCCTCGACAGGGAATCATACGACTTTGGCCGTCCCAAATGGCATCTATTGAAATCATTGAAGGTTCCTTCTACCTATCGTGGCATGCGAATCGTCTATTCGTATGATGACGGGTTCCATGATGATTTCAACGTCAGCGAAGAACTGCAAATCGAATACTATGACTGACTACGATACCATTTGGCGGCAACAGGACGAAATCCGGACGGTAGTCAATGCCGTACTTGGTGAGTGTATCTGGAATCTCAGTTACAGCGAGCGACGGATGGCTATTGAATTGGAGTTGACTGTAACTCTCGATGATGACGCAATCGATAACCTCAGCTGCCAGTTCCCCATTACTGCCGATTACGACGGAATCGGTATGAAAGGCTCAAAGTTCGCATTCTATCTCTGATACACTTCTTCTTGGGAACGTAATCTTAAAAAATGTAAATCTGCCTTTTGCTGCAATATGATTATTTAAATTTTAACAGGGGTAAACCCCTGTATATTTATATATAATTATTATATTTAAATAACTGTAAATCAGTCGGTTAAATCTTGTTATTGGAGCGTGATTTTCTGCCTTTAAAATTTGGTTCGATAGCATAATCATCCTATCTTTGCACTCACATTTCAAAAACAGTACAAGTATGGAAAAGTTTCTTTTAGACCCAACAGCTCCAGAAGCATTTACTTCTGAAGTGATGCACAAAGTAGTCTTAAATGGCATTGGTTTTGATCTCCCAGAACACATCTGGGATGCCATTGATGATGCGTTCGGCAATTACTGGAACGTTGAAGTCGGATATGGGGGATGGCCAGATTTCAATTATGCTGTTAGGTCCGTCTCTAACTGGTTGCAAAAGGAACATATTATTTTTCCATTAGACAAGATTGCAACCATCGTGAAAGTTATGTTTGATTGGATTGAATTAGTTCCTGGTACTACTCTTGATGATAGTGAAGTGGTTATTCCCCATAGTTGCGAAGATTTTGAGCGAATCCGTCAGAAGATTAAGAAACAAGAGCAGGTGCAGATGCAAGAACTATCTGCCGAATTTGACCCACAATTTAATGACACGATGACTAACTTCGTGTATATCTCCGACAAGTTAAAGGAATTCTATCCAAATGTATATTCACGTTTAACCAGACTGTTCGATGAAATGGAAATTGAGTGGGGAGAGTTGAAAGGTACCAAAGATATTTGGATTCGTGACTATATGCCCATCCAATTATCTGATGACAAATTTCTTGTTTACAAATATGATCCTGACTACCTGAAAGATTCAGGAAAAGAATACCTCACAGATTCACTATCAATATATAAAAGTGTACTTCCTGAAGAAAAAGTCAAACATGTTAATATGACGCTGGATGGTGGAAATATAGTTACATGTCATTTTCATAGAATAATGACAGATAAGGTGTTTCAAGAGAATGGCAGGGTTAAATATGCCCCTGAGTTTATTCAATATATAACCGAAAGCTTAGGCTCAGAGATTATATTTCTCCCTTGGCACTGTGACAATTCTAATGCTCCTAATGCCGATGTATATGGTCATGCGGATGGTTTGGTGCGTTGGACAGGTGACAATAGGATCTTAATGTCAAGCCATCGAGAGTATGAACCTGAAGAGGCAGATGTTATTAGGAGGAGATTGGAAACCGAAGGATTCGAGGTAATAGAAATGCTCTTTGATGTACTAAAACCAAATAGAGATTTCAATTGGGCATATATCAACTATCTTGAAGTGGGTAACAAGATCATTGTGCCTACATTTGGTATTCCTGAAGACAAACAGGCCTTAAAGTATATCAGAGAGGCAAAACCAGATAGCACCATTCGAGGTTTCCGCATGAGGGATATAGCAAGAAATGGTGGTGCCCTCCATTGCATTACTTGGAACATCAAGAAATCGGTATTACCATTCGAACCAGAGGAACAGAACTCGATTTTACCATTTTAATATTTCTATTTCAGAAAATATTCGTAATTTTGCAACATGAAAATTAATTAGTATGAGTAAAAATGGTATAACAAGCTATAGTGCTTTTGAAGAAAGCTTAAAGGGAGAGAAGTTAAAAGGCTATTCCACGATAAAAGAATTCCAAGATTATTTCGACGATATAGCTAAGTATATCTTTGGGAATGTAGCAATATGTGCTGGCGGAGTGTTATATCACCTTGCAGAGATTGAGTTCTATTATAAAAATGCCAAGGTAAATACCGAAACTTTCACTCGCACGTATAAGAGAGACCGCAAAGCTGGTCAGCTGTTCTGGCATTATAGCGGAGTTGATATATGCTTCTCTACATTAGATAATCAGCAGAGTTATGGAGGTATTCTTATTCGAAGTATGTTGAAGGAAGTAAAAGAAGGGAACGAAGTTCGATATGAGTTAATGACAGGACCTATGCGTTGTGCAAATGAACTCATTAATCAATGTATAAAAAGCGAAAATGGCAAGCTCCCATTCCTTACTATTTCAAGTATAAAAATTGAGAACGATATAATTGCTACAATAAGGCAAGGAGTAGAAACAAGTAAATCCGGCTCTACCAAAGAGGATATAGAACATCGTTGGAAGAACAAACTTATTGATAACATCCCATGTTTCTGTTATTATCTTAAAAGAACCAGAGATGAATGGAACCACATGGGCAAGAAATATGTTTCTTACACTTCGATGCCCTTATTTTATGACAAAGAAGGCCGAGAAGGGGTTTGTAGAGTTATAACAAAAGAGCGATAAAATGGGAATATTGAGCAGCAAACCATTCATTGTCATTGATTTGGGGTCTGGAAGATATGTCCAGACTAAAGTAGGACATGAGTATTACAATTTGATAGAGAACTCTGACGGAAGATATTATGGCTATTGTCCCCCACACGACAATGTTGATATAAGTAATTTGGGAGCTAAGTCATCAGATACTTCAATTGAAGATGTTATGGTCATCTACACAAATAAGATAAAGAATTCGAGTGACCGTGTTATTGTGGCCTTTACTGACAGTGCAACCATATACAGGCAAAAAATATATGATGAGAAACTGGAGAGAACTATCAATCAAAACGGACAGATTACCCATTGTTCCTATTCAATAGAATCCGATTATTTGTATAATCTTGAATCATATCCACATAAGTTCATCATTGAGATTAGCAAGTATAATACATATATGTTCCGCCAACAGCGATTCTTCAAAGGTAAATATATAAGTTTGGATAAGAAAATTATCAGCTATTTGGAGAAATACCTGGAAAATGCAGAGTTTATAGATGACGAACTATATCAAGATGAAATTCAGGACAAAGAGATAACTGGCAAAGAAAAACTAAAGAATACATTCGATGTCAAGCCACAATGGACAGAAACCGGCGGTAGTTTGACAGTCAAGAAGAATGCTGCCTATGCCAAGCAGGCTCTAGTTGATTCGAATTTTCTATGTGAGGCAGATTCTTCTCATCAGACTTTTATGACCAGCAAGGGTGTCCCTTATATGGAGGGCCATCATTTGATACCATGCACAGCAAAGAATGCAAAGGCTTTCTGGAAAAGAGTAGGGAAAAGCATAGATTGTGTGGAGAACATTGTTTGCTTGTGTCCTACTTGTCATAGGAAAATACACTTTGGGTCTGAAGCCGAGAAGAGGTCAATTATAAAGCTGTTATATAACAAGCAACACTCAAAATTGAAGAAAGCAGGATTGGACATTTCTGAGAAAGAAATCATTGGACTCTATTTGAAATAAACCTTAGATATTATGATACTCTTCTTCCTGATAAAAGATGATATTCATCTTTCTTACAGAAGAAGAGTATCAGAGACAGGATACCAACTTTGATATTCATATGTAAGGAATTCATAGTGATACTCCTCGCAATTTACTCTTAAAAGAGAGCATCTTGGGTCGGTTCACTAAATGTAATACCAACTTGTCGTTGTTGGCTCCTTATCCAGTTCCAACATTTAGACGCGTTTTTGAACCCATATCCTTGGGCGTCATAGATGGTAATTCCTGTCGTCTTGTCAACGACGATATACCTGTCGTTACTCATTACGGCGATCCAGTTCTCACGATTTTGCATCTCTTCCATTTTTGTTCTTAGAATAAGTTTTGTCGATTGCGCTGATAACGCTACCTGTTCCTTTCATTGTAGCCTTGATGTATGGTGTCATGGCTTTGTAGTCACTATGTGACGTAATCAGCATGATGAGGTTCGTCGAAACACCCTCATTGAGCGCTGTGACGATGAATGTCCTTCGTGCAGTATGTGTTGCCAGGTCGCACTTTGGAGTATGTACCTCTATCTTTTCATGTAGGCGATACTCATAGTCTATCCATTCGCCAGTAAGACCAGCAGCTTTACCTAACTCTTTTAGGTGCTCGTTATACTTCTGATTGCTAAGAATCGGAAACAGACGACCACCATCATATATATGTGTTGAATACTTCTTGTATATTTCCACGGCTCGTTGTGCAAGAGGGTAGGAGACGGCGTCATCATCTTTCTCGGTAAGAAGTCGTATGATGAATTTTCCGTCATCAGACTTTGTTATATTGTCAGGGCGCAGTTGCTTTAGATCAGAATATCGGAGTGCTGTGTAACATTGAAAGATGAAGAAATCTCGTGTCTGATCTAGTGCGCTTCCTTCCTCCAACTTCAGATTGTATATACGGTCGAGTTCGTCAAGGCTTAGGTATTTCACGGATATATGTCCTTTGGGCAACTTCGGCTTGTAACTATCGAATTCCTCACATACAGTATAGTGTTTCTCTTTTGCCCACTTCACGAATGACTTTAGATATGCAAGATTCTTTTTGAGCGCATCATTGTACATGCTCTCCGACAAATATACTTTGAAAGCTTCTAGATTCTTCGTGTTTAAAGTGAGGAATGTCAAGTTCGAATTGAACTTCTGTAACTTGTCTCGAAGTCGAGTATATACATCGACCATATCCTTTCCCCATCCTTTAACACCAGCCTGTTCTTGTATATATTCGTTAAATAGCAAGAAAAATTCACTGCTACGTTGTTCGTTAGTCTGCTTGAATGCATAGTTAAACTTTGCTCTCAGGTCTGTCAAGACTGGGTCGCGTTTCATCAGTTCACACTCGTGGAAATATTCATCAACATATTGTATATAAGTGTTGATGGTACTGTTTACGTCATTATAATTACTGCCATTAACATTGTAACCTTGTTTGACTTTCTGCTTCTTCTTGTCCCACAGCTTAGGCTCAACTCGGAGTCTGGTTCTAAGATCGATGCGATTGCTGCCATGGGTCACCCTTAGGCGGAGAGTGTACTGGCTCGTCCCATTGGATTTTACCAGTGAGCAATTCGTATTGTGGATATAAATCCTATGACCTGTATCTGTCCTCATGTAAATAGTACGTAACTATTCAAAAATAGTTTCTTATACGGAGAACAAATTTACAGATTATTTTTTATCGGTACGTATAGTTATGTTTACACCTATATATTATTAGGTTATTTTTCGGTTTCCTTGGATATGAGGAGTAGCCATATTAATACCCGAATTACCCAAAATCATACCCAAAATCAAGCAAAACAATATGAAATGATATGTAATGATAACAAGTTTAAAGTGCTCTAAAGGCTAATAAAATCAGAGCGTTATGGTATGATACGGCATAAAAGTCTCCGTCCCTCTCTCTCCGCTAAGAGCTTAGCTTAAACGCTGAGCTTTTTTTTATTTACAAATGCGAACCATTTGACTATTTTTCTAAAATACCCAAATAAATTTGGTATTTTACTCACTTATTCGTAATTTTGCAGCATGAAACAGATTTTTACGACACTCTCGGTGTATGCTGTGGTGTATTTGGTGCTGCTTACGGTAGTGCTTGGATTGCTATACTCCTACCCTCAGGTTGAGCTGCACATGCTGATGAACATGCATCACACCGGTTTTCAGGATGCATTTTTCAAATATTACTCAGTGTTTGCCGAATGGCCTGTTTATTTGGTAGCACTGATACCGCTGATTTGGAAAAGAAAAGAGCTTACCGTGTTTTTTGCCATGAGCGAAATAAGCAGCGGTATAGTGGTACAGATAGTGAAACACTCGTTCCACTCACCGCGACCAGTAATGGTGTTCGAGAACTATCCCGACCTGCTACTGCCGCTTGTTGAGGGCGTAGAGATGCGCCATAGCAACTCGTTTCCATCGGGCCACACGTCTACGTTCTTTGTGTTTTTTACCTGCTGCGCCATACTGATGGCTTATCGCTATCTGCACTCTGACAGGCAGCGCAACCTGCAAACATGGATTGTGTTCAGCCTGGGCTCGCTGGTGCTATTAGCACTTGCTGCGCTTGGCGGATACTCGCGCATATATCTGTCGCAGCACTTCACAGCCGATGTGTGCGTGGGCAGCATGATAGGATTCACCATGCCCTGGCTGATTTTCTACCTTACCAGAAATAAAATATTGAAACTTGAAAAATGAATAATCAAAGATTAAAGAACCTGATAAAAAAGCCAATCTCACTCTTCGCCTTCTCAGCAATAGTGAGCGTGGCAACCATGCTGCTGTACAACATACCATTCTTTAACTATGTAGTAGAGCATACCAACCAGAGCACGCCAATACGCGTATTCCTGATAGCATCGCTGGTGGTAGTGATGCTGCTGGTTAACTTCCTTATGACCTACCTCGTGATGTATCTCATGAGAATCGTAGGCCGAATTCTTCTGGCTATAATGGCCATCATAAACGCCACATCGCTTTACTTCATTCTTACCTACAACATCATTATCGATGAGGTTACAATAGGCAACGTGTTCAACACGCGATACTCTGAGGCATCAGGATTCTTCAGTTGGTCGCTGTGGGCATTCATCATCGCCTTTGGAGTGCTGCCTGCATTGTTCTGCCTGTTGCAGCCTATAAAAATGGGCAAGGCAAAGCAGATGGGCAGATACTGCGGAATATCGCTTGGAATAGTGCTGGCACTGCTGCTGGCAAACATAAACCAGACACTATGGATAGGACAGCACGACACTGAGCTTGGCGGATATCTGCAGCCGTGGTCGTACTTAGTTAACAGCATACGTGTGACAAGCATAAGAATGGCTAAGCAGGCCGAAGAGATAAAACTGCCCGACGGTAAGATTACCGACAACGAAAAGGCCGTGGTGGTACTGGTTATCGGCGAGTCGGCACGTAAGGCCAACTTCCAGCTCTACGGCTACAAGCGCGCCAACAATCCAAGGCTGTCAAAGCAGCAGGGGCTGAAGGTGTTCCAGGCTCAATCGTGCGCCACATTCACCACTGCCGGAGTAAAGGCAATACTCGAACCAAAGAACAGCAGCGACCTGTACGAGCCGCTGCCTAACTACGCCTTCAGAACAGGTGCCGACGTGGTTTGGCGCACTATAAACTGGGGCGAGCCACCCATCCACATCGACGAATACGAAAGCGGCATCGTGCTGAGCAAGAAATATCCGAACGTAGACAAGCGCTACGACGCGCTGCTGTTTACCGGTCTGCGCGAGCGCATAGAATCGAGCACCAAAAACAAAGTTCTGATAGTGATACACACCAGCACCAGCCACGGCCCCAACTACGCCAGTAAATACCCCAAGAAGTTTGAGGTTTACAAGCCCGTGGCACACAACGTGGAAGAGAGCGAGAAAAACGTAGCAAAGCTGGTGAACGCCTACGACAACACCATACTCTACACCGACTACCTGCTGAGCAACATGATTGACACACTGCGATCGCTGAAGGACTGGAAGAGCTCGATGATCTTCATTTCCGACCACGGCGAGTCGCTGGGCGAGAACAATATGTTTATGCACGGAATGCCAATGAAACTGGCCCCGAAAGTGCAGTACGAGATACCATTCCTGGTATGGACATCGGATGGCTACAGAGAATACAAGAGCAATCTGCCTGAGGTTCTCGAACAGCATTACATCTTCCACTCGGTTCTTAACCTGCTGTCGATAAAATCGCCAGCCTACAACAAAGATTACGACATCTTTAAATGACACGATGGATGAAGGGACTTATTAACACGCGACTTATCATAGTAGCACTGGCTGTGCTAGTCATAGCCAGCTGCAGCAAACAGAAAAAGGCAGAATCGGCCGGTATCTACGATTATCATGAGACCGACGGATTTACGCGTGCCGACTCGATAATCGACAAGTTGAGCGACTTGCGCGACTACGACTGGATGCTGCGAGCCACCGACAGTCTGTATAAGAAGGGCGAACTGTCTAAATCAAAATACATTTTCTACAGCACAGTTACACTGAACCTGCTTAACCAGCAGCTTACATCGCTTAAGCTATACTACCAGTTAGACACGCTCGACCTGAGGGAGATAAAAACTCAAACCGATATCGAATCGTACGTTTACTCGTACAACAACTACATACGCATGCTGTGCGACATGCGCCGATACGACCGTGCACTGCGAGAGGTTAACAAAGCCGACCAACGACTGAAGTGGATAGGCTACACCACATTTACCGAGCATCACGACATAGCACAGATTACAGGCGAGAGTCAGCTGTATATGGGACAGGAAGATTCGGCTGCCATCAGCTTCCAGCGATCGCTTAACGGCATACACAAGCGACTGGTTAACCACCACAATCCCCTCGACCTGCGCGAATGCCAGAAAACAATGAACGCCATAGCCAAGTGCTACATGCACAAAGGTCTGTTCTACAAGGTTGACCGATGGATAAAGATACAGGATTCGCTTTACGTTATGGCACAGAACTATCCTGAGCCCGACTCGGTATATCTTGACGAAATGCAGGCCGAGATAAACTACAGCAAGGCTCTGCTGGCAATAAAGCAAGGCAAGAAAGATGTAGCCGAGAAAGCCTACAAATTGTACAAGCAGACCAACACCGCCAAGACGCTTTATAACATTGTAAACGACAACGAATACTTGATGTGGTCAGGTCGCTTTGCCGAAGCTGCACGTAACTTTGAGCGGCTCGATGAGTTTCTGCTTACAAACGGATACAAATGCGATCTTGAGAACATCGGCCGATATATGATACCTAAATATCGTGCAAACATGCTGGCAGGAAGACAAGACTCGGCCATACATGTAGCCGACAAGATAGCTGATTATTACAGCAAGGCACTGACCGACCAGAAGATAAACGATGCCGACCTGCTGACGATGGTTTACGACACCGAAGGCAAGGAACGACAGTTAGTCGAGAAAGAAGCAGAGTTGTCGCACCAGCGACTGCTGGCTGTAGGCGTCATCACAATTCTCGTTGTGATATTCTTCTACTTTTACGCCATCACCCGCAGCAAGGCCTACAAGAAACTCGACGACACCAACAAGCAGCTGAAGCTGGCCAACCAGCGCGCCGAGGAGTCGAACCGCATCAAGTCGAAGTTCATCAAGCAGATTTCGCACGAGGTGCGCACACCACTGAATGTGCTGTCGGGCTTCACACAGGTACTGGCCAATAAGGACATCGAGATTGACAGCAACGAACTGCAGCTGATTAGTCAGAAAATAGTTGAAAACAGCGAGCGCATAACCAGTCTGGTTGATAAGATGCTCGACCTGAGTCTCGTCAACGCCGATGCCGACATAGAGTGCAACGACTTTATAACCCCAGCCAACATAGCCGATAATGCAATAGAGCTGAGCGGTATTAACAAGGCACGCCATCTGGTGCTTGAGCTACAAGAGGAGTCCGAGGCCGAAGTTACACATATACACACAAACCTGAAGGCAGCCGTTAAGGCTCTGGCCATGCTGCTCGACAATGCAATGAAGTTTACCCACCCGCTGGCATTCAAGGGTGCTGCGCCAGATAACAAGGCGCGAGTAACAATCATCATCGGCATGAGCGACAACAAGGTCACATTTACTGTTGAGGATACCGGAATAGGCATACCTGCTTATCAGGCTGAGAACATATTTACCGAGTTTGTCCAGCTCGACGAGTACACCGACGGAACAGGTATCGGTTTGTCGATAGCACGTTCGCTGGCCCGACACATGAATGGTAATGTAGAACTTGACACAAGCTATATAGGCGGAGCACGATTCATAATGACGCTACCACTTATATAAGATAATACGCAAATGGGAGGGGCGGATCGTTTAAAACGTCCGCCCCACACTGTCAAAAAAAATTAATGGACTGATAGTTCTTTTCTTCGTTCTAAAGTTAGTTTCTTATTGATTGCGATGCAAAGGTACGCATAAAAACCGAAATACCGAAATAAGTTTTTAGGTTTTTACAAATGTTAACCATTTTATTGATTCAAATCAGTTTTTCGGCACAATTTCGGCGTTAATCGGGCAAAATTGGTCCATTTCCACCTCCAATGTTAACATCAACCGAACGACTAATTGCAGCCTTAACAAATACTTTTGCCTTGCTCACCGCATCCTGAATATTGCATCCAAGAGCCAAGTTTGATGCTATTGCCGATGACAGAGTACACCCCGTGCCGTGCAAATTCCGGGTTACTATGCGCTCGGTAGAATATTCCATCTTGGTGCCATCTGGCATATGCAGCACATCAGTCATCACATCGCCCTCGGCATGCCCACCCTTCAGCAGATAAGCGTATGGACTCAAACAGTCGCCCAGTCGTTCCGCCTCAGGCAGATTGGGAGTGATGAGCGTGCAGAGCGGAAACAGATGGGTGGTGATATACTTTATGGCATCGGGCTGCATAAGACAGAAGCCGCTTGTTGACACCATAACCGGATCGTAGACCACAGGCACAGGATGCTGCTGCAGATAGGGTTTCAACTCTTCTACTATCGCCTCGGCCACAGCCTTATTCGGAATC
>Ga0256405_10011837_pt1 | contig 10987 bp, 13 predicted proteins | sample RumenRJG_02DNA_FD_189096 | JGI IMG/M metagenome (GOLD analysis project Ga0256405, IMG submission 189096) | Bovine rumen microbial communities from Lethbridge, Alberta, Canada - RJG_02 | ecosystem: Host-associated > Mammals > Digestive system > Stomach > Rumen | place: Canada: Alberta...
TATTGAATACTTCTAAATGCATCACCAACAGAATGTGTGCCTGTTGCACAAGCGGATACTACAACTTTATTTATACCTTTATAACCGTGTTTCATTGAAATTCTGCCTGATGCCATGTCAACAATTAACATAGGAACGGTAAAAGGTGATGCTTTTGTAGGTCCTTTTTCTATCATAGCAAGGTGATTTTTTTCAAAAGTATTGAAACCGCCTGCTGCAGAACTAACTATTACACCAATTCTATATGGATCAATGTTAGCTTCATCAATGCCGGAATCTTTTATCGCTTCATCAGCCGCAACCATTGCAAACTGAGTGTATCTATCCATTCTTCTTGCTTCTTTTGAATCCATATAATCTTCGGGGTTAAAATCTTTATCTTTAATTTCTGCCGCTATTTTAACGGTGTGTAACGTAGTATCCATATTTTCTATTAATGAGATACCGCTTTTTCCTTCTACAAGACTATTCCAAAACTTATCAATACCTACCCCAAATGGTGTAACAGCTCCAAGTCCTGTAATTACTACTCTTCTTTTTGTCATATTTTTACCTTTAAGGATTTTGTTTTGAGATTCTTCGGCTTTATATTATTCTGAGCAAAGGCGAAGAATCTCAAAAGTATCGCCTCAGAATAATAAAGGGGAGAGCATAACTCACCCCTTTTATACTTATTATAACTCTCAAATAATGGGGCTTAAGCCGTTTTATTATTTGTGAGAGTCTATGTAGTTAACTGCATCTTGAACAGTTTGAATTTTTTCAGCTTCTTCATCAGGAATTTCGCAACCGAATTCTTCTTCAAAAGCCATAACTAATTCAACTGTATCCAAAGAATCAGCGCCTAAATCTGCTGTAAAGCTAGCTTCAGGAGTAACCAAAGCTTCATCTACGCTCAATTGATCTACTACTACTTTTTTAACTTTTTCTAATGTACTCATCTTCTTTTCCTCATATAAGTTAGTATTACTATTTTTCTATAACATTATACTTAACCCAAGATAATTTTGCAAGAAATTTACAATTAATCAATGTTTTTGTTAAAAAACATTAATATAAAAAAATACATATAACAAAAAATTTTATGTTCATTTATTATTATTAAAAAGGGGTTTTAAAATGAAAGTTTTATCAATAAATAATAATAACAAGCAAAATTTTGGTCATTCTATTAGAGTTAATTTATTTGTAAAAAACGGTGAAAATGCACCACTCCAATTTGTAAAACCATATTATGATAAAAAATTGTATAAAAGGTTAAATGCCAAAATAGTTAATGCATTAAATAGTGATTATTATGATAATTTAAGATCTTTGTTAAATAAACCGAAAAAAATAAAAAAATCAGATAATGAAATCGGAAAATTTAGAGAACTTATCAAATCTCTTTTTGAAAAAGATAATGACTATTCCATGTTAAATTTAGTTCGTTCGGTGTATCGACGTAATCAATTAGGTTTGATTATGACAGGGCCGGATGTTTCTATTATCGAAAATCTTCAGGGTGCAAAATATATTGGTAAAGCAAAATCAGATGCCCAAAAAGCATATGGGACAACAAAAACAGGTTTTGTAAGTGAATTGGGTAAATTTGTTCAAGGTAATATGAAGGAATATGCAGAAAATACAAATCTTACACTGCGTTCAAAAAATAATAGAGAATATATGTTAAATGCAGTTTTTAAAAAAATAGGCAAGGATAAAAAAGGTGCTCCAATATATGAATTTGACAGTTTTGATTTTCATGAAAATGCAGCGGTTTTAAATCCAGAGGATAAAGAGTTATATAATTTTAAACGTAGTGATAGAATAATGGAAATTATTAAAGAAACTGTTCAAAATCAAATTTTACAAATAACAGGTAAAAGAATGAAAGTAAATAGTTTGGATAAAATTTTGTATCCTAAAATAAATTAAAAAAAAAAGAACCTATAAGGTTCTTTTTTTTATAACATTAAACCACCGGCAACTTCAATTGCTTGACCTGTAACATAATCAGTATCAAGAGCTAAGAATTTTACAACGTGAGCAATATCTTCCGGTGTACCAAATCTTTTCATCGGAATTGCTGCAGCATATTCTTCAATATTTCCAAGATTTGCAGTCATTGCTGTTTGAATAAATCCCGGACATACTGCATTAACTCTAATATTTCTTGAACCAAATTCTTTTGCAAGAGTTTTTGTCAAACCGATTAAACCGGCTTTTGAAGCTGAATAGTTTGCTTGTCCTGCATTTCCATGAACACCAACTATTGATGACATATTAATTATTGAACCTTGACGAGCTTTCATCATATATTTGATTACAGCATGGGTTACGTAATATGCTGAACCCAAGTTGATTTTGATAACTCTTTCCCATTGTTCAGCGTCCATTCTTAAGAACAAACCATCTTTTGTAATACCTGCATTATTCAAAAGTATGTCAATATGGCCATGATCAGCAATCATTTTGTCAACAGCTTGATGAACTTGTTCATCATTTGAAACATCAAATTGATAAAACCAAGCATCTACACCAAATGCTCTGATTTCGTCTAAAGCAGGTTTTGCAGTAGCTTCATCGCAAATATCATTGATAATAATATCACATCCGTTTTGTGCTAATTCTTTTGCGCAAGCAAATCCGATACCTCTTGAACCACCTGTAATTAAAGCAATTTTTCTTTCTGTCATTATTTTCTCTCCTTATTTACAATATTTTTACTATACTTTTTATGATATAGTTACCAAAAGTTCCTTTAAAGAATTAACTGTGTTTTCTAAACTTTCTTTATCAGAAATATTAAATACGGTTGCATCCGGAGCAATTTTTTTGTTTAGTCCTGACAAAACTTTACCGGGCCCTATTTCAATAAATATTTCTACACCATCTGAAACCATTTTTTGAATAGTTTGAGTCCAATGTACAGATGAATAAATTTGACGCGGCATTTTTAATTTAAATTCATCTGCATCTTGTGTTTCTTGTGCATCAACATTAGTTATTACAGGAATTTTTGTATTATTAAGCTCTAAATTAGAAACAAACTCCTCAAAACTTTTTCCGGCATTTTCCATGAATTTTGAATGAAATGCTCCGGAAACTGCCAAAGGTACAACACGTCTTACTCCGTTTGCCAATAAATATTCACAAGTAGCTTGAACAGCTTTTTCATCACCGGTTATAACGATTTGTGAAGGTGAATTGTAATTTGCAACATCTACATAACCAATTTTTGAACCTTCTTCCAACCCTGCTTTTAATTGTTCTTCACTTGCATTAAGAACAGCAGCCATTGAACCTCCTTTTGTTTCGGACATCAAATCTGCACGTTTTTGAATAGCTTTTAATGTTGTTTCAAGATTCATAACGCCTGATGCATACATTGCACAATATTCACCTAGTGAATGACCTGCTGTGTAATCAGGTTTAATATCAATTTGAGATTTTAAACTTTCTAATGCCGCAATTGACATTGTAACAATTGAAGGTTGTGTGTTTACAGTTTGTTTTAGTGCTTCTTCCGGACCTTCAAAACATAAATTTGTAATATTTTTATTTAATATTTCATCTGCACTGTCAAAAATTTTTTTTGCAGATTCAAAATTATCATATAAGTCTTTTCCCATTCCAATACTTTGTGAGCCTTGTCCTGGAAATAAAAAAGCAATTTTTTTTGTCATAATTTTCTCCATTTAACAAATACCTTCGCGAAGTTTTACAATAGCTCCGCCCCAGGTCATACCTGCACCAAATCCACAGAGTAAAACTGTTGTACCTAATTTCATTTTACCTTGCTCAACTCCTTCAACCAAAGCTATAGGAATTGATGCTGCAGATGTGTTGCCATAATATTTTAAATTAGTAATAACTTTCTCATCTGAAATTCCGATACGTTCTTGTACGGCTTGTATTATTCTTATATTTGCTTGATGAGGTACCATATAGTCAATATCATCAGATTTTAACCCTGCTTTCGAAATCAAATCGGCAACATATGCCGGTAAAAGTTTAACAACAAAAGCATAAACACCTTTACCATTCATTTGTATTTTGGGTGAACGTTTTTCATTTGGGTCAACAAGCGGACAAGTTTCTCCATCTAAATGAAGTTCAATCAAATGCCCTTGATTTCCATCTGCTTTGATATCTATTGCAATTACGTCATCAACTCCGTCATCAGAAGCTGTAACAACCATAGCTCCGGCACCGTCTCCGAAAAGTATTGAAGTTCCTCTATCTGTCCAATCTAATAATCTGGAATTATTATCTGTAGCAACAATAAGTATATTTTTGTACATTCCAGATGCAATAAATCCTTTTGCTATACTTAACCCGTATATCAACCCGGAGCAAGCTGCAGAAATATCAAAAGCAGGAATATGTTTGGTAATTCCGAGGCGTTTGTGTATTTGACAACCCATTGAATACATTTCAACAGGAGCTGAGGATGCGGCAATAATCATATCTATTTCTTCAGGATTAATCTTTGATTTTTCTAAAGCATTTTTTGCTGCCTTTTCGCCTAAGTCAATTGCATTCTCATCACCTGAAACAATTCGTCTTTCTTTGATTCCTGTGCGACTGTATATCCATTCATCAGAAGTTTCATACAATTTTGTCAGGTCATCATTTGTTATGACTGTTTTCGGTACACTGTATCCTATTCCTGCAATTTTTAAAGGTATTGTCATTATCTGTTAATACTTTCTGATATTCTTGAATTAATATCCTTGTTTAGTACTCTCACTGCTGCACCAACGGCATTTTTCATTGCATAAGCTGAACTTCTACCATGAGCTATTACTGAAATTCCGTTTACACCTAAAAGAAGCATTCCGCCAAATACTTCCCAATTAATTCTTTTCAAAATTCTGCGTAAAAATGGTTTAGCCATAAGCCCGATTATAGAACCAATAATATCGGATTTAAATTCTGATCTTATCATTTTTAAAAGCATTGAAGCAGTACTTTCAGTTACTTTTAATACAATATTTCCGGCAAATCCGTCTGCAACAATTACATCAGCTTTGTTTTTAAAAACTTCTTTTCCTTCAATATTTCCTACAAAATTAAATCTGTTTTCTTCATGCATATGTTTAAGTAGCGGATATGTTTCTTTAACAAGTTCATTTCCCTTGCCTTCTTCTTCTCCAATACTTAAAATACCTAATTTGGGATTTTCAATACCCAAACTCAATTTTGCATATGCAACACCCATTTCTGCAAATTGAGTTAGCATGCCGGGTGTACAATCACTATTTGCTCCGCCATCAATTAATACAACAGGTTTTTGCATTGTTGGTAATGTTACAGCTATTGCAGGTCTTGTAATTCCTGGAATTCTTCCCAATCCAAACAAACTTGCTGCCATAGCTGCGCCTGTTGAACCTGCTGATACAACAGCTTCGCATCTGCCTTGAGCAACGGCATTAACAGCTGCAACTATAGAAGAATCTTTTTTACGTCTAATGGATTGACCTACAGCCTCTCCCATGCCAATAACTTCAGATGCATGAGTAATTGTATAATCTATCTTATCAAGGTCAATTTTAATTTTTCTTTTATGACCTTTTGTTCCACAATCCGACAAAATATAACCTATAGAGCGAATACGATTGAGTTCAGCCTGAATTTCATCTTCTTTTCCAACTAATTCTAATCCCACTCCATATTCCATTGCAGCCCATAAAGAACCCTCTACAATATTTTTCGGCGCATAATCTCCACCCATTGCATCTATAGCTATTCTTGCCATCACATCTCCCTCTTATAGGTTCAATAAGTTTGATAAGTACTTATCATATTTTGGTAAAATTTACTCAAACTACTTATGATATGAACTTATCTTACTTATCAAACTTTGCAATATTATTCAGCTTTTTCTTCGGTTTTAACTTCTTCAGCCGGAGTTTCAGCAACTTCAGTTACTTTTTCTTCAGCTTTTTTTGTAGATTTTTTAGCTGTAGATTTCTTTGCAGGTTTTTTTTCTTCAACTGCAACTTCTTCAACTCTATCTTTTAAGCTTACCGGTTTTCCTTTATATGTTCCGCAAGCTGTACATACAGTATGAGCTAATACTGTAGCTCCGCAGTTTGAGCATTTTGTAGTTTCCGGTTTTGTTGCTTTCCAGTTACTTCTTCTGCTTCCTTGTGCGGAATGTCCTGTTCTTTTCTTAGGTACTGCCATTTTTCTTTTTCCTTTTTATTCTACTACTATTTATTTTCGGATTTGAATGTTTTTAAAAACATCTAACCTTGGATCTGACAAATCTTCTTCTTTTAAAAATTTGTCTCCTTTACAATTTATACCACAAACTTTCTTATTTGGTAAATTTAATATTACAGATTGATACAATAAGTCATAAATATCAATTTCATCTTCACCATTTAGATCAGTTATAAATTGACCGTTTTTTAGTTCTGTTTCCTGTCCATATTCCTCTAATAACGTGCTTTTAGCAAACATTTCATCTATATTAAAATCAAATTTGTATTCAAAATTTTTCAAACATAGATCGCATTCAAGTTGTAATATACCCTTAATATTTCCTGTAATTTCTATAAATTCACCAAGTGAATTTATTTTTAAATCAGAAACAATTGGACCAATGGAATTCAAATTTTCAATTTTATCTTCAAAATGAAAATCCATTGATTTCGATGATTTATTTTCAAGTTCTTCAATAGAAATTTTATATTTCATATTTAACCTGCGTATTGTTCTTCTTGAATTGCGACTGCGGCTATTTGATTAGAAATAAATGCAACTTTTTTTAATGGTCCTTGAGTTTCTTTTTCAATTAATTTTGCAGTTGCAGATTTTATTGCAGTTTGAAGCTCTATATACAGCTCTTCCGGATTTTCAACATATAGAACTAAAGGTGCTGTAGAACCTTTTAAAAAAACTAATACAGAAGTTCTTTTTTTTATATTTTGCGGATTATATTGTTGTGCCATAATTCCCTCCTTTATTTAATTATATTCTAAAGTCATTTTTTATGTCAATGTAACGAAATATAAAGTCAACTAAAAATTTCCTAAATCCTTTTAAAACAGCCATTTTAAAAAAAAGTTTAAAAATATCTATGACAATATTTCCAGAAAAAATTTTTTAATAAATATATAGGGGATTATAGGAAAAATTTCTATGGCAAATTATTTTGCGTTAGCAAGAAAAATAATTACGGGGAAAACAGCACAAAAATTTATGACCTCAACAGTGAAGTCGGCATCTGCATTTCCAACTACAATTGAAAAAGCTGCTGTAAAGATGAAACCTACAGCAATAGAAAATATTAATAAAATAACAAGGTTAGGAAATAGAAAATCAACTGAACTGTATAATTATCTACCAAAAGAAGCACAGAAAAATTTTGAAAATTTACTTTCTGCTGGAAAAAGGCTCGGATATGTAAAAACTGATGTTTCGGGAAATATCCTTAGCGGTTCTTTGGAAAGATTTTTAAGTGTTTTTGATAAAAATTCATATAGCAAAATGCTTTATTTGGAGCAAAATTTTAAAAATTTAGAAAAAGCTGATTTTAAAAAACTTTTAAATATTTATAAAACTCCTGAAAAAATGGCTGCAAATAAAAAAAATATTATAAGATGGCTTGAGCAAAATGAAAAATTAAAAAATATAGCAAAAGCTCTTGAAAATGAGGGTAAAAATCTAGCAGAAAATGCAAAAAAAGATATATTGGATACTATAGGTATAGAACCACAATGCAGAAGTAAAGGTTTTGAATCAATATACGATAAAATTAGTAAAGAAGTATTAAAAGGAAAAGAAGTAAATGATATTGCATCTGCACGAAATGTTGTACGTGATTTAGTTGGAACAAGATTAATCCTTGATGATGTTTCACCGGGAGCTATGCAAAAAATTACGGATAATATATGTAAAGGGATAGAAAACGGAAAAATAAATCCATATAGAATTAGTAATTATGCGAATGCTTCAAAGCGCTATTTATCGGATGCACAATTTGAACAGATTCAAAAAGCAGCAGCAAAAAAAGGTATTGAAATTCCACGAATTGAATCAGATCAAATAAGTGTATCAGGCTATGTATCTGCTCAAATGAATTTTATACACTCAAATGGTGTAGCCGGAGAGCTTCAAATTCGTGGAAAGCTAATGCATAAATATGCCGAAATAGAGCATATTCCATATGATATAAGAATGGGGAAAAATATCGGTAAAAATATTCCTGAATTGGAAAAATATTTTGAACCAATAGAAGATGCAGTAACATCTTTGAAAAGAAATGGTCTTGACAAAATTTATGATAAATATATTTTAGATTGTTATAAATATATTCGTAAATATGAACAAGGTAAAATAGTTGGAAAATTTAAACTTCCGCAATTTCCTAAAAAACTTTATGATTACAAGATTCTAAGTTTTGAAAGTTTAGATAAGATTCATGTAAAAGCAAATAAAATAAAAGGAGCTTACGAATTACTTGAAAAAGCAGCATAAATTTTATAAAATATAGGTGATAAAATGGTAAGGATAATATACATGAATAATAGCAATATAAGTAGATTACAGAGTTCTGATTCAAAACAGGAATTTTTTAACAATGAAGAACAAATAAGAAAAAATATTAAAAAATTGTATAAAGAGTCATTACGCAGGGTTGTTGAATATGGTGCCTTTAGCAAAGTAAAAGTTAATTTTGTAAATAAAGATAAAAATTTGGATATAAAAAATATTGAATTATCAATAAAACCTTCAATTTTATTAGATGAAAGACCAAAAGAACGAGAACTTGAAATATCTGTTCAATCGTCAATTAATGAAAAAAATATATACAAACTTGTTTTAAAACGCGGTCAAAAAGAAGAAATTCTTAAATTCTTGCAAAGTGAAGATATTTTAAAAAAAATAGATAAGTCACTTAAAGATGCGTCTGAAGCATTTTTAGAATTGTAATAAAAAAGAGACACCTTAGGTGTCTCTTTTTGTTATTTTTTTAAATTAATGAACTAATGATAATTTCATTGTTTTTTCAATAATTTCATTTAAGCTTTCTGCTTTTAATGATGCTCCGCCAATCAAAGCTCCGTCAATATCTGATTTTGACATTTGTTCTTCGATTGTAGAAGGTTTTACTGATCCGCCGTAAAGAATTCTGATTGAATCTGCAGCTTCACTACCTGCAACTTCTGATACAACACTTCTTATCATTTTAATTACTCTGTTTGCTTCTTCAGAATCACAAGTTTTACCTGTTCCAATTGCCCAGATAGGTTCATAAGCGATAACAGATTTTGCAATATCTTCTGATGAAATTCCATTTAATGCTGCTTTTATTTGTCCGGCAATCCATGAATCTGTTACGCCTGATTCTCTTTGTTCAAGAGTTTCACCGCAGCAGATAATAGGAATTAAACCGCCTGCAAGTATAGCTTTTGCTTTTTTATTAATCATTTCATCTGTTTCTGAAAAATATTGTCTTCTTTCAGAATGTCCGATGATTACATAATCACATCCTGCATCTTTTAGCATTTCAACAGAAATTTCACCTGTATAAGCTCCTGATGATTCCCAGTGGCAATTTTGACCGGCAATAGCTATTTTTTTGCCGCCGCATCCACAATTACAATCAACAGAATGAACTGCTGAAATTGATGTGAATACCGGTGCAATTATAATTGTCGGTAATTCAACTGCTGTATAATTTTCGACAAAATTCTTTACACCTTCAAATACAGATTTTGCTTCAGATTGAAGTAAATTCATTTTCCAGTTTCCTGCAATAATTGGTTTTCTAGACATATTTTTCTCCTTTTGTTTATACCAATATTATATGAGGAAAATATTTAAAAACAACAAAATTTTATATTATAAATTTACCGTTTTCATAGATTAAGATATCATCAGCAAAGATTTTACCACCGTTTTTCATATTTTTTATCATATCCCAGTGCAAACCGGAAATATTTTTGCCACCTGTTTCAGGATAAGATGCTCCAACTGCCATATGAATTGAACCGCCAATTTTTTCATCAAATAAAATATTACCTGTTACTTCCTGAATTTCATCATTGGTGCCAATAGCTATCTCCCCGATTCCTTTAGAACCTTCATCCATATTAAACATAGCTTCTAAATAATCTTTTCCTGTGTTAGCTTCGAATTTTGCAATCCAGCCGTTTTCAATCCATAAATGAACTCCGGTTGCAGAATTTCCTCTGTAATTTTGCGGAAAATCAAAATAAATCTCGCCATTAATATCATTTTCAACAGGTGAAGTGAAAACCTCACCGTCAGGATAATTATTCAAACCGGAACAGCTAATCCATTTTCTACCTTCAACTCCAAATGTTATATCAGTTCTATCTCCGATAATATGAATTTTTTTTGTATTGTTTAAATAATTTGCCCATTTAGTTTGTTTTTCATCAAGTTCTTTTAATTTTGCAACAGGATTATCAAGATTTAGATAACAAGAATTAAATAAAAATTCAGAATATTCATCAAAAGACATTTTAGCTTCTTGTGCCAAAGCGTGAGTCGGAACATCTGCAACAACCCATGAAGCTTCACCGCGAGCAGAACGTTCCATTAATGTTTTTGACAATCCTTGAGATGCTTTTGATCTTCTTGAAAGTTTTGTCAAATCTGCGCGAGCCATGTTTTTAGTATTCATTGGAGCGCCAATTGAAATAAATTTGTTTATTGTTTTATACTCAAGGTCAACAATCGGATCAATATAATCAAGTTGTTCATCAGAAGCATATTTGATAAAAATATCAGAAAAATCTTCAAAAGATGTTCTCAAAATCGGGTGTCCGCCTTTTTGAATTACTCTTTTATAAACGGCTTTTACAAGATCTTTTGCATAAATACTTGTTGCTCTAATTTGTACCAAGTCATCTTTTTGAACATTAGTTGAATAATCAACTAAAACTTCTGCATATTTATCCCAAATTGTTCGCATGCTAATCCTCCAATGATTCATGACCGCTTTTGTGTGATTTTAAAAGCA
>Ga0256405_10011838_pt1 | contig 10986 bp, 10 predicted proteins | sample RumenRJG_02DNA_FD_189096 | JGI IMG/M metagenome (GOLD analysis project Ga0256405, IMG submission 189096) | Bovine rumen microbial communities from Lethbridge, Alberta, Canada - RJG_02 | ecosystem: Host-associated > Mammals > Digestive system > Stomach > Rumen | place: Canada: Alberta...
TAGAATCCAACTGTAGAAGGAGCCCACCTAGTAAGAGGGACCAAAAGTTGCTTAAGGACTTGCCCACATTAGTGGCTCATATCCTTAAGATCAAAAATTGTTTTTCGTCTTAACGTAATGGGTATGAAAAAAAACTGCACTTTTATTGTATCCACCTAATATTTCTATTACATAATTAAGTATATAAAAAAAAAGTGCAGAGTGGATGTTTTTTTGTGTAAATTATGTGAGGAGAGTTGAGTGTCGCTCCATAAAAATGCATCTTTACCTATATGCGCGTACCGCTTAAGAGTGCCCAGCCTTCCTGTTCCTCGATATTATTCATTTTAAAATCGCGGGAGTAGGCTTTGATTACCTCGGGAGCCTGTTCTACAAGAATACCCGACAGAACAATAGTACCGCCTGTTTTGGTGAGATCTTTTAGGATATCTTCAAGCATGGTTAAAGGTCCAGCCAGAATATTGGCTACAGTGAGGTCAGACTTGGGCAGATTGAGCTTTTTATCTGTACCGAGTACGAGTTTTAGCATTTTCTCTACACCGTTGCGCATGGCGTTATTTTTTGAGGCATCAAGTGCTTGTTCATCAATATCTACGCCGATAGCGCTTTTGGCACCGAGTTTTAAGGCACTGATGGCTAGGATGCCTGAACCGCATCCGTAGTCCAAAATTTCCTTATCTTTTAGATCGTAACTGTCAAGAAAATTCAAACATAAGGAAGTCGTAGGGTGAGTGCCGGAGCCGAAGGCCAGGCCCGGATCAAGCATTACCACAGTACTGTCTTTTTCTTCAACACTCAGCCAGGAAGGGCAGATCCACAGTTTCTTACCGAACTTCAACGGTTTGAACTGACTCATCCAGGCTCTGATCCAGTTTTTATCCTGAAAGTGAGTAGCGGCAATCGGAATATTATCTCCAAGAATTGCCTTTAACTTTGCGATGATGGGATTAGGATCTGTGCCTTTGTCTAAAAGACCGGTTACCTCTGTATTTGGCCACAGTCGACGTTCTCCTGGTTTAGGCTCTAATATCGGAGAATCCTCTGCATCGGTATAACTGACACTTATTGCTCCCAACTGTTCTAAAAGATCAGAAACCGTATCAGCCATTTGATTGGTGGTTCTTAGTTTGATTTCTATCCAGTCGTTATCACTCACTTTTCTTTTTCTCCTTAAGATCTTGCACATATTGTCTGATATCAAAGGGTTTGGATTGAGATACAATTTCGCTTATGATTTCTTGATTTTCTCGACTGATGTTCACTAGGCGTTTATACACAATAAAGGCTTTAGAACCGATAAAGAGTCTTATGAGGTTACTGTTCTGCTCTATGGAATAGGAGCGATGGGAGATAAGACTTATCTGTACGGTATTTACGTGCTTAAGACTAAATACTTTTAAGATGATAAATTCGCCGTCAAGCTCTGCTGCCTTAAGATTGCTACTGTTGCCTATGGCATGAAGTATGGCAATAAGGAAGAGCTCAGGACTGTTTAGTTCCTTGATATTCAGGATAGGAACCGTATTGCGGTTATGTTTTAGCCGAATAAATGCCTTGAGTTTCTGTTGCTTGACAAAGCACAGCTGTAACAAAAATGGTGTTAATATCGCAACAAAAATGCTGATGTAGTGTCCATTTTGTAAAGTACGGAAATTAATCCCGCGAATATGCAAATCCGGCTGGTACAATGCATAAAGATTGGCAAACTCATCAATTTTAAAATAGTTAATGCAAAAGAAAATAATAATTGAGCATACACACAGTGAAAAGAAGGTACTTGAAAAAAAGAGAAAGAGTATGAGCAGTTCAATTGAGACACAGATGCCGATATTGAATGTTAAAACTGCAATAATTGCCAAAAAGAACAGAAACAGTCTTAGGTAGTTTTTTTCAAAGTGAGCCCGTGAGAATATTGCGGCAGGAAGCGCGAACATATTGACAAAAAGTATACTGTTGATAATGGAGGTGATAATGGTATTCTCAGACTGTAGTGTGACTATGGAATTGAGCATGGTGCTAAAACCAAGCATCAGCATGATTTCATAAATCGGAAGAAAGAGGCAGGATATCACCGAATCAATAAAAAGTTCACTGAAGGTTAGCACTATGGAGTGCTCAATATTTGTGATAAGTACCATGATAAAGAGCAATGTTGTAAAAGGAGCAATGCACATGGCACAAATACGCCGATAGTCAATTTTGTAAAAATTCTGGTCATATTCATTGTCGACATCGTTAGACGGCAACATAAAGAGTGCGGAGACTAAGGATGAAAGAATGAATGGAGTCTGTAACGTAAAGAATTCACCGTAAAAAAAGAGAGAACAGCAGGTTAAAAATGCATAGTTAAGAGATACAAAGGAGATCTGCACCTGACGGTTGAAAGTTGGCAACAGATATGCCACGGTAATGGTAAGGATGCCCGGGATTAGGACACGTAAAGTTTCAAGCAGTATGCTCTGCGAGAAGGTACTTATGCCGATAGGAATTCTGAGATCAAGACCATAGGAAGCAATGGCAATTAGCCCTAGGGGCAACAGCAACAACATGATTCTAGGATCGGTTCTTGTATTATGCATTTTTCAAATTAAAATGGATCCATGCATTGTCATCACAAAAGCAGATTACAAAATTGCATGCTTTAGAAAGTATCTGTAGGCAACATTTCAATATCTTGCAGAATATTTTACCGCAAATACGGTCAGATGACATTAAATTCCTTTTATAGTGTTTTTTTAATTTAGCAAGCCTATTTACACATTTCCTTTAGGTTTCATCACACATTTTCAATAATTATGATTATTTTTATGCAATTATGTTTTTATGCACCTATAATTGATCGAACGGACAAAATAAATCGCAATGAAATAATACTGAACCCCAGGGATTAATCGTGAATATCGTTAGACGAGAAAGTGTTGATGACAGACATTTGCAGGACTGCGTTGCTGATCCTGTCATAAGACAGATTTTAGCAAGACGTGGTGTCGAAAGTGAAAGTGAAGTTAACTGCAAGTTAAGCGATATGCTTCACTACAAAGATATGCAGGATATCGATAAGGCTAGTACGCTCTTGGCTGATGCGATTGAAAAACATTGGAACATTCTGGTTGCAGGTGATTATGACGTCGACGGTATTACCGGTACTGCACTTGGTGTAAGGGGCTTAAAGGAACTGGGTGCAGGGACTGTAACCTACTATGTTCCTTCCCGTTATGAGGGCGGTTACGGTGTCAGTGAAGAGGCTGTAGATGAAGCGATTAACAACGGCGTCAGTCTGATTCTGACGGTCGATAACGGCGTGTCCTGTAAAGATTCAATTGAGTATGCCAAAAACAAAGGATTGAAGGTGGTGATAACTGATCACCACGAGACCCCTGAGGACTTGCCTAATGCAGATGCCATAGTAGATCCCAAGCAACCTACCTGTAAATTTCCTTCAAAAAACTTGTGTGGTGCCGGGGTACTGTTCTATGTACTCATTGCCACACGCGCGGTCTTGCGTGAACGTGGTTTCTACGAAACGCATCCTTATCCTAAAATGGCTCGTTTTCTGGATCTTGTTGCCATTGGTACAATCGGTGATGTCATGGTACTCGATGCCAATAATCGGCGTCTCGTAAAGTACGGTTTTGATAAAATCCGTGAAGGAAACTGTATTATTGGGATTAAGGCACTGGCTGCCTCCTGTAAGGTTGATCTTCGGGCGATTAACTCCGTAAGTATTGCTTTTGATCTCTGTCCTCGCCTTAATGCTCCAGGACGTATTCGTCTACATAAGAATCCCGCTGTATCACTGATGCTGACCGATGATCCTACCGAGGCTAGCATTATTGCTAGGGAACTAGATATGTGCAACAAGCGCCGAGGTGATTATGAGCGTGTCTTCGTCAAGGAAGCCAATGATGATGCTGAAAAGCAGCATGGTAATGGTGCCATTGTGCTGTATCGGCCTAATTGGCTTGTAGGCTTAGGTGGACTCATTGCCAGTAGGATCCGTGAAAGTTTTTCCGTACCATGCTTTGTCTTTTCTGGGGATGGCGACGAACTTTCAGGCTCAGCACGTTCGGTTCCGGGCTTTAGTCTTGTCAAGAATCTGCAAACTATCGCCGAACGTAATCCTGAATTGCTTATTCGTTATGGCGGTCATGCCATGGCTGCAGGTGCCTCCATCATGCGCAAGAATCTTGAGGAGTTCACTAAACTCTTTAATGATATTGCTATGGAAAATTTAGGCGCCGGAGGTGAGGAGGATCTTGTTTCAGATGGCGTGTTACCGCCTAATTATCTTAATATCGGGTTTGCCAAAGATCTTGAAATGTACGGACCATGGGGCAATGGCTTTGAGGAACCTTGTTTTGATGGTGAGTACGTGGTTGAAGATGTCTATCTTGTGGCAAGTCGTCACCTTCGCTTTAATTTGCGTAATGAGGATGGCTCAATTTTGCGCGGTATTAAATTAAGAGCCACCCCTGAGGAACGCGAGATTACCAAGAATATGTCTGTACGTGCGGTCTATACGGTGGGTGTCAACCACTATATGGGATCTGAACGTCTAGAAATAAAAATCATTGCTATTGAACGAAATTAGTGCATTCCTCTAGTTAGGATGTTCCTTAAGATCAAGATTTCTGGTTACACTAAGTCCCCCGTAGGTTTGACAGACTGGCATCATTTCTACGGAATTTATGTTGAGATGTGGGGGTGTACTGATAAGATACAGTACCATATCTGCGATGTCGTGTGGACTGATGGCCTCAGTATCCTTGTAGACATCAAACACCTTTTTGGCATCTCCTTTAAAACGGGTGTAGGAGAATTCTGTATCTTGGCACAATCCCGGTTTTATAACACTTATCTTAACGGCAGTACCTTTCAGATCTGTTCTTAGGTTCCTCGAAAACTGCTCGACAAAGGCCTTGGTAGCACCATAGACATTTCCCCCTTCATATGGCCATGTTCCGGCAGTTGAACCGATATTTATGACATACCCCTTGTTTCGTTTGACCATATTTGGCAAAAGAGCGTGTGTAACATGGAGCAGACCTTTGATATTTGTTTCCACCATAGTGTCCCAATCCTCGATAAGTGCATGCTGGCTTTTATCCTGTCCTAGGGCAAGACCGGCATTGTTGATGAGAACATCCACTTGATTAAAGGGCGGGGCCAATTTTTCTATTTTAGTTATGATATTTTCATTTGAGGTCACATCGTAGACCAGGGGCATGATAAGAGGGTTCTTCTTTGCAAGTTCTGCAAGTTTATCTTTACGTCTTGCAACCGCGATGACATGGAGACCCTTTGATGCTAGAAGTTCGCATATAGAATAGCCAAAACCGGCAGATGCTCCAGTTACAAGAGCTGTTTTGTACAAAACCATGACTGCTCCTTTGTAAGGGAAAAAATGAACGAAGTGATTTGATGAAAAAGCACGGAGTCAATTCCGTGCTGTTTTAAAGAGAGGAACTTATTTTTTAAGCCTGCTTTTGGCATACATGGCTGCGCCTATAATACCAGCAAGATTCAAAGTCTTGGCTGGGACCACCTTGACGTTTACCTTCAGCTGTTCTTCAAATTTTTCAAATTTTTTTGAGACTCCACCGCCTAAGACGATGATTTCAGGTGAAATCAAAAATGATATATATTCAAGGTATTTGTTAAGACGTTCTCCCCACTCCTTGAACTTCAGTTCCTCGCGTTCACGTGCAGAGTCGGCACAGTATTTTTCTGCAGAATCTCCCTTGAATTTGAGATGACCGAATTCGGTGTTAGGGAACATATGTCCATTATGGAACAGGGCAGAACCAATTCCGGTACCTAGAGTCAAAAACAGCACCGTACCTTTGTGGCCTTTGACGGCACCAAAAGACAGTTCTGCAAGACCTGCGACATCAGCATCATTGGCTACGAATACATCCATGCCTACAGCCTTAGAGAAAATCTTTTCGACCTTGACATTGATCCATGATTTGTCAATGTTGGCAGCGGTTAAAACCTCCCCTTTGATTACACGGGCAGGGAAACCACAACCGATTGGTCCCTTGTAGCCAATCTGATCGACTAATTGCTTTAAAGTCTGAGCCACAGCATCAGGTGTGGCTGGCTGAGGAGTAGGAATTCTTATTCTGTCACTTTTAAGTTCTCCCGTGGTTACATCAACGATGGCTCCCTTAATGCCACTACCACCAATATCAACACCCAATATTTCCATATTACAAAACCTCTTAATGCTGTTTAGGTAATTATTTAAGAAAAAATCCTTTTCTGAGTATAGCTTTTTATGGAACGATTTGGATGAATGTTTTGTGAAAATTAAGAACTCGCTACAAAATTTTTTTTTCTTTATGGCTACTGAAGATGATTTGTTTACTCCTTTTTCAGTATGTGTTGATGTACACTCGTGAATAGATTTATGTATTTAAAAATGCAGAGTGTGCCTAGTTATTAGGTCAAAACACGCAAAAGAAAGTCATTTGGATTTCAAGGAGTGAAGTGGCTATCAATTTTATTAAGGAAAAGCCCCTAAAGGCGGGGCTTGGTGCTTTTCAAACAATTGGTCTCATTCATCAGTCAAATGTTGCAAAGTTATGGGGATACAACTTTTTTGACAAAAGCCTCATGAATAAATCAGCCAGATACCTTGATGTTTACTATGAAGGTTTTCTTTTGTCCAGGTTTGAGTATTTTTTCAAGCCCTTTCTCATGCATGATGTGGCGTCCTTCTGGTAGGGTATTGCCTGGCTCGAGTCCTAGGACATAATCTCTCACTCCCATCATTTTCCATTGCGTAAAATAATCAAGATTTTGGGGATCAAAGCGGATCTCGAGTTTGATGCCTAATTTTGGTTGTGTGATGGCGGCATATCCTTCAACTCCCTCAAAACTATGATAATAACAACGCTCTTCATAGTCTTGAGTAGGTTTTTCCATATGCATCCAGTTTTTTATATCATCTGTAGCATGTTGATTCCTTCCAATGACTTTGGTTGATTTAATGTCAACAATGCTGTCCTCATCAAGTAATGGATAGCCCATATTCATATGATATAGTAGATAGAGCGGCTCATCATGACTGCCAGTGTTTTCTACGGTATCTTCAATGCGCATGCTGTTTTCTTCTGTGGATACGAAAATTCGGCGGGTAAGAGTCATCTGTCTGCCAAAAATAACTTCGTCTCTGATGAAGGCTTCAACAATGAGAGTCCCGTCCTTTTCATAAAAACTGTAATTCTCGCAGGGAGTATTGGCGATAGAACCGTGTAGTCCGTAACTTACCCCATCTATAGTATTTGGAGTTCCGACGTTCTGCAGACCGCAGGTTGAAAGAAATCCGGCAGTGAAGGAATTAAGAAAATTGGCGCCTTCCTTATCATAAAAAGCCGGAGCTACATAGCCACAGGGATTCATATAGGAAAGGTTTATTCCCTTGTAGCGCAGTCGGGGAATATCAGCGCATCTGTCTGGCGATACGCACAGATCTAGTCCCTTGCCGTTATGAATTTCAATAAGTCTGAGGCCTTTACCTTTGCCTCTTGTTAATTGGTGTTCTTCCATGCCGAATAACTGCGATGGATGCCCTATATACTGATTCATTTTTACCTCTTTATGTTTGTTTGATGATTTTGGTTTAGTCGTTTTCTTTGGAACTGTAGGCGGCCCAGGACTCAATTGGTCGTACATGTTCAGGTATCTCATTGGCAAGATAAGGTAGAGAGGCCCCGATGGCCACAGCGTGATGGAGAACCGTTGCCCTGGTTACAAAGTTCTCGGTATAGGTGAAGGTACTGCGCTTGATGATGGATTTTTCTATGAATTCCACATCCTCAGGCTGAAGCCACATGGCAAGATCACCACCTAAAATGATTTTACGCTCCAAAAGCAGCCACACTGTATAGAGTCCAAAAGAGAGAGTGGAGAGAAAGTCTTTCCAGCGTTTCTTGTGTTCTTTTGACTGACTTAGGCGCATTTTATTGAAGAAATCAGTGACAGTCTCACCTTCTAACAGTGCTTCCATGGAACAGTAGGTGTCAAGACATCCCCTTTTGCCACAGTAACATAGTTTTCCGTGTTTACTGATGGTTAGATGATCCCATGACCCTGCATAGCCGTTGCAGCCATGTTCAATACAGCGGCTTTTGATTAGGGAACCACCCATATGCTCACTTAGGGCAATATAGACGGCATTGGAGATATTTCTGTTGTGCCAGATTTCGGATAGAGCGGCGGTTTTGACATCATGACACAGACGCACTGGCATGGATAAACCCTTGCTGATTATCTTGAGATCCATTTTGGTGGCAGGAACAATTTTAGAGAAGATGACGGTATTTCCCTCTTTGTTGACTACACCCTGAAAGGCGATGCCAATACCTAAGATATTCTGCAAAGGATAGCCGCATTTGTCGATAAAATCGTGAAGATATGCGTTCAGTTTGGAAAAATAGGCGGTAGTGTCCTCGTATTCTACACCGATATTGCGTAAATTGACGATTTCTCCTTTTAAGTCACATAGGCAGATTTTTATGTATGACTTACGTAATTCCACACCGATGGCAAGACGTGAGCGGTGCTGTAATCTGTAGGAAACTGCAGGCCGACCTCCAGATGAATCTAAAAGTTCTCCTGCACCAATGTAGCCTTCGGCCTCAAGATCCTTCATGTGCCCATTAACAGTAGGAAGTGAATAGCCGGTTAGCTCAACTATCTGTGGTTTAGAGAGTGCTTCATTTTCAAAAAACAGACCAAGGATCCTTTCTTTGTTCTGTTTTTTGGGGTCAATTAAAAAATCATTCACAATATTACCTTTCAATTTTTTCAATATATAAAACGGTAACAGTTTTTAATGGATAGTTAACAGTCAAATCTCAACAAATGCCTTATATGTTCCATGTTAGTGATTGCATTCTTCACTTTCAAGTATGTTTTGTTGTTTTTGAACAATAAGATATAAAGTCAGTATTGCTTTTATAGCTTAGTTTAAGTTTTTACAAAATAGCAGAGAAATTTTGAAATTTCGCTTTTTTCTGCGGTTGAATTTTATTTTTTTTGAGTTATATCACATTACTTATATAAAATCGTATAATATAAGTTGATTTATTAAAGTTGCTTTCATAAAGTATATATAGAACAGAAATTGCAAGGTCAATTTTTGAATAAAAAAAATTAGGTAAATACATAAGGAGTTTTTTATGAATCTTTTGGAGAAATTCAAATTAAGCGGCAAAACTGCGTTTGTTACCGGCGGAGCCAGAGGAATCGGTAGAGCAGTGGGGGAAGGCTTTGCTCAGGCAGGAGCCAACATTGTTATTGCAGATCTTGATGAGGCTGAATCCGTAAAAACCGCTGAATTTATTCAAAAAGAATACGGTGTTAAAACACTAGTATGTAAAACTGATGTTACAAGTCCTGAAAGTGTCAAGGCTCTGATTGCCGCAATAGACAAGGAATTTGGACGATTGGATGTGGCTTTTTGTAATGCAGGCATTTGCATCAATGCTCCTGCTTCAAAAATGACCTATGAGCAGTGGAGCAAGGTTATTAATATCAATCTTACGGGTGTTTTCTTGACTGCTCAGGCCGCTGGCAACTATATGATTGAGAAAGGCATCAAGGGTTCCATCATCAATACTGCCTCTATGTCTGCCCATATTGTCAATGTGCCTCAGCCACAGTGTGCATATAATGCCTCCAAAGCAGGTGTTATTCAGTTAACCAAATCATTGGCTATTGAATGGGCTGAACATGGTGTTCGCGTCAATTGTATCAGTCCAGGCTATATTGGAACCGAACTTGTCAAGAACAATGAAACTCTGATTCCTCTCATCAAAACTTGGAATGAAATGGCTCCGATGCATCGCCTGGGAGAGCCTGAGGAACTCCAGACTGTTACCCTGTATCTTGCTTCTGAGGCCAGTTCTTTTACCACAGGCTCTGATGTCATCGTTGACGGTGCATTTACCTGTTTTTAAAACACAAAGGGATCTTTTGATCCATAAATATAATCAAACAACGGAGATTTTAACATGAAGAAAAAACTATTAACCGCAATCTTTTGTGCTGCTACCTTATTTGCAACACCATCTTTTGCTGCAGATACTAGTACTATTACCGGCGTACAGGCCAACCCTGCTTTCTATGCCAAGGCTGATTTCTCAGTGTTAAAAGGCAAGAAAATCGGTATTACACTACAGTCACTGCGTAACGCCTACTGGGCTGGCGTGATGTCTGCACTTGAAGATGTATTAAAAGAGCAGGGAGCAAATTTCACTATCGTTGACTGCGATGACAAATCTGCAAAACAGGTAGCTCAGATTGAAAATTTCATTTCCTCAGGCTGTGATTTCATTATGGTGCATCCATCTGATGCCGCTGCTATTGAAGATGTTTGTGCTGAGGCCAGAAAAGCCGGTGTGAAAGTAATGTGCTGGGATGATCCTATGACCAATACAGATGGCAACTGGATTTTAAACAACACTGATCTGGGTATGGCAATCGGAGAACTGTGCGGCAAGTTTATCAATGAACACTATTCAGAAAACAACAAGGCCAAAGTTACTGTTTTGGGATTTCCTCAGACCAAGATTCTACTTGAGCGTGAGGAAGGTATCCGTGCCGGCATGAAGAAGACTGCTGACGGAAAATACGAAATCGTAGCCAGTCAGGCTGCATTAAGACCTAATGAGGCTCAGACAGCCATTGAGACGATTTTACAGCGCCATCCAGACTGCAAGGTGGTAACTGGTATCGGTGCCGGTCCAATGATTGGTGCTGATGAAGCCTTAAACATTGCAACAGGCGGAAAGATCCCTGAGGATATGGGTGTTTTCACTACTGATGTTACCAAGCAACAGTTACAGCACTGTAACTGGTCGAAACATAGCGTTATTGAGATTTCATTTTTAATATTTATATGATCCCTCTAAATTTTTCACATTTTTGGAGGAGTTCATGCTTAACCGTTACCCAATCGAATTCTTTAAAGAGTTC
>Ga0256405_10011839_pt1 | contig 10986 bp, 9 predicted proteins | sample RumenRJG_02DNA_FD_189096 | JGI IMG/M metagenome (GOLD analysis project Ga0256405, IMG submission 189096) | Bovine rumen microbial communities from Lethbridge, Alberta, Canada - RJG_02 | ecosystem: Host-associated > Mammals > Digestive system > Stomach > Rumen | place: Canada: Alberta | collected...
TTTCGGGAAGAGAATGGCTACTGGGTGGGCGTATGGTATGATCCCATTGTCTTTTGTGTCAATAAGGATTATCTGAAAACGCAGGCACAGATTCCGGATACTTGGATGGAATTAGCACAGAAAAAAAATGTCCGCATTGGCGTAACGGATTTTTTAGCAGCAGATGCCTCCGCCAATTTGCTGATCAGTATGATCGCTCAATATGGAGATGCAGCTGCTTATGACATTTGGCGGCAGATTCATCCCAAGGTCGTGCAGTATGCGCGTTATTTGTCCAATCCAGTTCGTCAGGCTGGAATGGGAGAGGTTGACATCTCGATTGCGGTCGAGAGTGAGACCATCCGTTATATGCAGGACGGTTATCCGTTGCAGGTAGTATATCCTGCCGATGGAACAGCAGCTATGGTGACTGGCACGGCCATAGCATTTAAGGCTGGCGAGAAGGATGCTGTTGCCGCGAAAGAGTTTGCGGACTGGCTGTTGACGGATGATGCTCAACTAGCCTTACAGGAGCAGGGCTTCTATTTTGTGCCAACAAATCCGGGGACGCTTGCTTACAAGTCGTTTGCGGGGAAGAATATGATTCTCTTTAACCAGCCGGGGTTGTTCAGCACCGAACAAAAGCATGATTTCCTCGACCGCTGGGTGAAGGAGATTCGCTTCAAATGATCGGCTAAAACAGAGGATGCGGCCTGTGAATGCGGGCCGTATCCTCTGTGTCTTGTTTTGGGAAATAGAATATAGGAGGCAAAAAAATGAAAGCAGGTTTTATTAGTCTTGGTTGTTCCAAGAATTTGGTCGATACAGAGGTAATGTTGGGCGAGCTTACGTCCCACGGGATTGAGTTGACGTCCGACCCGGCTGAGGCGGATATTCTTATCGTCAATACGTGTGCGTTTATCCAGTCGGCAAAAGAGGAATCCATCACGACGGTTCTCAATATGGCAGATTATAAAGAAACCGGACGCTGCCGCAGTCTGATTGTGGCTGGCTGCCTCGGGCAGCGGTATAAGCAGGAGCTTCTGGATGAACTGCCGGAAGCTGATGCAATCTTAGGAACAGGCGCTTGGGGGCGCATCATGGAGGCCGTAGAGGAGACGCTTAAAGGACATCGTGTCGTCATTGCGGATGACGATGATACGCTTTACGATGAGAAGACACCGCGAATCACGACAACGCCTGATTACACGGCTTATGTCAAGATTGCGGAAGGCTGTGACAATCGTTGTGCGTTTTGTGCGATTCCACAGATTCGCGGCCATTACCGCAGCCGCCGGATTGAAGATATCTGCAAGGAGATTGAAGGTCTCACCGAAAAGGGTGTGCGGGAAGTCGTTCTGATTGCTCAGGACAGCACGATGTATGGAAAAGATATCTATGGAAAACCGTCTTTGGCAGAACTCCTGCGCAATGTAGTCAAGGTGCCAAAGCTCAAATGGGTTCGCACGCTTTATCTTTATCCGAAATTCTTTACGGATGAACTCATCGATGTATATGCCTCGGAACCGAAAATTTGCAAATATGTGGATTTACCGCTGCAGCATGCAGATAATGATTTGCTGCGGTCCATGCACCGTCCAGACACGCGTGAAGAAATGGTGGCTTTGTTGGATAAATTGCGCAAAAAGATTCCGGGCGTTACGATCCGGTCTACCTTTATTGTGGGATTCCCCGGTGAAACCGATGCGCAGTTCCAGACTTTGCGTAAGTTCTTAGAAGAGCAGCGTTTGGATAAGGTAGGGGTCTTTACTTATTCTCGTGAGGAAGATACTCCCGCCTACGACATGCCCAATCAGGTCCCGGAAGAAGTCATGCAGGAGCGCTATCATGACCTCATGAGTCTGCAGAGTAAGATTTCGGAAGAAGTCAATCAATCCTTTGAGGGAAAAGAGCTTGAGGTGCTGGTGGAGGGCCGTGATGAAGAACAGCCCAATATCTGCGTCGGACGTTCCTATCGCGAGGCTCCGGAAGTCGATGGACAGGTTTATGTGGAAAATGATGCGGACAGCAAGCCGGGGGATATCATCCGGGTCAAAGTCCTGCAGGGATTCACCTATGATGTGGTAGGAGAAAAGCTGCCGGAATAATGGGAGGCATGACCATGAAACCGATAGCGGAGATTGTAGGGAAATTACTAGTGGCTAAGCAGCAGACGATTGCCTGTGCAGAGTCCTGTACTGGTGGTTTGCTGACCAGTATGCTGACCGACGTGGCGGGAAGTTCGGCTTATGTCATGGGATCGGTGGTGTCGTATACCAATTCTATCAAGGAACGGCTTGTCGGGGTTAACCCGGCAACGATTGCAGCACATACCGAGATATCGGCAGAAACTGCTGGTGAAATGGCTGAAGGTATCCGCCAGCTGATTGGGACGGATCTGGGGGTTGGCATAACGGGACTGGCAGGACCAGGTGGTGGCACTAAAGTGCGGCCCGTGGGGTTAGTTTATATCGCTGTGACAGGCGACAAGGGAACAAAAGTCCGCGAAAATCGTTTTCAGGGAAACCGTGTGGAAATTAAACAGCAAAGTGCAGAGATGGCTCTGCAAATGATAGTAGAATATGTATCAGGAGGATCTTTTTGAAACAAGAATTAAAACAATTTGGTGAGATAAATCTTAGCCGTAAAATCCTGCAGGCAGTAGAGGCCATGGGGTTTGAGGAGCCGTCGCCGATTCAGGCACAGACGATTCCGTTGGCATTGGAAGGGCATGACGTCATTGGTCAGGCGCAGACTGGAACCGGTAAGACGGCCGCATTCGGCATTCCTACGGTGGAAAAGGTGATGGAAAAAAATCATCGTATTCAGGCTTTGGTATTGACGCCAACCCGCGAACTTGCGATTCAGACGGCCGAGGAACTGAATAAAATCGGTAAATTCAAACATGTTCGCACGTTGCCAATTTACGGCGGACAGTCCATTGATCGTCAGATTCGCGCTTTGAAGCGGGGCGTTCATATCATCGTGGGAACACCAGGACGATTGCTGGATCATTTGCACCGTGAGACAATCCGTTTGGCCGATGTTCAGACCTTGGTTTTGGATGAAGCCGATGAAATGCTGGACATGGGCTTTATCGAGGATATTGAAACGATTATCCGGAATTTGCCGGAAGAACGCCAGACGCTGCTGTTTTCCGCTACGATGCCGGGGCCTATTGAAAAGCTCTCACGTCGTTATATGAAAAATCCTCAGCAGGTGACGATTACCCGTGAAAATCTGACGGTTCCTTTGATCGATCAGATATATTATGAGACTCGTCAAAAATTTGACGGGCTTTGCCGGGTGCTTGATGTGGAAGAGACAGGCAAACTCATTATCTTCTGCCGCACGAAGCGCGCTGTCGATGATTTGGCAGCTTCCCTCGATGCACGGGGCTATTCGGCTGGTGGACTGCATGGTGACTTGTCGCAGATTCAGCGGGATCGTGTGATGAAGAAGTTCCGTGAAGGACGCATCGATGTGCTGATTGCTACTGATGTGGCAGCACGTGGTATTGACATCGATGATATTACCCATGTCATCAACTACGATATTCCGCAGGATCACGAGTCTTACGTTCATCGCATCGGACGTACGGGCCGTGCTGGCCGCACCGGTGTGGCGATGACGTTTATTGAACCCAAAGAGTATCGTCAGCTTCGCTTGATTATGAAGTTGGCCCATACGAAAATTCAGCGTCGTGAACTTCCTTCGGCTTCGGATATTCTCGAACGGCAGAAGGATTTGGTTCAGGAGCGTCTCATCAAAACCCTGCAGCAGAATCATTATGATGATTATCATACGATTATATCGGATGTGGCAGATGAAGGGTTTGATATGGTTGATATCGCTGCTGCCGCGTTGAAGCTTTCGCTGGAAGGTTTTAAAGAGGAAAGCCCGAAGGAAAAAGAAGGTTTCGGCGATACAGGCGGAGCTCCAGGCATGGTGCGCTTGTTCCTGAATATTGGGCGCAGCCAGAAGATTCGTCCTTCGGATATCGTGCGGGCCATTGCTGAGGAGGCCGATATTCCAGGAGATACCATTGGCGTTATCAATATCTACGATCGGTTTACTTTTGTCGAGGTACCGGAAAATGTAGCCGAGCGGGTCATGAATGTCATGCATCGCAATACGGTTAAAGGCTACAAAATAAATGTTGAACCAGCACGCAAGCGCTGATATTTCTAGGGGAAAGAGGGCATGATTCATGAATGGGAAAAAAGTCATGATGACGATTGGCTGTCTGGCAATGTCACTGCTGCTCGCAGGGGGAGTTCAGACTGCAGAAGCTAAGAAAGATAAAGCGTCCGTTGTTTCATCGACGGAAGCAGAGGGCGGATATCTTTATTCGAGCAAGGACTATGGCTATAGGATAGTCTGCCCGAAAAAGCCCCATGTAATTCCAGTCAATCTTTTGATGGAAGGAAAAAAAGGCGAGGCTTTGATTTTTGATAACGATGGGTATCATATCCAAAATGCCTGGTTGGTGTTGACGGATGCCTTTGACAAAAAGAAAACGCCGGATTTCAATAAAATGAATGGGGCAGAAGCAAAAAAATATCTGGAAGACATCATGCAGAGTAATCCCTATGAGGGCGTTATGGTGGTGAATTTAAACCAGAACAATAAAGCCATCTACGCGCTGACGGCTAAGGAAGTAGAACTAGATACGGATGGGGATGGCAAGCCGGATGTAACGGCAAAAGCGGACACGCAGATGGCGGTTCTGTTCTTTCGAGGCAACAAAGGAGGTTGCTATTCCTTGCAGTTGATTGACAATCCGGAGCTTCGTGAAAGTGAGATTGTCAAATTCCAGAATGGTGCTATGACCTTCAAGGAAAAATAATCCTCAGAGCAAAAAGAGGCTGTGAAATATCGCAGTCTCTTTTTGGTTCATAAGGAGGATTTTGGCAGTAATTGCCGAATTAAATATTAGATAAAATGAATTTACGCAGCATTATGATATATTGGGGGCTAACCGGATGAACTACACAAAACAAACGAAGGCGGCACTGGTGATGGCGGTTATGGCAATGCTATCGTCAACCTGCTATGCAGGCGTTGATGCCAGTGCAGTGGACGCACAGCAGACAAAGGGGAATCAGGCTAACTTTCGTTGGGAAGCGGTAAATCAAGAAGCAAAAAAAATGACGGTGGAGAATCCGCAGGCAGAAGTGAAAACGGAAAAGTCCATTCCGATTATCATTACCGCTGCAGATATAGATGCGCAGAAGAAAAAACGCAGCCATTTTCAGCAGTCATCGGTAAGTTCTGAGGGAACGCAACCAGGAATTATCGATGCTTTGGGAAATAATGCTGGCGGTGGCAATGCGAATACTGGCAGCAATGGTGCAGATAGTCTGGGCGGCGTGGAACACGCTGCAGGAAATGGCGTGACGCCAGGCGGTTCGGGAGCAAATGATAGCGAAAGGTTAAAGGATTCGGGAAGCAGTGATGAGACATCGCTGAGAAATGGTACGCACTCAGTGGGAGCAAAGGGCGTAAAAGCTATCGATGACTCCGATACGGATTTGCGCATCTATCCGCTTGAGGGCAACGGAGCGGTCAGCAATTCTGGAGGTGTGTCGAGCAGAAATGTGGTCGCTTTGCCGGAGCCTGAGCCAGTTGCCGCGATGAAGCCGGTTAATGGTCAGTCGGCAGTTGTAGCAGCTGAGGGGCAAACCGTGCCGCTGCCGCCGGTTCAGCCGGTGGCAGGCGAGCCCGCAAACAGGACGGTTTTGTCGTCCGGAAGGGTAGTGGAACTGCCGCCCATTGAAAAAGTTGCACAGGCTCGTGCGGAGGGTTCGGAAAAAATAGTAGAGCTGCCACCAATCCATTCGGTGAAATAAAAAGTGGCGAGGATTATCGAAACGATTATCCTCGCCACTTTTTGGTTCGTTTGGGGTACAAAAAAACCGCTATCTGATGATAGCGGTTAAATCTCATATGGCAGGGGTAGCTGGACTCGAACCAACGCATGCGGGATTCAGAGACCCGTGCCTTACCAACTTGGCGATACCCCTGTAAGTATCAAGCAATTAATGCCGTCAACATTTATAGATTATATCGGGTAAATGAAGTATTGTCAATACCTAAATGGAAATTATTTTTCGATGGGGATAGCAAAAGAGGGGGTGGCATGAAGCCAGATTTCAAAAGTCCTGGGCCAGGGATAGCTGAGTTCAACGGTCAGGTCCTGCATCATCAGGGAAAAATCTCCGGCGGGTGAGGTGAATTTTACGGGAGTGCGGACCGATTTGGTCTGTTTGTAACTGGCGACATGCTGCTGCATGCTACTTTGGAGCATGCGATTGGCCCAGCGGTAATTATGTGCGAGGTCAAGGTCAGCTGTGTTGGTGTAGCCGGCTTTTTTCAAGTTTTGATTGACCAATTCAATGTCGTCCTTGAGATAAAAATAATCTTCAAGAATGCGTCCCTGGAGGAACGTGAGGTTTGCTGCAGTAAGGCCAATCATTTCCTGCCGGTCGTCGGTTTGCTGTCGGCAGGCTTCATAGATGCTTGCCTGGGCCAGAGCTGTTCCAATGGCATTGCTGGTGGTGTTCCAGCCTGCATAGGCGATGAGATTGTTCAAGGGATAATCGGCCTTTATGAGCAGGGGCAGGATGGTTTCGCCTGCCTCAAAATGTTTGCTGAGATCTACGATAGCGGTCGGGATATCGTCTTGTTGATGGGATTTTAGATGCTGTACGGCAGTTTTGCGGGCGGAGACATCGCCGGAGTCTTTGTCACAGGCTGAAACATAGAGGGTAAAGTCGGCATCTTCAGCAGTAGTGACCGCTTCGCCTCCGAGCAGGGCAATCTTTTCCTTGACGGTTTCATCGATGGATACTGCCATATAGGGCATGATGCGCTGAGCCATGTCTGGGGCAGCGTATTCGACAAAAACGCGTGGCTTGAATCCCGCACGGCGATTTTGGATGAGGGACAGCAGGGAGAGGGCGATTTCATCGGCGCCGTGTGTCAAAAATACTTTGTCTGTCGAAAGGTTCTGTTCCTGGATATCGTGCTGCAACTGTTTTTTTTCGATATTGGGAATGGTGTAGGGCTCGCCATCATCTTGCCCAAGAACAAGTTTGGTGAGGACGCCTTCTTTGGTGAGTTGGATGAGTTCCTCGTTGAGAAGGCGATTTTCTTCAAAATGCGATAAATAACGGGCAAGACTCTCTGCGGGGATAGATTCTTCCAGCTTTTGCAGTTCGGCGGTTGAAACGGGAAGCCCCTCAGCTTGGCGTCCCTTCAAGCGTGAATAGGCAAGCAGGTGGCGCCGTTCCCAATACCCGTCAATGGTGTCTTGGGGCGTTTGACGGGGAAGGATGCTGAAGGCATAGAGGGGAACTGTCGGATGTTCGTCATGGAGCTGCCGCAGAAAAGCAATCAGCTGCTGGCGTTCTTCCGGCGTTTTTTCTTTTTCCCGGGCGGTGAGCAGTCCTCCGTAGAGAAGTTGATCGATGGAGAGGATGACTGCCTGACTGGTTTCGATGTTGGCGGAAAGCCACTGCTTCATGCCCTCGGTGTCGCCGGGTTGGGAATAGTAGTCCTGTAATTCGGCGGGCGGTGGAGTAACGGACAAACCAGCAATGTGGCCGGCGTCAATTACAAATTGACGGCAGGGAGGCCTGCCGTCGAGAGGGACCAGCAGAATTTTGGCTGTTTCTTGCCGGATGGGGGAAACATTCGTTGCGGTTGGTGAAAAGCGGCCTAGATGCCAAAGACCTAACAGACAGAAAAAGGCTCCCATCAAAGTCAAATATTGATACGTTCGTTTCACGATATACTCCTGTGTAAATTCGTAGTAGATTCTTTGAATATTATACCATAGGGATAGTTCACTATTCGGAGAAAATATGGTAAAATGTATTTGTTTGCTGTAAGTTTGTCTTTGTCAAGGACGAACTAGACAGTACCCATAAGTACAGGATGGAGTGGAACCTATGAGAATCATCACAGGATCAGCCCGGGGCTGTCGGCTGAAAACGCCAAAAGGCTGGAATACGCGGCCTACTGCTGACCGGGTAAAGGAATCGCTTTTTAATATCCTGGGACAAAAAGTCATAGATCGAAAGGTGCTTGACATCTTTGCGGGAACTGGTAATTTAGGGCTGGAGGCCTTATCGCGTGGTGCTAAGGCGTGCGTGATGGTCGATCAGGCTACGGCGGATATCATGAAGGAGAATGTCCGGCTCACCCATATGCAGGAAAAGGCGGTGGTGCGGGGGGGCGATGTATTTGCCGAGCTCGGACGCCTGGCTGGAAGCCGGGAAGAGTTTGACTTAATCTTTTGCGATCCACCCTATCACATAGGCCTTTGGGAAAAAGCGCTGTTGACCATTGACCGGTCAAAGGGAATTATGGCGCGTAATGGAATTTTAGTCATCGAGCATGGCGCGGATGAAAATGAGATTCCAGAGCTTAGTGCCTTGAGTCAGGTCTTGAATCGCCGTTATGGACATACGACGCAGCTTAGTTTTTATCAGTGGCGCGAGTATGTCGAGGAGGTGGACTCATGAGACGGGCAGTATGCTCGGGCAGCTTTGACCCCGTGACCAATGGACATATCGATGTATTCGAGCGGGCAAGCACGATGTTTGATGAGTTGATTATCTGTGTGTTTCACAATGTGCAGAAACAGGGCTTTTTTCCAGTGGAGCAACGAGTGGAATTGTTGCGTCAGTCGGTCAGTCATTTGTCAAATGTCAAGGTCATGTCCTTTGAAGGCCTCATTACCGATTTTATGAAAGAACACGATGCCCGGATTATCGTACGCGGCATTCGTTCGATAAAAGATCTTGAGTATGAGGAAAATGAGGCGTATATGATTCGCCATATTGAACCTTCGATAGATACGATTTTTCTTTTGACTCGTCCGGATTACTCCTTTGTGAGTTCTTCGGGAGTCCGGGAGTTGTTCCGTTTCCATGGGAATATTCATGGATTGGTGCCAGAGTGTGTGGAACAGGCGATGATGAATTTAGCGAATAGAGAAAGGAAGTAAGCGGAATATGTCAGTACGCGATACCTTAGATAAATTAGAAAATATGGTAGTGGGAGCTTCGCATTTTCCTTTTACGGAAAAAACGCTGATTAATGATAATGAACTGATTCATTACGTCGACGAGCTCCGCAACGATCTTCCCAAGGAACTCAATCGTGCCGATGAAATCATGAAGAATCGGGATGAGATTATCCGCAATGCGGAAAAAGAAGCGGAGCAAATCAAAAAGGAAGCCAAAGAATATGCGAATCGGGTAACCGATGAGAATGAAATTGTTCTGCAGGCAAAAGAGAAAGCCAAGACGATTCTGCAGCAGACGCAGCAGCAGGAAAAAGAGATTATGGAGCGCACGCAGAAGAATGCCATGCAACTGCAGAGTGATGCCGATGCATACGCAAATCAGGTGTTTGATCAGTTGATTTCGCATGTGACTGGGACGTTCCAGGGAGTACAGCAGGCTGAGCAGGGATTGCAGCAGGCACTTAATGTGTTAAAGCAGGCAAAGGCGCAGATGAACCAACAGGCCGTTCGTCAGGCGCAGCAGGCCGTTGCCGTTGGCCGCGATAAAGAAGCCGAGTCGAATAAGACCGCAGATAAATAAATAGCGAAATCGAAAAAAGGCAGCTTCGCCAGTAGGGCGAGGCTGCCTTTTTTCGATTTCGCTATGGGTTAATGGGAAGAAAATAAATTCGCCTGCAGCTTTTTTAAAAGCTGTTCGAGCAGATTCCATTCACGTTGATTAAAGGCAGTATGAATGGAAAGTGTGAGACGCCCCGGAGTCTTGATGGGAGCGGGCAAGTTGGTAATCAATAGATCGTAATGAGCAGGAGGCGTAATGAATCTTAGATGGAATTCGTCGCGAAAGCGCGATATAATCTCCTGCTTTATTTTTTCCTCATAAATGGGACCATAATCGGTGAGTAGTGATAACGTCAAAAGAGGTTCGCTGGCGGCGAGATCGAAATACTGACTGCAAAGCAGAATATAATGAGGGAGCAGATAGCGGACGTCGGTGAAACAACGTCCACAGGGGTGAGGAGCTAACGCTTCGTATAATTTTTTCATACGGGAAGCAAAGGCTGGGTAGGTGGTTTGGTAGGTTTTTAGGAACGGATATCGCTCTAATAGGTCGGAGCTGCCGCTTAAAAGAGCGCCGTGAAAGTGGAGCCGGTGAAGCTTTTGACGAAAGCTGGGGGCCCCCATGCCAATCCAGTCGGGAAAATAGCGGGCGAAGACAGCCATGAAATGGTCGGTCGCAGTCAGAGGCAGACAGTCAAAGCCACGGGAATCGCGGGCGGCGGCAAAGAGACGCTGCTGCACGGACATGCCAAAGGGGAAAGCATAGAGCAGATAAAATACAAATTGACATTCGGATTCAATCACTGGCAGATGAGAGCGCTGGAAGAACCGCTGGATCGCTGGCAGGCAGGCGGCATACGCTTCGTTGTCAAGTCCGAGTTCGGCAGGCAGCGGTGTGGTCAGATAGTGACGCAGGCTCATGCGCTGTGCGATTACTGCAAGCCAGTACGAAAAATGTTTGCGTTCACTGATTGTCATGGGGAAATCTAGCGCATTTAGAATGTCCTCGATGGTATTCATGATGCGTTGGCGTGGAATGGCGGGGAAAGGCCAGCCGTAGCCGCGATATATTTGCAAATAGAAGTTATTGAAAAAATAACGAAGTTGCATTTCTTCCCCGTTAAGCCGCATATTGGCGGCGTCTAAATTCAAAGAGAATGCCGTTATGGCCTCGCGCATAGGGGCAAGGGATCGGTAAAGGGATGCGGGACTTAGATAATTCGTTAGGCAAAAGGAGGTCGTAGTATCTACCGTCTCGAGGAAAATCGTGTGAAAGAATGAGTAGGTTAATGACTCTTTAGCAAATTGTGCATAGACGGTATGAATATTTAGCCAGGGGCTGCGATGCAGACGGATTCCCAGTGCCGTACTGCGTTCAATCGTAATTTCGCCCTTGCTGCAACTTTTTAGAT
>Ga0256405_10011841_pt1 | contig 10985 bp, 18 predicted proteins | sample RumenRJG_02DNA_FD_189096 | JGI IMG/M metagenome (GOLD analysis project Ga0256405, IMG submission 189096) | Bovine rumen microbial communities from Lethbridge, Alberta, Canada - RJG_02 | ecosystem: Host-associated > Mammals > Digestive system > Stomach > Rumen | place: Canada: Alberta...
CCCTTGTCTTTGCGAGAACGGACACGAAGCTCTGGCAGGACTTCATCTTCCCGAACGCATACTCGGTGCTGTTCCTGCGCCGGCGCGTGCGGTTCTGCCGACAGGACGGGACTCCCGGCGAGACCGCCACGGCTCCGTCCGCGCTCATATCGTTCAGCGCGGAGGACGCGGACGTCCTTGCGCGAGCCGTGGATCCGCTCAGGCCGGATGCGCTGTCCGGCTTCGTGGTGAGCCTGCGGCGGTAGTCCGGGCATTTTCATTGACAGCGACACAGAAAGGACCACACAGATGAAAAACGGAAAGTTCGAGGCAGAGGACATCTACCTGCTGCTGTACGAAAGGTTCGAGGACGGGCGCCAGTGGGTGTGCGCCCGCGAGGTGGGCGAGGCAACGGGCGGCTGGTGCCGCCGCCTCGACTTCGTTGCGGCGAACTGCTACGCCTCAGAGTGGTACGGGATACACGCCTTCGAGGTCAAGATATCGAAGTCCGACCTGAGGCGCGAGCTCACCGAGCCCGGAAAGCACAACGTATTCTTCGACAGCGTGGACACGTACTCGATAGTCGCGCCGGACTACGTGCTCGACAAGGAGTACGTCGCGCTCATCCCGCCGAAGTGGGGCATCTACCGCGCGATCGCTGGCAACGGCCTGGTGAAGAGCTCGCTGAAGGTCGTCCGAAAGCCGCTCGCGCTCCACGACGAGCGCGACCGGACGCTCAGGCGCTCGTTCGCGTTCGGCATGATACGCTCGATGAGCGGTTCGATGAGCCGCCTCGACAAGACGCGCGAGGAGGTGCGCGCCGCCTACGAGAAGGGTCTGGCCGAGGGCGAGCGCAGGAACTTCGGGACGAACTGGAAGAAGTACTACGAGGAGTGCAGGAAGAAGCTGGAGCGGGCGCACGAGATGATAAGACTGCTCGGGTGCTCGTACTACGACATCCCCGGGCCGAACGCGCCCGAGAGCGTGCTTGAGAGCTGGCGCAGCAGGATCCGGGACAGGATGCGCGAGCTTGAGGCCGGCCGGGAGGTTGCTCAGAGGCTGAAATGCGCGTTCAGCGAGATCGACTATGCCGTGCGGAGCCTGTCCGACGTCCGCGACTCCATGATGGAGCATTTCGGCGCTGCTGCCGACGAGGCCCGTGCGAAGGGCGAGACCGCTGCGGATGTGCAGTTTGCCGAAAACCTCAAGCTCGCGAAGCGCTGTGCGGAAGAGGCTCGCGCGGAGATCGCGGAGAAAGCTGCGGCGGAGCCGGCGGCGGAAGGCGGTGTGCAGTGAGGCCGCTCAACGGGAAGTCGGCGATGACGCCGGACGAGCGCAACGCGCGGAGGCGCGAGCTCGACAAGGATCCGTTCCACCGCGAGCTTACGCGCAAGACCCAGCGCAAGTGGCGCAAGAAGAACAAGGCGAAGCTCAACAAGCGCAGGCGCGACAGGATGCGCGACGATCCCGAATACAGGGAGGCCGAGCTTGAGCGCGGGCGCAGGTGGCGCGCCGAGCACAAGGATGCGGTCAAGCGCTCGTGGCAGAAGTGGGCGAGCAGGAACCGCGACTACCTGCGCGAGAAGGAGGCCGCGAGGGCGAAGACCCCGGAGGAGGCGGAACGCCGCAGGAGGTACATCGAGAAGCGCCGCAAGCGGCTCGCCGAGGACCCGGAGTACGCGGCGCACGTCCGCAAGCTGAAGCGCGAGAGCTACCACAGGATGAAGCACACAGAGAAGGGGCTGCGCTGGATGATGAAGTGTATCTGGGAGCCGAGGTGGCGCGCGGTCGTCGCCGAGGGGCCCGATGCGGTCAAGAAGTACCTCAACAGGTGCAAGCCGCGCACGAAGCACTACTTCGCCGCATGGTACTCCAGGACGGCGCACCTGATAGACCGGACGTCCCCGCAGACCCCGGACTCGGAGCTCCTCCGGAAAAATTCATAAAATCCAAAATTTCCACTTGTATGATAATCACCAAATATGATATAATGTTCGCGTGACGGTGGAAAGGGCCCGAGGTCCGGGCCCGAAACAAAGCCTCCGTTCCATGTAACAATGTGCCGAGCGGGCGGGTGTCCGCGTGGCGCGAAAATGAAAGGAAGTGCCAAATGGCAAACGAAGTGGCCGTGGCGACATGCCGCGACATCGAGATCAAGGACGACGGCGGACTGCAGTTCACGCGGTTCGGCCAGGTCATCGAGTTCTCGGGATACCTTGAGCGGGGCCAGATGCTCCCCAAGGGCATGACGAAGGAACAGGCGGCGATAGCCATCATCTTCGGCGCGAAGATGGGCATCGACGTCCTTGCGTCGGTGCAGAACATCGCCGTCATCAACGGGCGTCCGTCCGTATGGGGCGACGCGATCGGCGCGATAGTGCAGGGCTCCGGCCTGCTCGAGGACGAGTGGGAGGAGGAGGTCGGCGAAGGCGAGAACTACAAGGTCAGGTTCCACGTCAGGCGCAAGAACCGCACGCACGAGAAGGTCGGCGAGTTCGGCTACGCGGACGCGAAGCGCGCGGGGCTCTGGGGCAAGCCAGGCCCGTGGACGCAGTACCCGAAGCGCATGATGCTTCTCCGCGCCCGCGCGTTCGCCTACCGCGACGCGTTCCCGGACGTGCTCAAGGGCATCAGGGTCGTCGAGGAGGAGCAGGACGCCCCGATCGACGTCACCGTGAGCGCTCCGCCGTATGCCGGACAGCTTCCCGCGCCGGCGGACGGCGGCGAGGGCGGCGAAGGGGCGCATGCGCTCCCCAAGAAGACCTCGGCGGTTGACATCATGCGCAAGGCCCAGGCCCAGAAGGCGGGCGCGGAGCGCAAGCCCGCTGAGAAGCCGGCGGAGGAGAAGCCGGCGGAGGAGAAGCCCGCCGAGCCAGCGCCGGCGGACGGCGGCGACAACCCCGCCTCGGTGTTCAGCAAGGGCGACAGGGAGAAGGTCAAGGTTTCCGCGAAGACGGGAGAACTCGATCTCGGCAAGTGAGGGTCCGGCTCCGCTCCCTCGCCCGCTTCGGCGGGGAGGGGCGGGGCCCGGCGAAACAGGTGAATCGGTCAAAGTAGAAATACAGGAGAAACGAAAGATGAGCGAAGAGAATAGGGAAGCGGGCGGAACGGAGGTGCTGACGCCAGACGCGGTTCTGCCGCCGCACCACAGCCTCGGGCCGTCGGCGTACACGGAGTGGGCCGAGTGTCCGTGCTGGGAGGGGATCAAGGAGAGCTCCGAGTTCGCGGCGCGCGGGACGTATGCGCACCTCGTCGTGCAGAGCATTCTTCAGCAGAGGCCGGAGCTGGTCGGCGAAGGCCGTCCGAAGGGAGTAGAGCTCGACGACGTGAAGACGGCGGAGTGGGGCGCACAGGCCATTCTGTCCCTGGCGGACGGGTTCAAGGTGCATTCGGAGCAGCGCGTGGAGTTCTCCGACGAGCTCGCCGAGGACATGCCCGTCCTGCGGGGTGCGTTCGGCACGGTTGACGCGTGGTTCGAGGACCAGTTCGGCCAGCTCCACATCTGCGACTTCAAGACGTTCGACAGGGGCGAGAAGGACCATACGCCGCAGATGAGCGGCTACGCGCTCTTCGTCTGCTCCAACAACCTCAGGTTCGTGCAGAAGCCGATATTCATGCACGTCATAGCGGGCGGCGCCCAGAAGGTGATAACGTACCAGACCAACTTCGAGACGGCGGCGAAGCTCGTGCTGTCGCTCGTCACTGCGCATCTCGACCCGAAGGCCGCGCCCTGCCCCGGCAACTGCTGCCAGTACTGCGCAAAGGCCAGCTCCTGCCCTGGCACCGACAGCATGGTCGCCGTCGCGATGGAGCGCCCCGTGCGCTGGTCGGAGCTCCACATGGCCGACAAGGCGGTCATAGCCGAGTCGCTGAAGAAGATCCTCAAGGCGTTCGACGCGGAGTTCAAGAAGGAGATCGAGAACGCCGGCGGCGTCCTCGAGAACCCCGACACCGGCGTCCGCTGGCAGCGCTTCGAGAAGAAGCCGAGCCGCAAGTGCACGTCGATCTCGTCTCTCGGCGAGGAGCTGGAGAAGCACAACGTCCCCGCTGACACGTTCATCGACCACGTGTGCAGCGTCTCGATGAAGGGCGTCGTCGAGGCGCTGTGCGCGGCCAACCCCGGCATGAAGTCGGGAGCGGCCGAGGAGATCATCAGCCCGTTCTGGGGCATTCCGCCGGGCGCGAAGGGCTCCGTCGAGTACAAGCGCATAGCATAGGCGCGCGCGAGGGGCGCGGGCAAAAGCCCGCGTCCTTCGCCCAGCGCAGGAAAGGACCACGCGAATGCTCGTTCTGAAGATTCTGTTCGTGCCGCTTGCGGCGCTCGTCTGCTGGCCGTTCTACTTTGCCGCATACGTGATCGCGGCGTTCTTCTACACGCTTGCCCTCGCCGCGCGCAGGGCCGGGCTGTGGCTCCGCGCGCACTATGTCGTTGACGTCTGCAACGTGCTTCTGTTCGGCAGGACGAACGTCTGCGCGCCGACCGCGCCGAAGATCGTTCGATTCGCGAAGGAGGGAGCCGATGCCTGACGGAGAGCGAAAGGGATCGAAGACGCACCCCGCGAGGACGCTGGTCTGCGAGAAGTGCGGCGAGAGCTTCGTCGCGTACCACAAGCGTAGCCTCTGCCCCGAATGCTACGCGAAGGCGCGGAAGGAGTATCTGCGCGACTACGCGAGGAGGCGGGCAGGGAAGGCCGCGGCGAAGGACGGCGGGAAGCCCTCCGCGTCGGCGCAGGAGGCTGAGGCGACGGCCGCGCCTTCGTCGAAGACCGCCGGAGAGCCGACGAGGTGCCTGTTCTGCGGCGCTGTCCCCCTGAAGGGCGGCCGGTTCTGCAAGACATGCCTTCGCGAGGGATTCAACAACGTCTACGAGGTTACGGGGCGGAGCAACGGATGGGACAGAAAGCCGAGTGCGAAGGTGAAGATCGTCTCTGGGTGGCGCGGCCAGGGTGTGATTGGCGGCTGCCGGCCTTCGTCCGGTCTTGAGCCGAGAGGATGGTGACTTGAATGGACAAGAGGATTTACACGACGTATTTTTCAAGGATCGGGAAGCTGCCGGAGGGCTGCGTCCCCGTGGCGATATGCGGCGGCGTTCCGCCGTGGTGGAGGGGACGCCCGCAGTTCAGGGCGCTCGCGCCGAAGCGTTCGTTCTTCGAGGAGTGGAGGCGTACCCACGACGACAGCCTCTACGTCAGGCACTTCGACGCCGAGGTCCTTGCCGGCCTGGATCAGGGCGACGTCGTGGTGCGCGTGCGCGAGCTCGCGGGGTCCGATTCGGTCGCGCTCGTGTGCTACGAGGTGTGCGGCGCGTTCTGCCACTGCCACTACGTCGCTGACTGGCTCCGGGCCGGAGGATTCGACGCCCGCGAGTTCCTGCTTGACGGCGACAGGCCGTATGTCGTCGCCCCGACGTGGGCCGAGAGGAGAAGGGAGGCTGCGTCGTGAGACGTTCAGCGTCAGCGTCTTCCCCGTGCGCCGGATTCTTCCCGGAAAGCCACGTCATGTCCGTCCTGAAGCGCGCGGTCGCGCTGCGCCTCGACGGGGCGGACTTCCTGCTCGGCCTCCCGCTGGACTACATCTGCCGTGCGTACAACGGCATCGGCCCGGCGAGCTTCCCGCAGTGGCTCAGGCGCGTTGCGACGTTCATCCTGCGTCCGTTCGCGCCGGCGGTGATGGTGCATGACTGCCGCTTTCACCAGTCGGACGGATCGACCCTCATGTTCTGGTTCGCCAACGGCGAGTTCCGTGACAACCTCTTCGTATGCGCCCGCGAGGCGTGCGGGTGGTGGAATCCGCTTCGCTACGTCCTGTGCCTGGCCGCGCTCGCGATCTCAATCGCGACGAACGTGTTCGGGTGGAACGCGTGGATCGCCGCCGCCAGGGTGGCCGAGTCGGACGGGAGGAAGGAAGGTTCGGACCGGAAGGAAAGGGTGTCAAAAAGTGATCAAAAGGTGATCAAGGGGCGTCGGGCGCGGTTCCGGCGGACTCGGCTGCCTTGAAAAACCAAAACGAAAGGAAACTGCGAAGATGAAGAAATCGACAACGACGGAGATAGTGGCGCGCATCGCGTCGGCCAGGAAGAGCCTGGGCGTTGCGCTGCGCAACCTTCGGGGTGACAGGCCGCTCGCGGCGCTCGCCTCGCTGAACATCGGCATCGCCGAGGCGCTGAGGGCGCAGGTCGCCTTTTCGCGCGAAAGGATGGCGGCTATGCTCGACGAGGGACTCAGGGCTTGCAGGGCGGAGCGGAAGGCCTCTTCCCCGCGCGCAAGAAACACCAGGAGGAGGCGCTGAGCCATGGAGGGCGAAAAGTACATCTACCACGGAGGTGCGCGTCTCGCAAAGGACTTGGAGCGCACCCGTCGCCTCGAGGACGTGCGTCGGTGGGGCGAGGAGGCTTCCAGGAAGCTCGGCGGCGGTCCGCTGATCTCGCCGTATCACGCGGTGCGGATGACCGTTGACGAAAGCGTGTTCTACGAAATGTGCGTGATGACGCTCCGCCACGCGATGGGCGGAGGGACGATAGGGTCGTCGGGCGTCTTCGCGGACATCGTGCAGGCGATAGGCTTCTCCCCGCTCGCGGCCCGCATCGGCAGCGTCATAGTGGACGAGTACCGCGACTACGTGAAGCGCTTCCGCGACGGGAGCGAGGACGGCGTTGACGACATCTGGCGGCGCGGCATCGCGTGGCTTACGTGCGTGCGCGACGACTCCTTCGTCCTCGCGACCGCAACGCCGAAGGGCGGGCGCGGAAAGGAGAGGCCGAGGCGCGTGCTCTGCTTCACGTACGGCGGCGAGCTCCACAGCGCGGCGAGCTTCCGCGAAAACCCCCACGTGACGTGCAGGATCGACCCGGACGCGGCGAAGAAGTACAGAATCGAGAAGTCCAGGATGTCGTGGCGCGAATACCTGCGTCTTGCGTCCGGCGAGGCCGAGACGGTCGCCGGCATAATCGCCGAGATGCGAGAAGGGCGTCCGCCGTGCCACTACGACGCCGACAGCGATCAGATGGTGTCCATGTTCGCGGACCGGCTCGCCAGGGCCTACGCGGCGGAGCGGGAGCAGGGCGCAAAGGGGCGCCGAAGGAAGTAGCCGACGAGGAGGTCTGTATGAGCGACAAAGAGAGATGCAAGAGCGTTTCGGAAGTCGTGTCCGACATGAGGAGCCTCGGCGACAAGCTCGTCGAGGGCGGCAGGGACGCCATGACCAGCGAGTGCGCCGGTCTGATACTGCACAGGTTCGCCACGATGGTCGAGGACGCGTGCAGGAATCTGAGGCCCGGGCACGCGGCGGACATGCGCACGGCCATCGAGGCGGCCATGAGGCTCGGCGCGGTGAGCTCCCCTGCGTCGATCGCGGTGTGCCCGCCGACGATATTCAAGAACGGATATTCGCCCGACGACATGTACTGCATGAGGTGCAGGAGCGTCTGCAGGCGGATGTGCGAGGCGGTCCATGCGCTCCGTGCGTCCGTCGCGCGTCCTCCGCGAAACTGCGACGTCTACGACAATGAGACAGACGCCATGAACGCATTCATGGACGCCAGGCCGTCCACCTGCTACGGGTGGAACTGCGCGGACCTGCTGAAGTGGATGTACGAACAGGCGAATAAAGACGAAAGGAGGGCGTGAATGGGTTACGGCAACGGCGACAGGCGCTTTGAGCGCAGGATTCTCAGCTCAAGCGACTCGAACGTGTTCAAGTTCATCTTCACGAAGCAGGACCTGGCGGTTGAAGCCGTGCTTTACCGCTACAAGTCGTTTGCGGCCCGCACGGTCATCTGCTGCTCGACGCAGTGCGGATGCCCGGTGGGCTGCTCCTTCTGCGGGACGGGGCGCGGATTCGTGCGCAACCTGTCCGGCGCTGAAATCGTCGATCAGGTGCTTCAGGTGATGGAGACGGTCGAGGCCGAGTGCCCTGCCGACAGGATCGGCAAGTTCCAGATAATGTTCATGTCAATGGGCGAGCCGTTCCTGAACTACCGGAACCTGCACGATGCGATCATCAGGCTCCACGAGATATACCCGACGGCGCAGCTCCTCGTGTCCACATCGGCACCGGCGGCGATTTCCGGCGGCGGGGGCCCGTTCTCCTCGTTCTGCGAGCTCTCCCAGCTCATTCCGATCATCGGCATTCAGTTCTCCGTGCATGAAAGCACGGACGAGGCCCGGCGCAGGCTCATCCCAACGCCGACGTGCAGCCTCGCGGAGATCGCCCGCCTGGGCGAGACGTGGGCCGCGCACACTTCGCGCAAGCCGTTTTACAACTACTGCGTGCATGCCGGGAACTCGGGCGACGGGGATGTCGATAGGCTTGTCGCCCTGTTCGACCCCGCGATATGGGAGACGACGCTTTCGGTGATATGCGAGAAGAACGAGACCGTGAAGGCTTCGCAGGAGCGCCAGCTGGCGCTCATAGAGGGCTTTTCGCGCCGCCTTGTGGCCAGGGGCGCGTCCGTCAGGGTGTTCAACCCCGCGGGGCAGGACGACATTGGCGGCGGATGCGGCCAGCTCTGGTTCTTCCAGAAGTGGCTCCGCGAGCACGGACGCAAAGACGGGGGAGGTGCCAGGTGAGCGGCGAAAGAGACGAGACGCTGGAGGACATAGCCACGAAGATCCGCGAAGGCGGATTCGGGGAGCTGGCCGACCACATCGAGGCGGCGCTGAATGCGGAGCGCGAGAGGTCGCGCGAGTACTGGACAAAGAAGTGCCGGGACACGATCGCGGAACACGACCGCTACTGCGGCAACTCCGCCGCGTTGCGCGAGGCGCTGGAGCATTGCCGAAACTGCGCGCAAATGATTCCACAGTTTGTGCAAGGATCAAGGCCGGAGCGGTCCTCTCTCGACGCGGTAGCGAGATACGCAAATGCGATAGTCGGAGAAGTAAAAGCCGCCCTCGACAAGCCTGCCCGCAACTGCGATAAGTTCAAGTCGCTTGACGAAGCGCGTAAGGCATTTCAGATTCTACGCGGTCACAAGGTGTGGGCCGATGTCGGACTATGGGACGACAGGGACGAGATAAGTGCAATATTTCGATGGCTCTTCGCCACGGCCACTGCGCAGGAAGGAGCCAACGATGGCGATAAGTAGCAGAGAGCACCTGGAGCAGGTCAGCGAGTGGGCCGAGAAGTACCTGCGCGACTACGGCGCTGACTATGAGCTGCACAACAAGTTGTGCGACTATCTGAAGTCTGCCCTTGCAGAGCCGCCCCGCAACTGCGACATTGGAACTCCAGAGGAGCAGGAGAATCGGTTTGATGCGTTTTGCAAAGGCGTAAACGGATGCCGCGACTGCATCATATACATACGCGGTCAGAATGGTTACTGCCATTCCGCGTGGTCGCAGATGCCATACAAGAAAGGTGGTTCAAAGTGAAGAAGGTGACGCGTTATCTGTGCGAGTGGTGCGGCGGCGAGTTCAAAACCCCGGATAGACACAAGTGCAGGTTCGATCCGAAATACAAAAACTGCCTGTCGTGCGCAAACCGGGGCAAGTTTGTACAGGGCCAAGAGCCAACCTACGACCCGTACACTTTAGGGCTGATTGATGGTGGAACGAGCAACGGTTTTGATTGCGAGGCACAGGGAAAGGCTGGCGAAGGCGGCTGGAACGACTTTGAGTGCGGAGCGGTCGCCGCAACGGAGCATGGATGCCCCGACTGGAAGGCCATAGATGGTTACAAGGGCAAGGCTACATTCAAAGAGATAGAATCGAAAAGAGAGGTGGGTGTACCGTGAGTGATCATCCCAACAATTGGTGCGACATACTCCCATACGAGGAGATTCCCGAAGTCACACGGGATTATGTGGATTTCATCTTCAATGTAGCCGACCTCGGCGAGGGCATGGAGAAGCTGTACCACATCGAAGACCAGCGCATCAAACTCCATGAGCGCATGGTTGCAGAATACGGCTTGCGCTACGAATACACCCGCGCCGCAGTTTGTTTCCCTTACCAAGAAATAATCAAGATGCGTCCAGAGCGCATAGCCCAGATTATTGATTCCAACCTGCGTAGGATTAGGGACACCGATCCGAAAGCGCGAGTTGTTAAAGACGAAAGCGAGATCGAGTCAAAGGAAGGCGGTGCGTCGTGAAATACGTCACCTACTACTACTCGTTCTTGGGCGGGCTTACCGACGTGACAGTCCACCCCGACAAGGAGAGCGCGGTGCGGTTCTACCGCAGGGAGGCAAAGCACTACTTCGACGTGCGGCTTCCGCGCAAGACGGAGACGCCGACAGCCTGTGGATTCACCCATAGGCGATTCGGGGTAATGTCTATGCGCCTCTTTCGTAAGAACTTCCCCGAATGGAAAGGCGGCGCGTCGTGAAGGTGCGCGAAGTGATGGAGGTGCTGGCGAAGATGGACGGCGACGCCGAGGTGTGCATCGGCGTCACAAACTGCCTCAGCGCGTACACGGCAGAACCCGTTGAAGGCGTACACCGCGGATTCGACTGGACGGCCGGCAAGGTCGTATTCGAGCCGAAGCGGAAACTCCAGCGCGTCCAGGAGCCATGCAAGCGGTGCGCTCTCTGCACGTCCCGCCTCGGCGAGCGCATAATGACGCGCCTCTACCGCGACGATGAAAGGACTTGCACGCTGTCCGTCCTGCTTGACGGCAAGCAGAGGGCTAGCGTGAAGATAGACACAGGCAAGAAAGGACAACTGAAATGAAACTACTCAAAATTCACTGCACGAAGAGCGGCATCCGCGTGGATGGCGCGAACAACGTAGGCTCGACCTGCGACACCGATGCAGGCACACGCCAAGATTTCATGCGCATTGCGGAGCATTGGTGGAACACCTACTGCGAGGGCTATGGTCGTCCAGAGGCGAAGACGAGCGGTCAGGACGCCCTTGCCGACCTGCTGGACGAGTTGCGTAGTGGCGAGTACGCCCCGCTTGCCGACCGCGTGGAGTCGGCCGTGAACGCGAACAGGGAACACGCACTGGAGGTGCTGAACCGAGTGCACGACTTCCTCGGGGTGCTCTGCAGGGACGGGCGTTG
>Ga0256405_10011843_pt1 | contig 10983 bp, 1 predicted proteins | sample RumenRJG_02DNA_FD_189096 | JGI IMG/M metagenome (GOLD analysis project Ga0256405, IMG submission 189096) | Bovine rumen microbial communities from Lethbridge, Alberta, Canada - RJG_02 | ecosystem: Host-associated > Mammals > Digestive system > Stomach > Rumen | place: Canada: Alberta | collected...
TATAATGCATATAATTTAATTAAAATTTTTCAACAAAAAGTTTAAGATTTTCTTTTTTTCATAATTAATTAAGACAATTATACCGGTTTTTTTATTAATTAATTAACAATTTTAATATATATTTAATTAATTTAATTTTTCAATATGGATTTAAGGTTTTTATCAAATCCTTAATTTTTACTCTTTATGAATCTGTTATATTAGTTATATTTTCTATAGCATATTTCATTTTTTCACAAAGAATCTCTTTGGTTTTATATCTTGGTAAATCTAATTGACTAAAACATGTATGTGCTACAGGTAATTGTAAATTATTTTCAGTCTGGATGATAACTATTTTATGAGTATAACCTGATTTTGGTAACCTAGCTCTTCCAGAAACAAATTTTAGATATTTAAATTTATCTTCATCTTTACAACTTTCTAACCATTCCCAAAACCATTTGATTATTTCCTCTTCATTATTACTTTCTGTATTATTTTTAAAATCTTCAATATCAAACTTTGCTTCTCCGCAAACCATATTTTCTAATTGCTTATAATCTAAAAATTTTAAAACATTTTTTACAATAACAGAAAATATACCATTTTTAATGGATTCAATTTGTATATTTAATTCTTCTAATCTTTTGGTTTTCGCTAATTTAATATAATTTTCAACATTTTCTAAAGTAACTTTTATTTCTTGGCCATTATTGATTAATTCAATATCTTTTCCATTTGAATTTTTTATAGCAAAATTTAAATCAAGTGAATCAATCAAATCTTTATCTTTTTTTGAAAATGCTTCTTCTAATTGATTAATAAAATTATAAAAATTTAAATCAATTGTTTTATATTCATCAAATGATATATTATATTCAAGTAAACTTTTCCAAATTATAGGATGAAAATTGAAATTAAATGTTTCGCAAGATGAAATAGCTAATATCATCAATTTTCCTATAAATTTATAAGCTTGTTTATGATTAATATTATCACAATCAGGATTGACAATATATTTATCTCTTAATTCACCAATATCATTTTTATTATTTGGAGTTTTTAAAAATAATTCGACATAATCAGATTGTAAATCATTGCATAAATCAGATAAAATTTCTCTATATGGACCACCTTGGTCTATTGCATCTTCATTTTTTAATTTTACTTCAAACATATTTTTTCCTTTTTCAATGAAAAATTCATTGCCTTTAAAATTATTCAAAATATGAAATAATTGGCCAAATACTGTTTCATTCAAATGAATATCAGGAATTTTATCTTCATTAAATTTTTCTTTAAATGCATTTGCCTTAAATCTATCAATGGTGATTATTTTTCTTCCCTGACGATATTGTTGAACTCCAACTTTTATATTTAGTAACATGGAATAAAAATATTGTAATCTCATATCATCTTTTAAATAATTAATGTTTTGTTTTATTATGGTCTGAATGAATCCTTCAGAGTTTAAAGGAATATTCATTGATATATATCTATTCATATTTTTCTCAACTAAAGATAATCTAGTTTTTAAATATTTAAATAAAAACTTTCCTTCACCTTTTCCGTTGTTTGAAAAAAGTGATAATAAATCTTCCAATTCTTTTTTATCTTTTAAATATGAAATGAATTCATTATAATGAATATCAGATGTTTTAATTTCATATTTTTTCAAAGTTTCAAAAGCATTTATTATATTTTTTAAATTTTTGTCGGATAATGAATTAAATAAATCAATAAATTTATTTAATTCTTCTGAATTATATATTTTCTGAAGATTATCAGGTCTATGCTCTTCTTTTTTTGATATAGTGTTATAACAAAGTGCAACCTTAGCTTTTTGACTATTTTTATTTTCATTGTTTTTTTCTATCTCTTCAATTAATTTATTTTCATCAATACATAAACAATAAGTCCGGTTTTTTCTTATTAGCATTTTAACAGGAATTATTTTTGAATTATTTTTTTTTTCATTCATATTAATTGCTTCAACAATAAAATTTAAGTTTTTACAGTTTTTACTTGAAGCATGTTCAGTAATTTTTATTGAAAATAATTTTGATATATAATTTCCATTTTCTAATATTCTTCCAAAAGCATAAAAATTATCAAAATTTAATTCAATTTTATCAAAAAAAATTGATTCATTTATATAATCATTAATTAATATAGGTTTACTCATTAATATTTTTTCATATTTTCCCCATATATATAATTTACCACAGGATGTTATTGCTGCAGAGAAATCATTATAAGTACATACATATTTAAAATCGAAATTTTCATTTATTGAGCATTTAGTTGTTACTTCAATATTTTCTCCCATATAATTACTAAAATTGCCATCATATCTTATTCCACATTGATAATTATAATTTACTCCATTGGCATATAATATTCCTTTCTCTTCGTTATTTTGGATTATATATATATCATATCCATCACCTAAAGCGCAATGTAAAAATTTTTTACAATTCAAAGGAAAAGAAAAAATTAATCCATCTTTCAAATAAAGTTCATCTTTTATAAGAAAATAGCAAGCAATATTATTAGCAAATATATTTATATTTTTTTCTGGTGGTAAGTCAATAGGAATTTCTATTTTTTCTTTTTCTTTACTATTTAACCACTTATATACATTTCTTTTTTCATCAAGAAAGAATATATTTCCATCTTCATCTTTTATAAAAGAAGAATCAATTTTAGTAAAATTAAAAAATGAAACTATTTTTTTATTATATTTTTTTTTGATAGAAAATATTTTTAAATTCTCAGTTAACTTTGGATAAAAAGTATCACTGTAATTTTCTGGATCTTCGAAATCATATACTTCATTATTTTCTTCTGATAATAATAAAATTTTATTTCCATCATAGCCTATATTCCAAGAATATTTAGGAATATTTTCATATTTAGTTTTTTTCTCATGATTTGAATTTTCAAAAGAATATAAAGATGTATTAATATTTTTTAATGGAACTAAATATATATTATTATTCACTCTTAATTTATATTTATTATCCATAATTAAAGAGCTTTGTAAATCCATTATATCTTGAAAATAATATTTTTTTGTTTTTTCATCAAAGCAAAAAATGGCAATTTTATTAAAACTATCATCGTTGTTTTTCATTTTTGTAAAAGTAATATCATAAAAATCTGTTTTTTGTTGAAATTTAAATTCATTAAATTGATTAAAATTCATTTCTAAAATATTTTCTTTATCTTTGTTCATATTTTGCTCTTCGCCGTTAGAATCCAAATAATTATTGATATAATAAATAAAAGCAGACATTTCTTTATAATCATTATTTAAATTGTTTTTATCTAATGTTAGAATTTTATAATTATAATAAAATTTAAATAAAGAACTTGAATCAATCATATAATCAAAGAATTTAATAAGATTTTGCTCATAAAATAAAATAAGGCATATATCTAAATATTTAAAAATAAATTCAATTATTGAAGTTGTTTGAATTTTCAATACCATTTTTGAATTACCAAATAAATAATTATCTAAATTAGAATTCATAAATTTTTTCACAGCTTCATCAAAATCATTAGGAAATTCAATATTTTCACTTATATAATTAGAATTATGTTTATTTGTTATTTTATTAGAATAATATTTATATAAATAATTAATTAGTACTGTTAATAATAAGCATTCTAAAATACTTTCTGTTTCATATTGACTTTCATCTAGTGATTTAATTCGATTAAATAAATCATTTAATATTATTTTAATTATATTAAAATAATATTGGATAAATTTTTCAATTTCATTTTTTTCCGAGATTATTTCAGATATAACTAAAAATTTTTCATAGAATAAATTTCGGCAGAAATACATTTTTTCCTTTAAAATTTTTTCATTATTTACATTAGTAAAATTATCAAGAAAATCATACAATCTTATTTGTTTCTCATAATTTATCTTATCTATTTGGTCAAAATTGCATATTATCCATTTATTGCTTGATTGAGAATTTTCATTTGTTAATTTACTGATATACTTTCCAAGATTTTGTTGAAGTAATATACAAGATATTTCATTTTTAACATTAAAATAATATTCTAATTTTAAGGAGTCATAAATGTATAAAAAGTTTTCAATATTATTATAGATTCTTTCTACTTTTGATAGTGTGAGGCATTTTTGAAATAAAATATCAAAAATAAGTCGTTTAGCAAGTTTTATATTTAATATATTAAACAAATTTTTTGATTCATTTACTAATAGTTCAAATAATTTATTTCTTTTTGTTTCATATTTATCAATATTTTTTGGTTGATTATTAAATAAATATTCTCTTATTTTTTGAATTTGTTGTAATTCGTCAAAACCATGTGCGAAAATGCATCTATCGTTATATCCACAGGTTTTATCATATTCATAGTTTTTACATAATTTTGATTTATAAAATGGATTATTTGTTATTTTAAGTAATTTATTTTCAGGTAAAGATTTAATAGAATCTTCCATTGTATCAGTATCTTGAATTTCTGTTATTTTTTTCATTTTTAGATTTATTATGCTGAATATAGTAAAATCATCTTTCTTATATTTTTCTATTTTATCATATAAATGAACATATTGAACTCCATTTCCTTTAATAAAAAATTCGATAAATTTTAGATATTCTTCTGATTCTAATTTAAAAATTGGGATTCCATTATTGCTTATAAAATCACATAAATTTTTTTGATTTATTTCATTCTTATTAATTTCATTTACTAATATTACTTTTATTTTATTTTTATTTTCTTCTATAATATTTATTACAGAAGATAATTCATTATCGTTTATAATTGATTTAGTAATTAATACCGAATTTTCATTAATAATTTTATAGAAACCAATATCAGGTTCATCTAAAAAAAATGAAAAACAATATAGTTTATATTTTCGGCCATATATATTTTCTATATTTGAATCTTTAATATCAATTGGAATTTGTAAATTTATTGAATATTCTTTTTGAATAAATTCAAGATTTCTATTAATTTTTAAAATATTGTCTTTAATTTTACAAGTAAACATAGAATATAAGGATTTATTAATATCATTTTCTGATATATGTATTTTTTTAATATTATTTAGTTGGAACAAAGCACTAAATTTTTCTAAATATTCAAGTGACATAAAAGGATAGTCATTTTCTTCTGATTTATTTTTATTATAAAATTCACATATATATTTAAAGAAGAAAATTAATTCATCAGTTTTCATATATTCTATAATTTTTGGTAAGAATTTTAATATTAAATATAATCCTTTTTCATTTAGATTGTCTTGTTCCAATTCATTTTTTATAAAATTAATTATTAAATTTGCATTACTTTCTATGAATATTTTTTTATTTTTACTTTCAATTTTTATAATTTCTTTTTTAGAAATGTCAATTTTTTTGGTGTTTGGTGTGCTATATATATCTAAATTTTCTAAATCGTCCATAATAGTCAAAGCATATTTATAATTTATATTAATTGAATTAAATAATAAAGTAGATTTATAAAATAAATTCGGCATATCTTTTGTTTCATATGTTCTATTTTCATCTAGTATTTCATATTGAAAATAATTATTAAATATATCATCTAAAAAGCATATAATCTTTCCAAATTTTAATGAATTAGTATATCCCTTATTTAAAAAGACAGTATTATTTAATTTATTATATTTATTATAATCAATAATGAACTTGTCTTCACTAATATCAGAGAAATTATGATCATTTAACAATAAATTATATATATCTTTATTATTAATTAAATTTTGATTATCTTTATCATCTTTTTCTAATTGACAAATTTTATTTGCACAAATAAAGAATAATTCCATATAATATTTATAAACAATATTTTCTAAATATCTTGAGTTATTTAATAATTTCAGCAATTTTTCATATAAAAATATAATTGGATTTTTTGTAATTAAATTTATGTTTTCATAGTTTTGTATTATTTCAGAAAAATCATCCAAATTATCTTCATTAATGTTTTTAATAATTTGGCATAATAATTTAATCATAATTAATTTTGTATTAGAATTTATATTATTATAATTACCAAAAGCAATATTAATAATTTTATTAATAGCATTTGGATAAATTTTGATCATAAATCTTTGAATAATATCAGAATTTACTAATATTTTATAAAAAAATAAAATCATATCATCATAAAATAAACTTTCTTCATTAATTTCAATGAAATAATCCATTATTTTTCTCAATATTATCTGAAAATCATTTTCTGATATATTTGACGGAGTTCTTTCAAGTGTTAATTTATTATCACTTTTTTTTTCTTCTTGGAATTTAACAATTTCTTTTATTTTATTCATTAATTGATATACTAATATTTTAAAGATTTCAAACTGACAATTTATAAGTTTTTCCTCATTATATTTAGTAATATTATAATAAATTATGGTGTTTTTTCTTATATCATTTGAAAACACATTTTTCAAATCAGCGAATACATCCAATACTTCAGATAATATAGGAATGTCTCTTCTCTTAATTTTCCAAATTAAATTATTAAATAAACAAAGTTTAGCAATTACGGAATAATTATTTTTATTATTTAATAATTTATATGATAAAATATTCATGAAAAAGTGAAATTGATTTTTTAATTTTTCTAAATTAAAGTAATCAGCTCCATATATATTATCATAAATTGAATTTAAGGAATTATTTGAAAGATGAATTTTTTTATTAATAACATTTAATATAAGAATCATATTATCTTCGCTATTCAAATGTAAAAGTAGATTATTTATAATAATAAATTCAATTATTTTTATTTGGGAACTTATATTTTGGATTCTTGAATTCTGAATTATTTCATAAATTCCAATGCTCTTATCATCAATTAATTCTATTAAATTTTTAATAATAGAAGTATTCGGCTTTATGGTGAAATCATCACATGGAATTATAATATCATACAAAAAATCTATTTTTTCATTATTAAGTTCGAAAAATTTTTTATTTTCTGAATTAAAATTTGAATCGCTAAATCTATTTTTATGTTTATGATAAATTCCTGTTATTTTATAACTTTCCTCATAAAAAGAAAGCATCAGAGAATAATTGTCAAATAATTTAATTTTATTAATATTGTTTTTAATATCCTCAATATCATCAGTTTTTATTACTTCAACTTTTTTTAATAAAAGATATAAAATATCAAAACAATTATAATATTTAATACCAAATAAAAAAATTTTATTAATTAATATATTTAAATTTTCATTTATACTCACTTTCTTTGATATTATATTTTTGTTTGATAATTCATAATTAAAAATATTGAACAATTTATCACAATTTAAATTTTTAAACCTATTAATATTTTGTATACTATTATTATAGATATATTCATTTTTATCTTCAAGTCCATTTTTAAAATCTTTATGTTGATTCGGATTTATTTCCTTATTAATTATATCAAAATTTTGTTGAAGTTCCTTACTTAATATATCTAATTCATCAATATTATCATTAGTATTCTTTAATTTTTCAAATACTTTGTTAATTTTATCATTAAATTCAGAACTGCAATCAAAACTATTTTTAAATTTATTATTCTTCGATATTGAGGTAAATTTAAAAATTTCAGAATCAAATATTTTTTTATAATTTTTAACTAAACTTTCGTTTTTATAATTTTCTATTTCAGAATTAATATCTTCATATAACATTAATAAATAATGAATCATAGTTTTTTCAATTAGTGAAATCATTTTATAATCTTTATCTGATTTATATAATGTAAACATTTTTTCATTTTTTATAGGTATTATATTAATTATAAAATTCTTTTCTTTTCCAAGAGCATTATTCATATCAAATGATAGATTTATCTTGGAAACTTTTTTGATAATATCATTTTTAAGTCGTAATGATGTTAATTTTTCATTTTTAGAATTAATTTCAAAATATATTTTTATCAATTTTAAAATTAATGAATTATCATTATCTGATAAAATATTTGTTTGAATAATTATATCTTGGCAATCTTTTGACTTTAATTCTGCTTTCATATCATTTCTATATCGAAGAGGTATATTCAATTGCTCTTCTTCATTAGTTAAACAATAGTTTATAATTTCAATTATCCTATCTTGATAGAAGAATTGATTTAAATTGATATTACTTTTATCAAATAATAAAATTAGTCTATACAAGGATATAATAAAGTCTTTTTGTCTTAATATTATTTTATTTGCTAAAAGAAATTCTATAATAAAATAAAAAGAACGGAATATAAAACTATTATAGATAAACGATAAATTTTTAATACCACTATTTTCTTCATTTCTTTTTTTTTGATATAATTTAATTAATTCTTCAACACTTTCTGATAAAAGAGGAATTAAAGATATTAATTCATCTTTGAATATTTTTGAGCCTCTAAATAATGATTCAGAAGCATTAATCATTGTTTTAAATAAACGATAATGACCATTATCTAAAAAATTATTTTGTAAGTAATTTATCAAATTATTTTTTTCCAGATGAATTATATATTCAGATAATTCTTTTACTTTTATTTTATTTTGCTTTAGTAATAAATCTATTAATAAAAATTTGGATTCATTATTTATATCATTATATTCTTTATCGAATACAAATTTTATTTCATCTATTTCAAATATTGTATTGTCCTTAATATATTGCATAATTTCTATAACTTCTTTTAATAATTCATTTAATAATTTTGTTTTCTTTGAATTAATTGAATTGATTATTAATTTCTTGAAATAAGGAATAATTTTTATGATTTTTTCTTCCTCTAATATTTCAGTATTGTATAAGCAGAAAATCATTTGCTTCAAAATGATGATATAATTAAGTTTATTATTATCTATATTAATACAATCATCAATTAGATTATTAATGATAAATAATAAAATACTTTTATCAAAATTACAACAAAGGGAAAAAGGGTACTTTAAAAGATATTTAGAGTTACTTAATTCAAAATTCCCGAATATATTTATAAGCGAAGAATATTCTTGTATCAAGTATTCATATAAATTATCCGGATTATTATTATTATATGAATTTTGATTGAAAGGTAATAAAAATATCCCTTTACTTACCAACTTATTAAAGTTATTATCTATTATATCAAAAATAAAATTATCATCTTTTTTTATTTTACAAATGATATATATATTATCATTGAATGAAATCATTAACGAATCTTTATTTTCCGAATTTTTATCCATCTCATACATATTAAGAATATATTTTTCATTTTTTTTAATTTCAAATTTAGCAAAAAGAGTCTTTTTAGATATTTTATTATTTAGTATAAAAATATTATTTATAGAGAATGTATTATGCATTTCATATTTAGATAAATCATTTAATTTTTCATATTCTAACATATCATTTTGGAAAAATCTAAAAGAACAATTTATATATTTTTGATTGCTAAAATTAGAGTTTCTTTCAATAAGTAAAATTTCATTTGAATCTGAAATGCAAAAAATATATTTATTATCAATAAATAATTTTTTTGGTTTAAAAGATTTTTTTAATTCTATTTTATTTTCTCCATTAAAATCCAATGAATATTTATAACTTTTCATATATTTTAATAAATAAGTACCGGAATCATCAAGTAAATAAAAAATATATATAAAATCATTCTCCAATACAATATTTATATCTAAAATTGCAATATTAAAAATTTCTTTTTCTTTTTTTACTAAATTTATTTTTCCTATATCGACCACATTTTTGTTAGGTACATCAAATTTACAGTAAAAAAGCATATTTTTTTCAATTTCTTTGTCCGAAAAAAATAATAAGATATAGTTATCATAAATTATAACTTTATAATTATTTATATTTAATTGAGTTTCATTATCATCTTTCTCTATTATTTTTAATTGTATTAATGCTTCTTTTAAATTGAGGCCACTATATTCATTGAATTCCTTTTTTATTTTAATAAAATTTAGAAAATTATAAGGAATTAACTGTATTTCTTCCTTTTTCTGATTCAATATATTAAAATCTAAAATAGTTTCATATTGTTTTAACAAATTAACCATATAGAAAAATAATTTATTTGATTTAAAACATTTAAATATTTCTAATGTTATTTCGCATAATGTGGTTAAGTTTTTAGTATTTGATTTTGAGTTTAATCTATTCTCTATTAATTTCAGTATAAAAATTAAATTTGTCTCTATGGAATTAAATGGAACTAATCCTAATGATTCCATATCTATAACATGGTTAATAAATAGATCTTTTAATTCATTCAAATAATTGAATATTTTATCTTCTGATATTTCTTCATTAGAAAATAAATAGGGGTATTCATTCATTTTCATTCCAATTAAATTAGAATTCATTATTTTTTCTTGAAAATTTTGATCATGTTTAATTTCACTAGCTTCATGGAATATATTTTTATCAAAATTATCAGAATTTCTTTTTTTCATTTGTGGTGCTAAATCTGTATTTGATATTTCTAGAATTCTTCTAAATCTTTCTTTTTGGGCAATCATAAAATTTTCTGATTCTAAATTTATATAAAAATCATAATTTATTTGACCTTCATCAAAGCTATTTCTAAAATTTGATAATGATTCGGGTGACGAAAAATAATATATTAAATCTTCTTTTAAATTATTCAAATTTCTTCTATGGAAATCAAATAATGAAAATTTTTTTTTTTTTTTTTGCTCATTTTCTTCAATTGAATCATCAATTTGATTAATTGATAACAAAGATTCTAAAGAATTTGAATTATTTTCTAATTTATTAAATCTATAATTTTCTAATTCATCTCGAATACCATAATAGTAACCATCATAATCATCATAATCATCATCATAATCGGGATAATATTCATCCATTTATAAAAAATTATTTTTTTTTATTATTTTGTGATTATATATATTTTACTTTATTTTTTAAATAAAAAATATAAATCTCTTTGGGGATTGGGGATTGGGGA
>Ga0256405_10011844_pt1 | contig 10983 bp, 7 predicted proteins | sample RumenRJG_02DNA_FD_189096 | JGI IMG/M metagenome (GOLD analysis project Ga0256405, IMG submission 189096) | Bovine rumen microbial communities from Lethbridge, Alberta, Canada - RJG_02 | ecosystem: Host-associated > Mammals > Digestive system > Stomach > Rumen | place: Canada: Alberta | collected...
TTATCCACAAAAATATAAACATATCCACAGTTTAGTGGATATATATGTGGATAACTTCGAGAATGAGAGCGTCATCATGAAAGATTTTATTCGCAAGAACCAAACGGATGAAGTTACGGGGCTGTTTACCATGATGTATTTCATGGAGGATGCCCATTATTTACTACGCGAAGATGCAAGTGGTAATATCGCGTTTCTGTATTTTGATGTTGAGAATTTCAAGGAGTACAACTTAAAGTATGGATTCCAAGGCGGCAATAAGTTCCTGCGCCGCATAGCCAGCATTTTGCGTGATGCTTTCCCTGATGCATTGCTGGCCCGTCTCAATGATGACCATTTCATGGTTGCTGCCGGGAACAAGGATATCGAGCGTCGTCTTGAGTATATCCGGCAAGCGGTTCATGATTTCGATCAGAATCTCGCGATGGAGGTCAAGGCGGGACTTTATGTACCTGCGGCAGGGATTCAGGATGTTGCATTGATTATGGACCGGGCAAGATTGGCCTGTGAGAATGTCAAGGGGATATATGACAAGGGCTGGGGCGTATTTGATGCTTCGCTGGAAGAGAAACTGCGGCTCAAGAACTATGTTGTGAGTAATTTTTATCGTGCGCTTGAGCATCATGATATCGAGATATGGTATCAGCCGGAAATCCGGACCATGACGCGTCAGGTTATCGGTTTTGAGGCATTGGCGCGCTGGCGGTCGCCGGAGCACGGGATGATTCCGCCGAATTTCTTTATTGAGGTGCTGGAGAGTGCACATCTTATCCATAAGCTGGATCTTTATATCATTCGTGAGGCCTGTGAGGATTTCCGGCGTGTGCGCGAGCATGGGCAGGGCTGGCAGGAGGCACGCATATCGGTAAATTTGTCGCGGCTGGACTTCCAGCTGACGGACATATTTGCTGATATCGAGCGCATCCGCCAGGAATATAAGGTAGATTGTGACCGCTTGCGGCTCGAGATAACGGAGAGCGCGCTGAGCGAGGATGACAGCAATCTGATGGAGCAGGTGGCCCGCTTCCAGGCCGCAGGCTATGAGGTCTGGATGGATGATTTCGGCAGTGGTTATTCGTCCCTCAATACCCTCAAGGAATACGATTTTGATATGATAAAGCTCGATATGCGCTTCCTGCGTGACTTTGGGAAGAATCGCAAGGCGGGCATCATCATCCAGTCCCTTGTGGATATGGCAAAGAAGATCGGCATGCATACGCTGGCCGAAGGCGTGGAGACGGAGGAGCAATATGAATTCCTGAAGTGCATAGGCTGTGAAGCCTGCCAGGGGTACCTCTTCGGCAAGCCGCAGCCCTTGGCACCAGCTGCCGATTCGTATGCGAAGAAGGATAGTACGCTGACGTTCGAACCGTTGGATTCCTCGGAATACTATCAGCAGGTAAGCAGTGTCAATGTGCTCAGCAGTTTTCCGCTGCATATGGAGGCGGAGCGTACGGGGCATATCAGCCAGCTGCCACTGGCCATCGTGGAGCAGGGCGATACGCGTGACAGCTTCAGCTATCTCTATGTGAACAAGGCGTACCGGGAGTATCTGAGGGGAATAGGGCTGGCTTCGCTGGAGGAGGTTGTCGCACGGTACCGGAGCGGCCGTGAGCATCGTGACCGCATGATGGAGCGGCTGCTCGTACGGTGCCGTCAGTCGGGGATGGAGGAGAATGCCGATTTTTCCATCAATGGCAATTTCTGCAAGATCCATTGCCGTCACATCGCGACGGATCCTGTGCGTGATGTCCATGCCTTTGTGATAGCACCTGTGAATCTTTCAGCACAGCGGCAGCGTGACGCTGTGGATGTCCATGCAGCGCTCTGGCACATCATGTCGATATTTACCCGCATCGATTTCCTGTCCAGTGCCGGACGGGCGGAGAATGTGTATATCGATGAGACGCAGAACCGCATCACGACGGAAGTAGATTCGGTGAAGGGCAGCCTGGAGCTCTATGCTGACCGCTACATCGTCCCTGAGGAGCGTGAGGCGTTCTTGGCGTTCTATGATATGACGCGGCTGGCGGAGCGGCAGGAGCAGGTAAGGCGCGATCACTTCACGGCCTTTTTCCACTCGCGCAATGACGCTGGTGAGGTACGGCTTAAGATCTATCTGCTGATACCGTTCCAGCTGGGCGGCATAGACTGCTGCCTATCCTGTGTGCGCGATATGGATGGGGTCAGCAGCCTGAATCCCGTGACACCGGGTGAGGTGCTGGATTGAATCCTAGCAATGTAAAAGGTGCTGGTCAAGAATCATTCTTGACCAGCACCTTTTGTGTGTATGTGTAAGAACGGGGTAACGATAGAATAGGCCTTAGTGATGGAACAGACGGATGTGCGTCATGGCCATGGTCATGTTGTACTTGTCACAAGTCTCGATGACATTGTCGTCACGGATGGAACCGCCGGCCTGGGCAACATAGGCAACGCCGCTCTTGCGGGCGCGCTCGATGTTGTCGCCGAACGGGAAGAAGGCGTCGGAGCCGAGGGCTACGCCTGCCTGTGTAGCCAGCCAGGCCTGTTTTTCCTCCTCGGTGAAGACTGGCGGTTTCTCGGTAAAGACGCGCTTCCAGTTGTCGCCATCCAAGAGATCCCGGTACTCGGGGCCGACATAGACGTCAATGGCATTGTCACGGTCCGGGCGGCGCACATCCTCGCGGAAGGGCAGCGCAAGAACCTGAGGGGCCTGGCGCAGATACCAGATATCTGCCTTGCTGCCCGCCAGACGCGTGCAGTGGACGCGGGACTGCTGGCCGGCACCGATGCCGATGGCCTGGCCATCCTTGGCATAGCAGACGGAGTTGGACTGGGTGTATTTGAGCGTGATCAGCGCAATCAGCAGGTCGCGCTTGGCTGCGGCTGGCAAGTCCTTGTTCTGCGTCGGGATTTCTTTGAGGCAGTCCTCGGTGATGGCAATCTCATTGCGCTGCTGCTCGAAGGTGATGCCGAAGACCTGCTTGGTCTCGATGGGCTCGGGCTTGTAGTCCGGGTCCATCTGCAGGACGAGATAGGTGCCCTTGCGCTTGGTCTTGAGGATCTCGAGGGCGGCGTCGGAGTAAGACGGTGCAATGATGCCGTCAGAAACCTCGCGCTGGAGGAAGGATGCCGTCTGGGCATCGCATTCATCCGACAGCGCGACGAAGTCGCCGTAAGACGACATGCGGTCAGCACCGCGGGCACGGATATAGGCCGTGGCAATCGGTGAAAGCTCTACCCCCTCGACGAAGTAAGCCTTTTGGAGCGTCTCTGAGAGCGGAACGGCTACGGCCGCGCCAGCCGGGCTGACGTGCTTGAAGGAGGCGGCGGCTGGCAGCCCTGTGGCTTCCTTGAGCTCACGGACGAGCTGCCAGCTGTTCATGGCATCGAGCAGGTTGATGTAGCCCGGTTTGCCATTGAGCACCTGGAACGGCAGGTCGCCGTTCTTCATGAATACGCGGGCTGGTTTCTGATTCGGGTTGCAGCCGTATTTGAGTTCCATTTCGTTCATTGCAAGGTTCTCCTTTTCCCATCAAATAACGAAAAAAGCCGACACGAATCCAGGCTATACGCCCAGACGGTCGGCTTCTCTTCCCTGTGCTCCCTGTGGTGATCCACTTCCGTCAGTCGCACAGCATTTACAATAGTCAATCTATCATCATACGGGCTTTTTGTCAAGTGGCAGAAGACAAGTTGATGAACCTGCTCAAAAAATTAGGTTAATTGATTTTTCCCGTGGGAAAAACCCTGTTAGATTTGCCGGATTTATGGTATGATAAGGTTTGGTAAGAATTTCTATTTTGGCGTACTATGTTACAATTTTCTCATATTCAAGGGGGACTTCGATTATGTTAAAGAGCATTGCAGTCATGACCAGCGGTGGCGACAGCCCGGGAATGAATGCGGCAGCCCGTGCGGTTGTTCGTACGGCACTCTATGAGGGTGTGAAAGTCTGGGGTATCCGTGATGGTTATCATGGCTTGCTTGAAGAAGATATGTTTGAGATGAAGTCCAAGGACGTCGGCGACATCATCCAGCGCGGTGGTACGTTCCTTGGTACGGCTCGCTGCAACCGCTGGAAGACGCCGGAGGGCCGTATGCTCGGCTATCAGCATCTCGTTGACCGCGGCATCCAGGGCCTCTGCGTCATCGGTGGTGACGGCTCGCTGCGCGGTGCTTCGCTGCTCTCGCAGGAGACGGGCATTCCTATCGTCGGTCTGCCGGGCACGATTGACAACGATGTTTGGGGCTCTGATTACACGATCGGCTGCGACACGGCTGCCAATACGATCATCGATGCCATCAACAAGCTCCGTGATACGGCTTCGGCACATCGCCGCGTCATCGTCATGGAAGTCATGGGCCGCAGCTCGGGCTGGCTGGCACTCGTCTCGGGTATCTCGGGCGGTGCGGAGTACATCCTCGTACCGGAGTCCCCGTTCGATCTGGATAAGATCTGTGAGGATATGAAGGTTGCTTATCAGGAAGGCAAGCGTTACATCCTCGTCGTTGTTGCTGAGGGTGCTGGCAGCGGCCAGGAAATCGGTGACTACATCGCGAAGAAGACGGAACTCGATACCCGCGTATCGGTACTGGGCCACATCCAGCGTGGGGGCTCCCCGTCGGTCATCGACCGCGTGCGTGCCAGCCAGCTCGGCGAGCAGGCTGCTCTGGCACTGATCTCGGGGCTCTCGGATATCGTCTTCGGCTTCAGCAAGGGCCGCGTCGTATCCATCGACCTGCATGATTCGGTCAACAACAAAAAGAAACTCGATCCGGAATATCTGCATCTGGCTAAGGTATTGTTCTAAGCAATATAAAAATCGCGATTGTTTCACGTGAAACAATCGCGATTTTTTTGTCTCTTAATCGATGCCAAGCATATCCTTGGCAAGCTTGACAGCTTTCACGCCGTCGGCGGCGTAGGCGTCAGCACCGGCGTTGTCGGCATATTCCTGAGTGACGGCGGCACCGCCAACCATCACTTTTGCTGGACAGCCAGCGGCTTTGAGGTCGGCGATGACTTTGTCGATCTGCACCATCGTCGTCGTCATCAGGGCGCAGAGGCCAACGATGTCGGCTTTGCTTTCGATAGCGGCTCTGACGATTTCAGTGGAGTCGACGTCCTTGCCGAGGTCGATGAGACGGAAGCCGCTATTGGCGAGCAGGGCCCCGGTGATGTTCTTGCCGAGGTCATGGACGTCACCTTTGACCGTGGCGATGACGACGGTTCCTTTGTCGGCCTCGCTGCTGGCTGGCAGCAGTTCCTTGAGCTTGTTGAAGGCGGCGCGCATGGTCTCGGCTGAGAGCAGTACCTGCGGCAGGAACATGCGGCCAGCACCGAAGTCCTCACCGATATCAGTCATGGCGGCCGTCAAGGCCTTTTCGGTGATCTCGTTCGCACTATGACCTTCGGCTACGGCACGGGCGACGAGCTCGACGATTTCGTCCTTTTCGCCATCGATGACAGCCTGCTTGATGGCAGGCAGAGCTGCCAGATTGCTTTCTTTGGCGACCGCAGCTTTCTTGGGGACGCTGAGATTGGCTTCATCCTGGCTGAAGGCCAGGCCGTTCGGGTCATCTCCAAGCAGTGCGGCACTGGCTTTCAGCGCCCGCTGCATGGACTCGTCATAGGGGTTCATGATGGGGGCATCAAGGCCTGCGGCCAGGCACATGGCAAAGAAGGTGCTGTTGATGAGGGGACGGTTCGGCAGGCCGAAGGAGATATTGGACAGGCCCATGGTCGTCGGATAGCCGAAGCGTTCGCGGTACATCTGCAGGGTGATCAGGACTTCATAGCAAGCATTCTTGTCAGCGGATACGGTCATGACCAGTGCATCTAAGAGGAAGTCGCCATCCTCCAACCCCTGGGCTTTGGCAGCCTGGATGATCTTCCGCATGACTTCGATACGTTCCTCGGCTGTCTTGGGAACACCTTCGGCAGTGATGGGGAGGCAGAGGATCGCTGCACCGTATTTCTTGGCAAGCGGCAGGAATTCGGCGATGCGCTCGGGCTCGTAGCTCACGGAGTTGATCAGCGCACGGCCCGGATAGGCTCGCAGCCCAGCTTCGAGTGCTTGGGCGTCGCTGGTATCGATAGCCAGCGGAGCATCGGTGAGCTGGGCAATCTCAGTGACGGCTTTTTTCATGGCGGCTGCTTGGTCGATACCGCCGACACCCATGTTGACATCGAGCAGATGGGCACCGGCCTTGACCTGGTTGACAGCTTCTTTTTTCACCGACAGGAACGATCCCTCGCGGATTTCGGCGGCCAGTTTCTTGCGGCCCGTGGGGTTGATGCGCTCGCCGATGAGTCTGGTCGGCAGTTTTTTGTCGATGCAGACCGATTTGCTGCGGCTGGCAAGCCAGAGGCGGCGCGATTTCGGGGCGTGCAGGGGTTCTTCAGCCGTGCGCAGTGCTGCCGAAAGCGCGGCGATATGTGCTGGTGTCGTACCACAGCAGCCGCCGAGGTAGGTGGCACCCGCAGCGAGCAGCTCGGTGCCCCAACGGCCGAAATCTTCAGGCCCCATGGGAAATACCGTTTCGCCGTTTTCAAGGTAGGGCATGCCGGCATTTGGCTGAACGCTGATCGGGACGTCGCAGTTCTCTGCCAGCGTGCGGACAATCGGAACGAGCTGCTCAGGGCCCAGGGAGCAGTTGACGCCGATGACGTCGGCTCCCATGGCACCGAGGATGATGGCCGCGGACTGTGGATCGGTGCCTGTGACCGTGCGGCCGTCTTCGCTGTAGGAGAGCTGGCAGATGACGGGAACGCCAGGGGCATTTTCCTTGGCTGCCAGCAGTGCTGCACGCATTTCCTGGATGTCGATGCAGGTCTCGATGATCAGATAGTCAGCGCCAGCTTCTGCCAGGGCTTTAGCCTGTTCGGCAAAGCAAGCATAGGCATCCTCGAAGTCAAGATCGCCGAGTGGCACGACAAAGCGGCCCGTGGGCCCCATAGATCCAGCAACCTTGGCTCTGCCTGCAGCGGCTTCTTTGGCAATCTTCACGGCGGCAGCATTGATCTCTGCGACACGGCTGGCAAGGCCATAATGCTCGAGTTTCAAGCTGCTGGCACCGAAGGTATTGGTTTCGATAATGGTAGAGCCTGCATCGATATAGGCCTTATGGATGTTCTTCACGACTTCGGGCTGCTCGATGTTCATGAGCTCCGGGCAGGCGCCTGGCTTCAGTCCGCCGGCTTGCAACATGGTGCCCATGGCACCGTCAAAGATATGAATCATAGGAAAGTCTCCTTTATATATGCTCTTCTGGCGGGATTTTCCTTGCGGGACAATCCACTTTGTGGCAGGCCGCACAGCCCTTGGCGTGTTTCACTGTGCTGGCGGCGGGGGTGCTTTTGTCTTCCTTATATAAGCCGATGATGGCTGTGATGCTTTTGCGGGGGACGAGCATCATGGAGCTTGACAGGCTGATGCCGATATCGGCAGCCTGTGACAGGCGGATGAGCTCGGGCTGCTGTTCGATGGGCCAATCGCCATAGCCAGGGCTGAAACGCCAGCGCATGCCGTACCCCTTGGCCGCGGCTTTAGGCTTTATGGCTTTTTCCATCGCGTCGGCAAGCTGTTCGACGGCCGTGGTCGCTGCTGCATCGAGCAGCACAGAGGCGGCATACTCGCCGGCGGCGAATTGTGCAGTCACAGTCTCTTCGATGGCTTCACCGACTGTGGCTGCCAGCAGGATGACCTTATCGCAGCCCGCAAGATGAGCCCCAATTTTTTTCCCTTCGATGATGCAGGGCGGGTCAGCCTTGATTTCCTGCCGCTGGCAATCATAGTCATAGACTTGCCAGATACCGCGTGGTGTAGCCAGCAGACGGGCTTCCTGACAGGCGTCAGCGATTTTTGCTTCGTCAAAATCCTTCGCTTTCATCAGTCCTGCATAGCGCCGGGTTTCCTGGGAATCTATGCGCAGCAAGGGCGCATTATAGACAGGCATGCTGCTCACTTCCTTAAATTTTTTAAAAATGTTTCACGTGAAACATTGGCTTTTCGGTCATTTCATATTATTATATATAGTAGATAAAAGGAGTGTTATGGGATTCTGCCAGGACCGTTTAACAACTGTTTATCAAATATATAATGGCATAACAATTATATTTGTTTTGGCGGAATTTTACAAGAAAAACTGTAACATTTTATGATATTGGGAAAGTGGTGGAAGAGTTGGCAAAGATCATTGCAATAGCCAATCAGAAGGGCGGTGTCGGCAAGACGACAACGTCAGTGAATCTGGCAGCCTGCCTGGCAGCCAAGAAGAAGAAAGTCCTGCTGGTAGACTGCGATCCGCAGGGAAATGCGAGCAGCGGCTATGGTATCGATAAGTCGGCGCTGGAGCAGACCATCTATGATGTGCTCATCGATAATGCCGGCGAGGTAGATATCCGGGAGGTCATCCAGCCGACGGAATTCAAGGTGGATGTCCTGCCAGCCAATATCGATCTGGCTGGTGCAGAGGTTGAGCTCGTTGCGGCTATCTCACGCGAGACGCGTCTCAAGAAGGCCCTCGACAAGGTTCGGGACGAATATGATTATGTCATCATCGACTGCCCGCCATCGCTGGGGCTGTTGACGCTGAATTCGCTGGCAGCGGCCGATTCGGTGCTCATGCCGATACAGTGCGAGTTCTATGCGCTCGAAGGTGTGGCGCAGCTGATGAAGACCATCGAGCTCGTGCGCAATAATCTCAATGCTGACCTGAATGTCGAGGGTGTCGTCATGACCATGTACGATTCGCGCACGAAGCTGGCTGAGCAGGTGGTAGCTGAGGTACGCGACAGCTTCGAATCAGCTGTCTACAAGACGATGATCCCGCGTACGGTACGTTTGAGCGAGGCACCATCTTTCGGTCAGCCGATACTCTACTACGATAAGAAATCCAAGGGGGCCGACGTGTATATGAAGCTGGCGAAAGAGGTGATTTCCCGTGGCTAAACATGGCGGACTGGGCAAGGGGCTAGGAGCCCTGGGCCTCGGCAAGGCTAAGGTAGAAGCTGACGGCCGTGACAAGGTGCATTCGATAGCTATTGGCTCCATCCAGGCAAATCGCTATCAGCCTCGCTTGGAGTTCGACGAGGGGGCTCTCGAAGAACTCAAGGAATCTGTCCGGAATTTCGGTGTATTGCAGCCGTTGCTCGTGCGCAAGCTGCCGGATGGCGGCTATGAGCTGATTGCTGGTGAGCGCCGCCTGCGTGCCGCTAAGCTCGCCGGGCTCACCGAGGTGCCGGTCATCGTGCGGGAGTACAATAACGAAGAGGTCGGCCAGATTGCGCTGATCGAGAACATCCAGCGGGAAAATCTCAACGCGATGGAAGAAGCGCAGGCTTATGAGCGCCTGATGCGGGAGTTCAAGCTGACGCAGGAGACGGTGGCCAAGAAGGTAGGCCGCAGCCGCTCACATATTGCCAATTTCTTGCGTCTGCTGAAATTGGCACCGCAGGTACAGGATTATGTGGCGAATGGCACGCTCTCGATGGGGCAGGCCAAGCCTTTGCTGGCCATCGAGGATATGGCTCTGCAGCGTGAGGCGGCAGAGTATATCCAGGCGGAGGAACTGTCGGCACGGCAGTGTGAGTCGCTGGTCAAGAAGGTGCTGGAAAACCCTGACTACTTCAAGGCGAAGACGCAGGCACCCGCCAAGCAGACGGTACCGCAGGATGTATTCCTGACGGATGCTGTCGAAAAGCTTACGCATCTTTTGGGAACACAGGTCAAGATTCATCCGGGCAAGAAGAAGAGCAAGATTGAGATCGAGTTCTATTCCGCCGATGATCTTGAACGTATCATGGGAACGATACTTGAACGGCAGCAGGACGTGAAGCAGCAGCGCATCGATGCGCTCCGCAAGGTGTCGCTGTCACAGAAGTTCACGGTATAAGCTAGATGTTTCACGTGCAACAATGGTTGCCGGGAAGAGAGAAGAGAAAGGAAGCACATAGGAAACAATGGATATTCAGCAGTTTATGAAGTTTATGGCGGATAATATGCCGTTCATTGTCACAGGAATGGCAGTCATCATGCTGATCATGCTGATCGTCATGATCAATCAGGCATTGAAGCTCAACTATATGAAGAAACGTTATCGCAAGATGATGGCTGGTGTCGATGGTGCCAATCTGGAGCGCCTGCTCATGGGGCATATCGATGAGGTCAAGCATGTCGTAGAGGAAAACCAGCGCATCGATGCGGAGAACCAGCGCATGGATGCGTTGCTGCAGACGGCTGTCACGCGGGTGGGCGTGGTGCGTTTCCGGGCCTTCGAGGACATGGGCAGTGATCTCAGCTATGCGGTAGCACTGCTGGATTCGCATAATAACGGCGTTGTCCTTTCGAGTATTTTCGGCCGTGAGGATTCGCGCAGCTATGTCAAGCCCATCGAGGATGGCCATTCCACTTATACGATGACTGAGGAAGAAGAGCAGGCCTTGCGCGAAGCTATGGCCAAGGCTCAGTGATCCCTGCATAGAAAAGCCTTTAAAAAACAAGAACCTTATGCTATAATGGCATAAGGTTTTTTGTTGGCTTTGAAGCCGTTTTTCAGATGATGAGGTTATGATGCGATCCAGGGACAGTATGCTCCGTGGATTTATTTTTATTGAGAAAGTTTGGAGGCTTTACTTTGGCGGATGAGAAAAGACCAGAGATAAAGAGAGAGCCGGAATATACCATCAAGTTTATTCCGCCGCAGGGGGGGGATGTCAAGAACATCCATCTGTCGGCACAGGCACTGAAAATCGGTGCGGTATCGCTGGCGGCAGGGGCCTTGCTGTTTGTCGGTGCGTTCAGTTATGCCGTTTACAGTACCTTTGCCGTGCGCAGTGGTGCCAGTGAGGTACGGGAGCTGCGGGAAGTGAATAAGATCCAGCAGGAGCAGCTGCTGAATCTTTCGAAGAAGGCCAATGCCTTGCAGGAGCAGATGGATCAGCTCCAGCAGATCGAAAACGACCTTCGTCGGATGTCGGGAGCGGCGCCGGCAAAG
>Ga0256405_10011845_pt1 | contig 10983 bp, 9 predicted proteins | sample RumenRJG_02DNA_FD_189096 | JGI IMG/M metagenome (GOLD analysis project Ga0256405, IMG submission 189096) | Bovine rumen microbial communities from Lethbridge, Alberta, Canada - RJG_02 | ecosystem: Host-associated > Mammals > Digestive system > Stomach > Rumen | place: Canada: Alberta | collected...
TGTAACAGCATTTACAGAGCCAATTACATTACGCTTGATGCACGGAACTTCAACAAGACCTGCAACAGGGTCACAAACAAGACCCAAAAGGCTTTTGAGAGCGATTGCCACGGCTGTGCAGACTTGCTCGCCAGTTCCGCCCTGCAAGTAAACGAGAGCACCAGCAGCCATTGCGGAAGCCGCTCCAATCTCGGCTTGGCAGCCACACTCTGCCCCAGAAATGCTCGCACGAGAAGCAATAACGGAGCCGATTCCTGCGGCTACATACAAAGCCTCGACAATACGCTCATCAGAGGTAGAAAATCTTGCTGCGTACGGGATAAGAACCGCTGGCAACACTCCACAGGAACCCGCTGTCGGGGCTGCGACTATACGTTTCATGCAAGCATTTGACTCTGCCGTTGAAAGAGCGTAATACATTACTGTCGAGACAAAAGTTCCTATCAACGCGTTGCCGCTTTCTGTATAAGCTTTGTATTTGTCAGCATCGCCGCCAGCAAGCCCGCTCGCCGAATGTGCGTTCTTATCATAAGTTTTAGCGGTGTTTTTCATAACGTCCCAAAGATGAGCCATTTTTGCAAGCGAAGCTTCCCGCGTTGTTCCGCTTTCCGCACAGTCGTCCCGAAGTACTGCCTCAAACAAAGAAATATTATTTTCTGCAGCAACTTTGCACAAAGATTCCATACTCAAAAAAGCCATTTATTCGTCCCTCACATCAAGATAGGTCACTTTTATAACGCCCTCAACACGATGAAGCCACTTTATAGCCTCGTCAGGAACGCCTTGGTCGGTTTCCACAATCATAACCGCATAGCCGCCCTTTTTGTTGCGATACAGCTTTAGGGTAGCAATATTAACGCCTTTGTGAGCAAGCATAGAGGTGACTTCCGCGACATGACCTGGCTGATCAAGATTATGCACAATTAAAGTAGGATAATCGCCTGTAAAATCAGTCCTAATTCCGTCAATTTTGTTTATGCATATTCTTCCACCGCCAATGGAGGAAGCCTGAATATTGAGCGAGCGACCGTCAGCAGCTTTTAAGTCAAGCACGGCAGTATTAGGATGAGCGTCGTCAAGCTGAACTTTACCAAAAGAGAAGTTCATTCCTTGCTCCGTCGCTCTCTCAAAACTGTGAGGAATGTCCAAATCGTCCGTAGGCATTCCGAGCAAGCCCGCTATCAAAGCACGGTCTGTACCATGTCCAAGCCCTGTCTCCGCAAAAGAGCCGTGCAACAGAATGTCTGCACTTTGCGGCGTAGAACCAAGAAGCTTTCTGCAAACAAGACCAATTCTAACAGCCCCAGCCGTATGCGAGCTTGAAGGTCCAACCATGACAGGTCCCAATATATCAAATACGGTCATTCTCCTAACTCCGATTTATAGAAAATTGAAGCACTATTCTACAAAAAAGAAATGCAATAGTACATAAAGAGTCTGTTTATAAAATTACTAGAGATGACTAATTTCTATATTCTCTGAAGCAAGAGCCTCCCGGATTTTTTGAACAAATGCAATTGCACTTGGATTATCGCCGTGCACACAGATTGTATCTGCCTGAACAGGGATTTCTTTGCCAGACACGCTAGTTACGATTCCGTCTCGAACCATGCGGACAGACCGAGTCACAGCCTCTTCTTCATTATGAATGACAGCGTTTGGTAATGAGCGAGAAACAAGTGAACCGTCATCATTATAAGCTCTGTCTGCAAACACCTCACAGGCGTAGGGAATGCCGACTTTTTTGGCTGCCTCTATGAGCTGGCTTCCGTACAAACCGACAAGAACCAATTCATTGCCATTCTTGCAAAGTCTGCTAATACCCCTGCAAATGCCTTCCGCAAGCTTTAAATCTTTTGCAGCCATATTGTAAAGAGCACCGTGCGGCTTGACATGACGAAGAGAAGCTCCCTCGGCAAATGCAAAGGATTGCAATGCCCCCACCTGATATATTATGTAAGACTCGGCTTCTTCTGGGCTAATGCTCATATTCCTGCGACCAAAACCTGCTAGGTCTGGCAAGCCAGGATGTGCGCCAAGACTCACGCCAGAGCTCAAGACTGCACGGACAGTTTTCTGCATTACAAGGGGGTCGCCCGCATGAAACCCGCACGCGATGTTGGCAGATGAAATATAAGGCAAAACCTTGGTATCAACAGCAAGGAGGTCTGTATACGCTCCAAAAGACTCGCCAAGGTCACAGTTCAAATCAACGCTTTTCATAAATACTCCTATAAAAACTCAGCCATGATAAAAGCTGGTACAGGCTATTCCTGCAAATCAAAATCGGTCAAATCAGTAATCAGCATATGACCTGGTGCATGGGTTATGCAGAACGATGGCTTAGATTGCATCACGACGCTCTGGGGCGTAACACCACAACACCAGAACACAGGAACTTCGCCTTCGCGTATGGTGCTAGGCTCTCCAAAATCAGGCTTTTTTATGTCCTTTATGCCTATCGTTTCTGGGCTGCCTATATGAACAGGGCTTCCGTGCACACTCGGCATACGCTCAGTTACGGTGACAGCACGGACTAGCTGGCGCTCAGGAACAGGTCTCATGCTGACCACCATTTTACCACCAAATATACCAGCTCGCTTTGTCTCGATATTCGTCAAATACATAGGAACATTGTGTTTCTCAGAAATATTACGAACGTCTATACCTGCCTTCAGCAAGAGAGACTCAAACGAGAAGCTGCATCCTATCACAAACGACACTAAATCATCCCGCCACACAGAAGAAACTTCGGTCACTTCATCAACAAGCACTCCGTCTCTCCAAATGCGGTATTTGGGAATATCTGTCGCAATATCGGCATTGCAAGTAGTTTGCAAAAAGCGGCTGCCCACATCGCTTACTTCAAGCAAGGGGCAGGGTTTTGGATTTCTCTGGCAAAAAAGCAAAAAATCATAGGCATATTCTTTTGGCAAGACACAGAGATTTGCCTGAGCAAACCCCTCGCACATTCCAGAAGTCTGTCCTGTGATTTTTCCCTCTCGAATAAGAAGTCTTACATCAGTAGGCAACATATCTTTATATGGATTTTTGTTCAAATCTTTTTCTATCATAAAATCTGCTCCTTAAAAACTCTGTCCGCTTCTGAATGCGAGACAAATTCAAAGCTGACTTTAGAACCAGGCGGAAGCTGTGCAAGAACAGCCATATCGCTACGAATAACAGCCGCAATTTTAGCATAGCCACCGCAAGTCTGCCTGTCAGCCGCCATAATCACGGGAAGCCCCGCAGAGGTTATCTGCACAGCTCCCAGAGGAATTGAATCTGAAATAATGTCTGTAGAAGGGCAATCCAAAGGATTTCCGCCCAAACGGATTCCCATTCGGTTGCTCTCTGGCATAACTGTATAAACATTCTGCGTAAACTGCTCTATTGCAGACTGGCTGAAAAAATCATATTGGGCAGCCTTTACCACACGAATTTTACAAATTTTTTTCACCGCGAGATTGGAAGGAATGTCCAAAAGTTTTACGAGGAATGCCTTTTCCAAAGATTTTTCTGATTTTTCAGCATAACCAATCGCAAGCTCGTCTCCATCTTTGAGCATTTGCCCTGAAATTCCACCAATCTTGCAAGACAGATTCGTCGAGACACTTTTTGACACCGCAGGCAACAGGATTCCTCCGCGAAATGCGATATAAGCCCTAAAACCGCCCGTAGCATAATCAGACGAGAGTATACTGCCCTCGTCCGCATGAATCAGCGAGTCCTGCTCAACAAGCTTTTCATCCAGATACACATTCATTCTTGCCCCTGTTACAGCAAAATCGCATGGCAGTGTAAAACGAATGCGAGGAAGCACCAAAGTAGCCTCAAGACAGGCAGAGTCATCAGGATTGCCTACCAAGCGGTTTGCAGCCTTGAATGAAATATAATCCATAGCACCGCTTTCGCTTATTCCTATGTGTTGGAAGCCGTAGCGACCTTTGTCCTGCACGGTGGTGCAAGCACCTGCAGAAAGTACCTGAATGCCTGACCCAACGGCAAAGCGAGGCTTTTCTGCAATGCAGGCTGTATTTTGATTCTGTTTTTGCTCTATTTTTGCAAAATCTTCCTTACTCACAGGCACAAATCGAATTCTGTCTCCTGCCCTGTACAGTACGGGCGGATTTCTAAGCGGGTCATAAAGTGGCAACGGCGTTCTGCCAATAATCTGCCAGCCACCAGGAGAGACCATTGGATAAACGCCAGTCTGCTTTCCGCCAATTGCCACGCTGCCAGCAGGAATCTTTGTGCGAGGGGTTTTAAGGCGTGGAACTTCCAATTTTGGGTTCATATTGCCCAAATACGGGAACCCTGGCAAGAACCCGAGCATAAAAATCAGATAATCCCTGCCACTATGCAAGGACACTATTTCTTGTGCAGAAAGCCCCGTATGTGCAGAGACAGATTCCATATCAGGGGCAAACTCGCCCTCGTAGCAAACAGGAATCTCGTGAAGAACGCTCCCATGCAGAGATTCCGACAACTGGCTCTCATTAGATACGACTAAATTAGCGAAATTCTCGGCAAGGTTGCATACGGAATCAAAATCTGTTTCAAGCGGGTTAAAATAAACTGATACCGCACAATAAGACGGAACAAGCTCTAAAATGCCAAAGTCTGAGTCTTTTACGGCGGTCTCAAACAAGCTGCAGAATCTCTGCACTATTGCGTTCAAGAACTCCGAAATTTCTGAGCCAAAACGGACTTGAATCGAGTCCTGGCTTGCCTCAACAATTTTCCAGCATTTAGAATTTGTTCGCTCACTCATAAAAAGCCTTCTCCAATACAGAACTGAACCAAAAATCATTCTTATAGCCGAGTGCATACTCAACGGTAGAACGCATAAGGGAGACTATCCACACTTCAATCTCAACGCTAAAGCCGTCAATCGCAGGGAGCAGGGAGCCTGTCATGTCTACCATTCCGCAGCGGCAACACTCCCGAAGCACAGAATCTTCCATCGCCGCAGTATGCAGGATATTTATGTCCCCGCATAAGAAGGCAAGTGAAGCAATTACAGCATATACGCCCCAGTCGCTTACCGTCGCGGTTATAAGATAATCCGCCTCGGTTGCCGCAACAATACCGCCAGCACAACCGCACTCGCACTCGCAAGGAACAAAGACAGTAATAAAGTCTGCCATAGCTCCCATTCCAAGCTCATTGCCCAAATCACCTACGGCAAAGGTGGAAACACCCTTTCTCGCAAAACCATTGAAAAGACCATCCTGCTTCGCCTCCAGCTCGGTCATATTTACGCCTCTCGCATTGTGGTACTCACCCTCGGCGTTTGCACCTGCGCATTCAGTAGCAAAAACCAGGGCTGGCTCCAGTTCAGCAAGCAGCTGTGAAGTTTTTTTATCTGCGAGAGACTCATCAACAGGCATGGAGACATAAGCGAAAGAAAGTGGCAGCTTACGTGCTGTCTGAATGTCGTCATAGCAATGCAAGCCCATTGTGACGGCACAATTCACAACGGCTGGCACATTTTTCTCATGCACGCTAAGTACAGGCGTAACGCCATAAGCCGTAACAAGTGCCCTTGCAAGCAGAAGAGCACCAACAATGCCGTCAGTCTCAGGCTGCAAATGCGGACGCAGCACAAAGCCTGTCATAATAAGGACAACAGTATCAGGAGAAGAATCCTTCAGCAACTCATGTATTTTCTTTGCAGCCCGCATAGCCGTAGGAACATCGCCCGCCAGTCTTCGGCTTCCAGCGTACAGGATTCTGCAAATGCCGTATCCGCGGGGGTCAAGGTTCATAAGCGTATCAAGGTTCTCACCTACATTGTACTCCGCAAGTTCTGTCTGTGTCATTGCCCACCTCGCATTTTCAACTTATCAGCAAGAGCAAAGCTCAGCTCTGAACGGCGGAACAAATCCAGTCTCTGCGGTAAAATCATCAAGAGCCGCAAGCTGCAATTTTCTCAAAAGCTCTTTGTCTTTGCCCCCTACAGGCTTTCCATCAAGCTCACAGGCGGCAAGTCCCAAAGTACCTGCACTTGTAATTATTACCTCATCCGCCTCAAATACGTCCTGAACGGTAAACGGCTCTTCTTTGTACGGGATTCCAAGCCGCTCGCAAATTTGCAGGAAATGCCTTCGTGTTGTTCCTGGAAGAATCAGATTATCAAGAGGAGGCGTTATAAAGCAGCCGTCTTTGAGAATATTCACATTGCAATGAGCACATTCCGTGACTCGCTCGCCACGGTGGAATATAACCTCTGAGCAGCCAGCGTCAAGGGCTTTTTGATACGCCATTACAGAAGGCAGCAGATTCAGAGTCTTTATGTTGCAATGGAAAAACCTTGTGTCATCCTCCGTGATAAGTTTGCAAGGTTTTGTCAAATCCATAAGATTAGACTCAGTAATGGATATGAGCAAATTAGGATAAGCATGCGGGAAAGCATGATTTCTAGGCGCAGTACCGCGTGTTACCTGCCAGTAGACAAAACATACGCCATCGCTGTCCATAAGGTCTATACAACGCTGTAACTCCGCCACAAGCTCCTCTTTTGGCATTGCAAAAGGAATTTTTACGGCTTTAAGGCTGTTATAAAAACGTTCGATATGAAAATCAGTCTCAAAAATCTTGCGGTTCGCACAATAAGTAGCATCATACACTCCATCGCCAAAATACATTCCCCTGTCCAGAACAGGAATCATAAGCTCTTCAAGCAAACCAATATTACCGTTATAGTATCCAACATTTTTCATATTTTTCCTCCAAATACAAATTTATTTCGCATTCTGCAATGCATCGTAACCTGTCTCGCCAGTACGTACTTTTACAACATCCTCGACGTTCAGCACAAAAATCTTGCCGTCGCCAATATGTCCCGTGTACAGAACTTTGCGAGCCGAATCAATGACCGTCTTAACAGGAATCTTGCTAACAACGACCTCAACCTTGACTTTTGGTAAAAGGTTCACGTCAACAGGCGTTCCGCGGTAGAATTCGTCGGCACCTTTCTGAACGCCGCATCCCATAACGTTTGTGACAGTCATTCCCGTTATGCCGATTTTGTTCAGCTCGGCTTTAAGAGCGTCAAACTTGCTCTGCCGAGTAATAATTGTAATGTGCTTCATAGTTTTACCAACGCTTTCCTCGCTCTGTACGGCAACAGGGATTGCAGTATCAATCGGCAGCGGGACATAATCCTGCAAATCATTCTGCAAGAAGTCGTAAGTAAATTCCGAGTACTGATTTTTAAGCCCATGAACCTGAGCATCAAGTCCCGCAATTTCTTCGCTTGCGGTAACTCTCAATCCAACAGTCCGCTTTAACACGCCGAACAGCACAAAAGCCACAAAGGAAACGAACACGAATATGCTCAAAGCTCCCAAGAACTGGCACAAGAACAGCCCCGCAGAGCCAGAAAGGAACAAACCGCCTTCTTTTGCAAACAAACCAACCGCAAGGGTTCCCCACAATCCATTAACGCCATGAACAGAAATCGCACCTACAGGGTCATCGATTTTAAGCTTTTTCTCAAAGAACTCGACGCTTACAGAAACCAAGACTCCAGCAATAATCCCGATTACAGGCGAAAAATACGGGGCAATAGCATCGCAGCCCGCAGTAATGGCTACAAGTCCCGCAAGGGCTCCGTTCAAGGTCATTGATACATCTGGCTTCTTGTATCTTATCCAAGTGTAAGCCATAGCTGCCAACGCGCCAAAGGCGGCAGACAAATTAGTGCAAAGAAAAACTTTACCAACGGTAAGCACCTGTGCCATTGTATGAAGCCCATTCGTTGACGTGGCGGTAAAGCCGAACCAGCCGAACCACAGAATAAAGACACCAAGAGCCGCAAGCGTGATTGAGTGTCCTTGTATTGCTTTTGGCGTTCCGTCCTTCTCGTATTTACCAAGCCTTGGTCCTAAAAAGATTGAGCCGACCAAAGCACAAATGCCACCAACAAAGTGAACGTTCGCGCTGCCTGCAAAATCATGGAATCCGTTGTTCCATCCAAGAATCTGCAAGCCAGACAACCAGCCGCCTCCCCAAGACCAGTGACCGACTATCGGATAGATAAACGTGCTGATTCCGACAGAATAAAGCAGATACGCGCTGAATTTTGTACGCTCTGCCATTGCACCGCTCACAATCGTTGCCGCTGTCGCACAGAACATTGTATTAAAAGCGATATGAACCCATACAGGAACTTCGGCAGCTTTCGTAATGCCAAAACCAAAGGGGTGCAAGCCGCCCAAAAAGCCGTTTGCAGCCCCAAACATAAGGCCGTATCCAACAAGGTAGAACACAGGGGAACCACAGGCAAAGTCCATCAGGTTCTTCATCACGATGTTGCCCGCGTTTTTTGCCCTTGTCATGCCAACCTCAAACATTGCAAAGCCAGCCTGCATAAAGAATATGAGCATCGCTCCGATAAGCATCCAAATTGTATCTATGATTACCGCAGATAAATCCATTGTCCTAACCTCCCAAATAAGCCTTCTTTACAAGCTTGTTTTCAAGAAGCTCACTACTAGAGCCGCTCGCAATTATTTCACCAGTAGCAAGAACATATCCCCTGCTCGCAAATTCAAGGGCAACCTTCGCATTCTGCTCAACGACAAGAATAGTCATCTCCTGCTGCACATTAAGGCGTTTAAGAGCACGGAACATCTCATACATAAGCTTTGGAGCCAGACCCATGCTAGGCTCATCCAGCATGATGAACGGACAGTCCGTCATAAGTGCTCGCCCCACAGCAAGCATCTGCTGCTCGCCGCCGCTCAAAAGCTCGCTCCTCTGGTTGCGCCTCTCATAAAGGCGCGGGAACAAATCATAAACCTGCTCATAAAGCTCCGCCGTTCTAGCTCCGCAAAGGGGGTCTTTGTGCCGTCCATAGCAAGCCATCTGCAAATTCTCTTCTATGGTGAGGTTTCCGAAAATATGCCTTCCCTCTGGAACAAGACACATCATTCTCTTTTGTATAAGCTCATGTGGCTCAGTATGCAGAATGCTCTTGCCTTCAAATAAAATGTCCCCGCTCTTAACAGTAGGGGCTTCTGGACGAGGCAAGCGTGAAAGGGCGAGCAAACTCGACGTTTTTCCCGCTCCGTTCGCACCTATAAGGGTAACAATCTCGCCTTTATCAACGCAAAATGATATACCGTGCAGGGCTTCAATATTTCCGTAGGAAGCCTTCAAATCTTTTACTTCAAGCAACATCATGCACCCCCTACTCTATATTCGCATTTCCAAGATAAGCCTTAATAACAGCTGGATTCTTCTGAACTTCGTCAGGAATGCCATCCGCAATTTCCTTTCCAAAATCAACAACTTTGAGATGGTCACAAAGAGTCATAATTACCTGCATCTGGTGCTCAATCATCCAGATTGTGATATTGAACGTGTCGTGTATCCAGCGAATGTATGAAATAAGACCGTCCAAGTCAGATGTACTGAGTCCTGCAGCTGGTTCATCCAAGAGCAGAATCTTGGGGTTCAAGCTGAGCGCACGTGCAATCTCAACCCTACGCTGGATTCCGTACGGCAAGTTTTTTGGATAATCCAGCGCGCTGTCCGCAAGGCTGAATTTTTCAAGCAATGCCCAAGCCTGCTCGTGTATCTGCTTTTCTCGCTCCTTGTAAGCCTTGGTACGCAGGAACACATCCTTCAGCGAGTAGCCAAGCTTTGAATGTTGCGCAATGCAGATATTGTCAAGAACGGTCATATCGCTCCAAAGTCGTATATTCTGAAAGGTGCGTCCAATCTGCATATTTGCAATCTGATGCGGGCGTAAACCATTGAGAAGCTTACCGTCAAGCGTAATCTTTCCTTCTGAAGGCACGTAAAAACCGCTTACCAAATTGAAAACTGTGGTTTTTCCAGCTCCGTTCGGACCAATCAAGCCCGCAATCTCACCCTGATACAGCTCGACGTTTATGTCAGTCAAAGCTTGCAATCCACCAAAGCGGTGCGTCAAGTGCTCTATTTTTAGCAAAGGTTTTTGTTCGTTCATTCGGCACCTCCTGTACTTGCTGCCGTAGTAGCCGCAGCATTAGGTCTTATAAGGTTCTTGTCAGCAGGAAAATATTTCTTAAGCTTCGGGAAAACGTCGGTAAGCTCCCTTGACCCCATGATTCCCTCTGGATGCAGCTCCATGATAAGAATCAAAATCAACGGGATAATAATCCATTTCAAAATCTGGGCTGGACGAAGCAGCTCCAGAAGAATAGTAAATACAACCGCAGAAAGAACGGAACCTGAGAGGGAACCCATTCCGCCAAGGTAGACCATAACAAGGCTTTCGGTTGATTTCATAATTCCAAACGACGAAGGATTGATAAAACCAAGCAAATGAGCGAACAATCCGCCTGCTATTCCTGCCAAAAAAGAGCTGAATGTAAACGCGATAAGCTTCATGTTATTAGTGTTTACGCTCATAATCTCAGCAGAAATCTCATCATAGCGAACGGAACTGATACCTTTTCCCAAAGTTGATTTCATCAAGAAATGAATTGCAAGAACTGAGAAAAGCGCAAACACAATTGCCCAGACCAGAATCCACGGAATATCTATCACGTCCGCCATGCCGTTCATAACACCGCGCATACCCATAAGACCACGGCTCGCACCGACAAGCGGGATGTTGTTCAATGCCGTCGTAACAATAAAATTCGCCGCAACAGTAATAATCGCAAGATAGTCATCACGGGTCTTAAATGACGGAATCGCTACAATAAGGCTTACAAGCATGGCACCCAAGCCGCCAAGCAATATGCAGATTGGAAAGCCGAGCAAAGCCAGACATTCAGGAAGCAGGTTGCTGCCAGTTATAGAATTTCCGTCCTTGAACAGTATAAGTGACACAACGGAAGAAACATACGCGCCCGTAGCCATAAAGCCACCATGACCACAGCTGAACTCGCCCATAAAACCGTTTACGATGTTCAGGCTCGCGCTCATAATGATATTTATGCAAATCGTAGTGATAATTGTCTGAAAGTAATTGTTTATAAT
>Ga0256405_10011847_pt1 | contig 10982 bp, 12 predicted proteins | sample RumenRJG_02DNA_FD_189096 | JGI IMG/M metagenome (GOLD analysis project Ga0256405, IMG submission 189096) | Bovine rumen microbial communities from Lethbridge, Alberta, Canada - RJG_02 | ecosystem: Host-associated > Mammals > Digestive system > Stomach > Rumen | place: Canada: Alberta...
TCGGGTTCAGCAGGTCTTCCTTCAGCCACGGTGGGAACGGCTGTCCGCCTGCCAGATCCAGCACCTCCACCGGGCCGTCCCCATAGGCGAAGGCGCACAGGAGAATGTCGAATTCCGGGTGCTGCGTGTATACGTAGACGCCTCTCTCCGGCAGGTCGATGGGACTGTACGTCTCGATGTCATGGCGGAGCGGCCCGTTCCGGTTCCGGGGGTTTTCGTAGTAGCTTGCCGGCCAGCCACCATTTACAAGCGGGCCTTCCTTCATGGCTTTCACATCATCCGTTTTCAATGTCATCACCTCCGTTGGGAAAACGCGGGACGTCCGCGCCAAACGAAGCCGTAAGGCGCGGATCCACCGCTGGTCAGGTCAGGTCGTCAAGTATCTTCTGAAGGTCAGCTTCCGACATATTGCGCAGGCTTTCGTCCTGCTTCTGGGCGATAACTTCCAGGATGCGCTTACGCTTGATGGCGTTCTCCATTTCCGCCTTGCGCGCGTCCGCCTCGTCCTGCTTTGCCATGAAGATGTACTTCACGATGTCGGTCTTGCGCTGCAGATCGATGTCTGCGGCATGATCGGAGAGAAGGCTGTCCTCGCCCTCTGCGCGGGAGAGCTTGCAGAGATTCTTGTAGACGGTGTCGAGCTGGGGCATGGAGAGGTCCCACAGATCCTCCGTGCTGATCTGTCCGTTGAACGGGTAGCGGTACTTTTTGCGGGATGCGATTTCAAAGATGCTGTTCATGTCTGTTCCTCCTTGAGTTATGTATTGGTGTATTGGGTGTCCGCTGATCAGAAGCGGACTTTCATCGTGCGCTCGGTATTGCCCTTTACGCGGACAATGAGGCTGTTGCGTTTCGTGGAGCTGAAGCCGATCCCGGAGAGCTGGTCATCCGTGGATGTCACAGCCATCTTCGCGCCGAGGGCTTCCAGTACGCGCCGGTGAGGGATCAGTTCGTTTTTCAGGAATTCGTTGTAGAATCCATTCGGATTCTCCGGATTGATGCAGCCCTTCAGCATGAAGAAGTAGTGCTTGTTGCCGATGCCCTGCTGTCCATCCCAGTAGTTCGGAGAGAGCATCACCATGCTCACGGGCACAAAGCTGTTGGTCTTGACGCCCCAGATCACCTTGCTGTTGACCTCGACCGGGATCTTCGGCTGGATCATGAACTTTTCATCCTTGCCAAGCGCCACATCCGCTACCAGGACGTTATCCCCCTGACGGAGCGCCTTGCTGTAGCGGAAGCGGTATACCTGGCCGTCGAACTCGATCTCCGCCCTGAAACCGCTGCGTCCGCCGCGAAAGCTGTAGCAGTTGACGAAGAGCCGGTACACGCCGGGCTTCATGCGCTGCCTGTCAGGATAGATGATGTTCTCCACTGCCGCCTTGCCCACCTGAGGATTGATGATGTCCACGTCCAGGCTGCCGCCGGTATAGCGGGATACCTTGTTGCCGAAGAAGATGTGGTTCCCATTCGGTTCCACACAGTGCGCGTCATAGTCGTTGGCGTCGTAGTGCTCGTCGTTCCACTGGATGCTGAAGCGGAGATCGCCCTCCACACAGCCGCCGGCGTTCCGGACATTGCGCTTGATGTCGCTGTCAGTCAGGTTTCCGCTGTAGGCCCAGGAGAAGCCGTTATCCCACTTGAGCATGGACGGCGCATCCTTGTTGACCGGGGCGATCAGGGAGACCATGTTCGGAGCGAGGCGGTTTTCCATGTACACCTCGACCTCACGGGCTCCGGGCAGGACCTTGCCGACAAACTTCTCTACATCGATCTCTTCCACGCGGTTGAACTGCTTCGGGTTCGTGACCGCGCTCGCCCGCATCTCGTCAAAAACGGAAGCGGAGCCGGTGACGCGCCTGGCGGCATCCCTGTTGCAGAACAGGATGTTGTTCACCGTGACGTCGTCAGCGGTCGCCATGCGGCGGGGCAGGGATTCCTCGCAGCCGAGCTTCTCCACCGCCTGCTGCGCCTCTTCCAGCATCTTCGTAGTAAAGATCGCTTTGGACCGCTTATAGTTGGCAGGAGCCACGATGCTCTCATACTTGCGGACGGCTTCGTCCAGGTCAGCGTCGCCCGAGATATCCGTCAGCAGGACGCCGATGGAATGGTTGCGGATGCGCCCGATCACCTCTCCGGCAGCCTCCGTGTACTTCCAGCAGAACAGCTCCTTCTTCTCGTCATCCAGCATGCTGTAGGATTTCTTGTAAGCCAGGAACTTGACCAGAGGGCCTGCCCATTCCTCACCCTTATACAGGGAACCGGCGCTGATGAGCTCCAGCACCGTTGCGATGGCGTCCTCGGAGATTTCATCCAGGGAGCGTTTGAAGACGCTGCGCGTATCGCGGTATTTCGCCTTCCGGGTGTCGATGGTGCTGTCGTCCCGGTGCACGACCAGGTGACGGGGGAGGCTGAGATTGAAGTGCTCGAAGGTGATCACCGAACCGTCCTCCGCCCGGTCATGGGAGACAGCGGTTCCGACGTGAGCCGAGCGGGAGATGTAGAGATCACGGATCGGGTGCGCTTTGACCTCCGCGTCGAGGGCGTCCATCACCACCTGATAGTTTTCATTGCCAGCGTCGAACTCGAAGATCGAGTGGACGTTCAGCTCATCGTCGATGTACACTGCCAGACCGATATCCCGGAGAAAGTGACGGCAGCAGGCGCAGTCATGCTCTGCGCGGACGCGGAAGATGGGGTTTGTCCCGGCGGGAAAGCTGGACTGGTACAGCTGCCAGAAGGCGTCTTTATCCGCGCCCACCTCGAAGAGCGTCAGCTTAGATCCGCTGCCGATGATCTGGGTGAAGTTGTCGCTGAGGCGCTTTGCCGTTTCGTTAAAGTTCATCATGGTATTCATGTTTTTGTTCCTTTCTTTTCAGTGTTTTTCATGTATGTACGATAGCCGGAGAAGTCGGAGGAGGTGGGGCCGGTTTGCAGCCAGCCCCTTTCCTTTCTTACGCATTCAGCGCCTTCCACTGCTCCTGGGGCATGGTCGCAATCGTCCAGCCCAGGTTTTCAAATTCGGTCGCGCGGTCATAGGAGTCGATGTCCTGGGACGCGCGGGTCACGGCATTGGAAAGGCCGTACTTGGTCAGGTCACCGCCCTCGATCAGGTACTTGAGGACGCTGTCCTGTTCGTCCTGGTTGATGCCGAAGGTCTTACCCGTCAGCTCGATGACGTCCTGCACCCGCCCGGTGATGGGCACGCCCACGGATTCACGGAGCCTTCCGACCACCATTTCAAAGCGGGTCTCTTCAATGGCAGCCATCGTCACATCGCGGAGCTTGAGCAGGAAGGCCTTATCCTCCGCCATTCTCGCTTCATCGGAGAAGATATCGAAGCTGTCCTCCACCGCCCTGGCAGCTCTGCCGACGTGCGCTCTCCGCTCGCCGTAGTCGTTGACCACCATACCGTTGGTGCAGACCAGCCTGTACACGAGGGGCTGGACGCTGACGGCTCCCTGGCCGACCTCGCTGTTGCTGATCGCCACGCCGGACTGGACGATGTCGCCGGGCACCACTTCCTTCTCCAGACGATGGTTCACGATCTTAATGTAGAATTTCCGCTCCGTGATAGCAGCCGATACGATCTCGAACCCTTCCTTCCCGGCAAACAGCGGGAGGGTCGCCTCCGCCACGTCGAGGTTGTCCAGACGGCGGTAGCGGTCGCTGAGGAAGGCGCGGGCAAGCATCATGCTGCCCTCATCGTAGGAACGGATCATGTAGCTCTGATCCTTATCGCTCAGCCAGGCGTTGACGTTCTCCGCCAGAAGGCCGGGCTTGAGCTTGCGCATCTGCTCATAGTACTTGGCGGGTATGCCCATGGCGGACCCGAGCTGGCTGTGCGTCAGGTCATTGACCACGAAGGGCATGCTGTTTCCGCTGTTTTCCATGATCAGAGTGCTGCCGTCATCCTGCATGCGCAGGTTGGACGCGTGGCTGATGAAATCGCGCCGTTTCCGGTGCTGCTGCTGTACATCCGCCAGTACAGCGGATACGCTCTTGTCAGTTTTCATGTTTTTGTCCTTTCCGCCGCTTCCGCGGCACGATAGTCTTTTGCGCTTCCGGTCCGTTTGGAGACGCCGCGGCCCCGTTCCCACATCTCGATCTCGGTGATGCCGCCCTTCTCGGGATCCTTGATGAACTGCGTCCCCAGATTGGCTTTGATCGCGTACACATGGCAGTCGGTGACCTTGGGGTGCATCAGGAGGGACTCGTTAAACTCGGCGGCCATGCCCAGGTCGGTAAACCAGAAGGTGTGCGTCCGGACCGGCGATTTCGTATGGAAGCTGACGCTGTAGATATCCGTCGGGGCCGGATTCATGTCTTCCATGATGTTGTCCATATGCTGCTCCTTTTCCTGACCGTTTTGCCGGCGGGCGCCGGACGGGATGAAGCTGATGCCCTCTCCCGCCCGGTTGCCCTGCAGGTTACTTCTTCACGCCAAGCATCCGGAGCAGGGCGTCCGCATCGTCTTCCTTGCCCACGATGCCGCCGTGTTTCTCCAGCACCTTGTCCATGACCTCAACGGGAACGAAGAGGTAGAAAATCTCATCCTCGTCGTCCAGATCACAGCGGTACGGCACCAGTTCCTCGTCCTCGCAGGACGGATTGTCCAGCATGACATGGGTGAACTCGTTCGTATCCTCGTGGGGCCAGCAGTGGACGTTGGCGCCGGAGCCCGCGTGAATGGAAACCGAATAGCCGTCAGCGCACTTGGCGCGGGGACGCGGCATGTACAGTCCGAGGATGTTGGGCTTGTAGTTGTCACTCAGGAACTTGTTGGTGGCGGACTCGGGCTCATCGTCATCATCGTCCTCGTCATCATCCTCCCAGGGCTCCTCATCCGGGTCGAGATGGATGCGCCAGTCCTTAGAATCGTGGCGGGGCTTCTTCTGCTCATCATCCTTTCCGGAATTGCCGAACAGATCATCCCAGGGATTGCCCATCTCATCGAGGGCGCTGTGCATGGTGCGGCGGGGAGCTTCCTTCTCCTCATCCTTGCCCTCGAACAGATCCTTCAGCACACGGCGCATGGCCAGACGCTCAGCCAGATGGTGCATGGCGGAAATCTCAACGGAATCCAGGTCGTCCTCGGTGATCTTGCGGGTGGTATCGGTGCTGACGTTCTTACCGGTCTTGACCTCTTCGGTCTTCTTGATGATCTTCTTCATGGTGATAGCTCCTTTTCTTAATGTTTTTTGATTGGGTATCGGGGTTTTGCGGGTCGTGTGGGGTTCATGTTTTCGGCCCGTCGGGCAGAGGGGAGGACAGATGCCCTGCCCCTTCCGCCCAGGGTCGGGTCTGAGGGATTCCCGCCCTCCCGCTTCTTATTTGAAGTAGTCAGGCAGTTCTTCCTCGTTGGCGAGGTAATCGTCGATGGCTGCGAGATCGTCGTCCGTGACCGGCGCGAAGACCGCAGAGGCGGGCTGCTTGCCGGAGAGACGCTTGCCGTCAGAGACGAGCTGAACGTTCTCCAGGGAAGCGGAGATGCCGTTGTTCCCGTTCTGGCCGTAGCCGTAGAAATTGATGAAGCAATTCACGATACAGCCGGAATAGATGCGGTCACGCTCCAGGATGGGCTGAACGTTCTGATCGACCACGCCGGGCTTGTCACGGTTGGAGCAGTTGATGTAATACATGCCTTCATATTCGGCTCCCTTGATGCGCTGCCCGTTGTCGTCCAGTTCGTCGCCGTCGTGGACGGGGTCGTTGATCTTGGCCGGGCGCTTGCCCTTCCAGACCTTGTCGATGGCTGCCTCCGTCGCGGCGTCAATCGCCTTCTTGACGGCGGCCACCTGGCGCTTGTCGGTCTTCTTGAACAAGATGACCATGCTGTACTTGGGATCGTTCGCACCGAATGCCTTCGGTTCCCAAAGGTTCATGAAAGATCCGATCCCGGTGACGGTTACCTCTGTGGGTTTCGGGGTGTAACTTGCCATGATGTTTTCCTCCAATCATCATTCTGCTGTTTCCAGCGTTCATAGCATTACACCCTGTTCTTTTATCTGCTCCGTCGGGTCTTGCCGTTTCGGGCTCCTACCCCTCAATCGGCTGGAAGACATCCTCCGGCGAAAGCCTTGTGTTTCCGGCTTCTTCAGCCAGCCTGGCAGGATCGACCTCCGCTCTCTCATCGGTCTCTTCGGTCAGGGTGAGTTTACCTTTCGGCTTCACCACCAGGCCGGTATCCTCCAGAAGCTCTTTGAAGACCGGTTTCGTCAGCCGTTTCTCCAGCTTGGTCAGCGGGAGAAGGGACTGCTCGTAGATGTTCGTGTAACCAGCCTTTTTGCAGGCTGCCTCAACCATCTTTTCACTGACATACTTGCGGTTGGCCCTGCCTTCCACCACCTTGTAGCCCTTCCACTTCCTCCCGTGGGAGATCGCTTCATCAGCAACGTAGGTGAATACGGCGCTGATCCAGTCCTGGATGCGGTTAAGGAGAGGGAGCACGTCCTCGATCTCTTCCTGGCTCAGGGATGCCGGCGACTTGAAGGTGTACATCGGCATTTCCCCCTGGCTGGTCTCATAGCTCCCGGTGATCACCGTGAACCGCTCCTGCGCCAGTCTCAGGGCTTCTTCCGCCCTGGCCTTGCACACGGCCTTTGCCTTGCAGAACTTGCAGTGGTCGCCCGGTACGAGGACTCCGTCCGGTCCCGCCGCTTCTATCGCCCTGGGCTTTACGTACCCTTCCGCCCATTCCAGCAGCTCCCTGATACTGATCTCGAAGCTGTCGATGTTGCCGATCCTCGGCTGGTAGATCGTCATGGTGACGCTCTCCACATCCGGAAACAGGAACTTGAGGTTGCTGTAGGCTCCGTAGGCGTAGATGCAAAGCTGCGGGTTCAATCCCCTGGAAACGTAGACCGGGACGCCCTTGCCGTATTTCAGGTCCGTGATCCAGAGCTTCTTCGGTGTGGCGATGATCAGGTCCGCCGTTCCGAACCCACCGGGGATGATATCTTCAAAGGAAAGCCTATGTTCCACCATCACAAGCGGCTCGTCCGTGTACTGCTTCGCTTCCTGGATCTGTTCGAGCACGAACGTCCGGTAGTTATCGGTGTGCTCTTCCATCTCCTCATCGTCGTAATCCGTAGCTGCCCGTTCGCACGGTTCCCTGAGCATCCGCTTGACCTTCTGCTCGGCCATGCTGTGGGCTGCCGTGCCCTGTTCCGCCGCGTCGGACGTCGTATTGGGAAACGGCGCTTCCATCTGCGGGGACAGGGTACAGACCAGCCACCGGTGCGCACTGCTTGGAGGCAGGCTTGAATGAATGTCCGGCATCGCGCACCCCTCCTTTAGAGCTTCGCCAGCTCCTCAAGGAATGCCGGGTAGTCCTCCGCCTTCAGATCCGACACGCATCCGGCGCCGTGGAACTTCGGAAGAAGCTGTCCCACAACATCCGGGCTGCTGCCCTTGGCGGCCAGTTCCCTGACCTTGGCAGCCATCGCGCGCTGGACATCCGTGCGGGTGATCCGCTGCCCGCCGTCATTCGCCGCTGTCTCAGCCTGGGCAGGAGCTTTCGTCTCTGCCGGGGCCGGAGCTGTGGGCTCTGCCGGGGCCGGATCTTTCGTCTCTGCCTGGGCCGTGTCCGCAACCGCCGCCGATCCGCCGCCGCCGTCTCCGGTCATGTCCGCGACCAGGCCGGCAAACACCGACGCGCCTTTGCAGAACATGCGGAAGAACTCAAGGCACTGCTTATCGTCAGCAGTCATGTTTCTTGCGTTGCTCATCCTTCGACTCTCCTTTCTTCAGATTTCTGCCCTTCCGGGCCGGGGATGAAGAAGCGGTTACTTCCCGATCTTCAGGAAGGAGCGAAGATCCACATCCGGAAACACCGTCGCCAGCGCCTCAAGGACCTCCAGGCTTCCCGCCCGTTGTCCGCTCAGGATGCGGCTGATGCAGCTCTCCGTCAGGTGCGTATCGATCGCCAGGGCCTTCCGGGAGATACCCCGTTCGTCCATCAGCTTCTTCAAAAACTCCGCATTGATCATGATCCTCTCTCCTTTCCGAAGCCCGAGCACCTCGTTTGGCACTTTTCGCTCCTTCTCGTAACACGGATGGGGACAGCAAGGGTAAAAAAATATGCGATAGTGATCCCTGGGGCTGATACACAGTCCGGAATGACTATCGCGCACTTCCGTTTCCATCTTGTCCCCGTCTGTGTGATTTCATTATACACATTCACCGGACGCCTGTCAAGAGGGAAAATATCACGGATGGGGACAAAATAGAAGCTCAATTTTGCCGCTTGGCAACAGGATTGCCTGGAAAATATTACAGACGGGGTTTAATTTCAAAAAGCACTTGCCAAATGGCAACAAACATGCTATAATGGCATCGTGTTGAATAAGAACCGGGATGCCAGCCTCTCTTGCGGGCTGCACGTCCAATCAACCGATGTAGAAAAGGGAATGCTTATGTGGAAATATGAAAGCTACATGGAAGAGATCGGATCCGAGCGGTCCGAACTCATCGGCAAGCACATGACTGCGGATCGGAAAGCTGCGGGCTATACGATCCGGGAACTTGCGGAGAAGATTGACATGAGCCCCACGCACCTCAACCGCATGGAGAAGGGGCAGCGCCTGATGGACTCGGTTTCCAAGCTCATCAACTTCTGTGAGGCATGCCATGTCCCGATTGAAAAATATCTGGTGCTCTGCGGCATGCACATCTCAGAAGAAGATACGCCGATCCGCCGCGCCTTCCCTGCCATCGAGAACGAGGAGCAGGAAAACGCGATTGATGCGTTTGCGAAGATGATCACCTCGAAGAAGCTCACTTCGGAGGACATCACGCAGATCCTCAACACCGCCATTGCCTACGCCGACTTCTGCGACAAGAAAAACCAGTAACGACAGGCCTCATAATCCCGCCTTTCAGACAGCCCAGGGGACATCTCTCCCTTCGGGCTGTTTTTTCTGTGAGGACCGACGCCTCAGGCCGATTTCAAAAGTTTACGCAATATACCACCGCATTGACAACAAAGAAAACCTCTGTGAATCGTAAGTTCTGAAAAAACTTTTTCATCACAGAGGTTTTCCCTCATTCTTAAACAGCTTTACAGGTTTTCGCCTTGATGTCGGCTACACACCATAAACCATAAAGGCAAGCCTTCGGAACGATATATGCCGATATGCCGCTGCGTTGTTACGCAGCAGTATTCAAGCAGAATAGATCATAATTTGGCGGCCCTTCTCTGTACCATTCCGCCTTTTTCTTTTCCAAAGATAAACTGCTTAGATAGTACAAGAGCCTCGTTCCTGAGATTACACCCGATAATCGATTTGAGGAAAGATCAACATTTCCGGCTGCCCTTCCGCCGTGTTTCTTATGCCCGTCACACCTATAATCGGCACACGGTCCCGGGCGTTCACAAAGCAGCTTTTCCAGCGTCTCTTTCAACACATCAACTATTTTTTCTATTTCTTCTCGTGAAATCTCTTCCAGTTCACTGCTTATAGAGCAGCTTGTATCTGAAATCAACAGCACGGGAACGCAGCGTGGGGATTGCTGTGGGCATAGCCTGCGTCTACTTGAGCCGGCTCTTACCGCGTGATAGATTTTTCCTGTATCTATTCGCCGCAGCCGCCTGATCACCTTAGCCATGTATATTTCCCTCCTTTCCATCAGATTTCGGATCCTGCTAACAACTCCGATTGTTTCTAATTTAACTGACGTTCAATAAAACAAATCCTAAGTACACTAAAATCAAATCACTGTTGCTCGGATATCTTCAATACTCATTTTATCTTCGCATGGTCTTATTGATTGGAACGTTCTCGTTCCACCTCCGCTTTGCATTGCCATGCCATTGCACTTTGAACCGGTTATCAATCCATCCGGGTCTCAAGGACGTTCTGTGCCCTCAGCCCCTGCCGTGTCTCAGTCCCGATGCGGCTGGGTAACCTCCTTTCTGCACCCCTGGTCCCCTCGCCGCCACCGTGAGGGTGGTCCGTGGGCAGCGATGCGCTTCTGAATCCATCAAGCATCGATCAACCTGAGCCGTGCTTCCTTTCGTATGTATTGATCTCACAGTATCTGTCTCCGATAAAACTTTTTTTCAATATCCAATTCATGTTTCAAACAACTGCCTTACCTGGTAAAATGCCAAGCCTGCCATGTCAAAGTCTGGCCTGATCCATGCAACTTGTATGCGCCTCCGCCTTCGGTGTTGCAATCACCGCTCGGCTGCTGTCAGGCTTTTTGTGGCGCGTTGCCGACCTGGCCGAAGGTCAACTCAATGAGCAAGAACCTCTGCTAATTATAATTCGATCCTTAATCATCATCAAAACCTCCTTTATCTGATACTCAATCCGTTCACTGCCTTTGGTGTGCTACCACACCTTCTCGGAGCTTGCAGCGATTCGCTGTAGAGGCTCCGGAAGGTGGTGGCGGCCGAAGGATGAAGAGTTCCCGCTATGATCCGCTGATGATCCTGCTGGTGGTTCCGGAGAGGGCGTCCCCGGAGGTTTCGGCTGTAGCTTGTTCTGTGTACGGCGCTGTTACCGCGGCTTACGTGCCCGCCGCTTGTTTCGCGTCTCACTTCATTCGTGCCTCCCATCGTCCAGGTGACTCCGCCGAAGGCGCTCACGGCGCTTCTCCAGCTCACAGTACATCCGTCCGAGTTCAAAGGCGATCTGTATGTCCGTCCAGTGGTATTCCCCAAGGACATCCTCCATCACGGTGTCCCGATCTGTCAGTGCGTCTTCCAGCTCATCGAGCAGGTCGAGCGCCTTGGAGGAGTCTTTGTCATCTTCCAGCACGTCACGAATACAGCCGATAATATTCATGGCGTGCCGGTCTGCTTCCTGGAATCTGGTGTCCTTTGCCAAAGTTTCATCACAGCGGTCAACGACGTCTTCAATACCTTCGGTTGCACAGCGGTTAGCCGTGAACTTCATGGTATTTAACCTCGTTTCATTAGATTTGGCCGTCCTGCCCGCTCCGCTCGGCTGTCCGCTGGCTGCGTCCGCCGTACT